>ERZ795052.5188-NODE-5188-length-12848-cov-5.524349_pt1 | contig 12848 bp, 7 predicted proteins | sample MGYA00375136_ERZ795052 | MGnify/ENA primary metagenome ERZ795052 (study PRJEB30181, sample SAMN05720156) | activated sludge metagenome | isolation source: Anaerobic digester | place: Japan | collected 2015-05-26 ... | reverse complement strand
TAGATGCGTTCAGAGACACTTGGGGGGCGGCAGTAGCAGCCTTTCGTCAGTCGCCGAGTTTCCAGTCCAATCGCTGGGCTCTTGCTGCGTGGCTGCGCAAGGGCGAGATCGAGGCAGCCAGGCTCCGCTGTGCACCCTACTCTAGAAAGAGGTTTGAAGCTGCCCTCGCGCAGGCAAGGAAGCTGACTATCGAAGAGCCAGCCATTGCCCTCAAGCAGCTTCAGGAGGTCTGCTCGAAGGCCGGTGTGGCTGTGGTATTCGTTCCCGAGCTGCCTGGGTGCGCTGTGTCTGGGGCGGCCAGATGGTACGGGCTGAGGAGAGCCATAATACAGCTAAGTTTCAGGCATAAGCGCGATGATCATGTGTGGTTCTCCTTCTTCCACGAAGCCGGCCATCTACTCTCGTCGTCTCCAGACGATGTTTTCGTCGACACTCCGGGTGAAGACGCTGCCGACGAATTTGCTCGTGACTACTTGATCCCGCCGGCATCGTATGCCCAATTCCTCAACTCGGTTGGCGGAAGGAAAATCAGCCGCGAGGCCGCGCGCAACTTCGCATCCGAAATCGGAATCGCGCCGGGCATAGTAGTGGGCAGGCTTCAGCACGACGGGGTCATTCCATATAGCCACCTGAACGGGCTTACCATACCCATCTCCGCTGAAATCCTCGGCGCATTGTAGCAGCAGATCATGGCCCTCATGCGCAGCAGGTCCGAGTGAATCGCAAATCCGCCCGAATTGGCGACCGATTCGCTCTGGCTGAGTACAACTGTTGTATGGACCAGACGACACCACGTGTTACCCGGGAACCTCGTAGACTCCATTGCTCAGACCACGGTAGGCAGCATCAAGTGCTCTGGGAGCCTGGGAAAAGGCGGGTCAGGTCGCGCCCGGGCATGAACGCCTCCACAAATCCTTATTACATCCCTACGTTCTCAGCTCCCCTAACAGGGCCCATTGGCGCTCCCCATCACGACTCTCGAATATTGAGGCCAGACTCGACAGTTGACTCGACATAGCAGAGAATCGTGCGTCACATCGCTCGCCTTACCCGCGCTTAGCTGCAGCAACGACGGTCTCCGATGATCCGCAGTGGAACCCCCGTCCTGTCAGGACATCTGGGCAAACTCACCATTCCCGTCGAACTGCATCCGCCTCAGAGCTTTCGGCCGGCGCAGCTGAAACAGGAGGTCTCAGTTACTGTGTCAACACTGTGAGCTGCTTATGCTGAAGTCACCGATGCAGGCTGAGTCGATGCTGGCCGCAGGATGCGCGGAACGGCATGCCGATGGCGCGCGGTCAAATTCGGGAACCGCGTTCGCGCATTGCTTAGCGAAATTCGGGAATCTCATTCCAGCACCGTCTGGCCAAATCCGGGAATCCAATTCCACCTCAGTCGTCCACCAAAGATGGAATGGGATTCCGGTACGTATGTGGCATGAGGGCGGAGGGAGATTCCACTAGCAGAATCTCAGATACTGTATCAGAGACTGCATATGAATGCCGGTTGAGCTGGCCTATATGGCGTTACCGCGATATCCTCCCATCCGCCTGCACTGCCTGGAGCAGTTCGGCGAAGAACGTATGTCCCGACGGGCTGTGACATTTGAGCAGCTCAATGGCGTCCGACACATCATCCATAGCTCTATGTGTCTGAGTAGTCCGGATATTATGTGCTCTGATGAGCTCCTGCAATCTGGCTGAACCGTAACCGTACATGTGCCACCGGATATCCTTACACGAGCAGGCCCAGGGGATCTGCAAAGCCTGTCTGAATAGCCTGCATACGAATGGTTTGTCGAATGACGAATTGTGCGCAATCAAGAAATCAGAGCCCGATAAGATTGATTGCACACGCGAATCGTCGAGCTGTTTGCCACGCAAGTTGTCCAGCGTAAGGCCGTGGACTCGTGCTGCCCCAGGGTGAATCGGAACACTGGGCTCCCTCAAACCACAGTATGTGTCGACTACGCGCGTGATCTCACCTGCATTGTAGTCGAACTCAAACAGCACCATCGCCAGTTCCACAACCTCATCCGTTCTCGGGGAAAACCCCGTAGTCTCAACATCCAGAAAACACGCAGCCCCCAGTTCTGCGTTTGCCCTTCTGGCGACAGAGCTTCTGTCAGATCCACTCACCCAGAGCACCTCCATCACGTGCTGCTTCCCGACTTCAGTCTATCGAACTCAGGCTTCCTTTCGCTTGTCACAGAATCTACAACAGATGCTACCACACATGCGCGACCAACGTGCGTCGAAAGCAAGGGGTATGGCAGTAGCGCAGTGGGCAGTCCTGCAACACTGCGCATGCAGCAACCGGGCAATGCGCACAATCGCGTAACGCAGGGCAGAATTCGCGCTGCATTAGGGTAAAGCCTCTAGATCATCGAATACTCTTTAGGTTATCGCAAGACTTCTGCCGTTCATCTGGCATGGCTGGGATGCACCATGAAATGCCGTGGGGTTCTCAGCGCAGCGCAGCCCATGCCCTGTAGGTTTTCCGACAGGCCTTTGGCGGAGCCTGTCGGAATACCCTACGGTTCTGAACGCATTAGCCTTCCCGATCGCAACCGGCTGCGGCGCTTACTTTCGTAGGCGGTCAGCATTAGCAGAACGTGCAGCTAGAGCCAGTGCCCGAATGCCGTGTTTCGGTGGTGGGCCACCGGAGACTGCCATCCCAGAGTCTGTGATCCCCAGAACGCCCTCAGATTTCGCCCGAACGTGCTGAACCATGCGGTATTCCATTAGGCCGGCGACAAGACCGTAGGGTTTTCCCACAGGCCTGACAAAGCCTTGCCCAACCCGGCCTTAGCGGTTTGGAGCATGTCGCGCCGGAAACCACACGGCACTGCAAAATGGATCGAGCTGGCTAGTCTAGTGTTCTAAGTGCAGAAGTTCTGTTATCGAACACCTTTAGGTTTTCGAACGCCTCCGGAAGACGCAGATATTGCGCCCGCCAAGCACCAACATCAGCTTTAGGGCTTATCCCCGAAAACTGGTTAATCCAAAGCTCGATTCATGTCGATATTTCTCTAACAGCATAACGACAGGGAGGAACACGCCATGTTCAACAGACTAAGGCTCGGGGCCAAACTCGCTGCCGTTTTCATCCTGGTTTCGCTTATCCCGCTTTCGCTGGTATCAGTGTTTGCCTACACGCAGTTCCGGGGCGCTATGAAGGTGCAGGTTCACGCGGCGATCACCGCATATTCCCACTCAGTGCGAGAGCAGCTCGACTCATGGATCGCCAAACAACGCAACGACGCAACTGTACTGTCGACTACCAGGGATTTACGAGAAGCTCTGGCATATCTGGAGTCGGCGGATTGGGATGTAAACAGCACTGACTGGCTTCAGATGAAGACGGATATATTGGACCCGCTAGGTGATGTGATTGCAAAGGAGTATGGGTATGCGTTCGTGTTCATCATGGATCCGAACGGGACTGGAGTATGGTCGAACGCTAAGGTCATCGAAGGCGCTGATTTGTCGACCCGCGACTACTTCCAGGGCGCCATAAAGGGCATAGTCGCGTATTCGGAGATCTTCTACTCTACTGTGGTAACTGACAATGTCATCGTCACCGGATCTCCCATATACGAAGCAGGGAGTAGGCGCATTGTGGGGGCTCTGGGCCTCGCGATGAGCAGCTCGGACCTGGAGCGCAAGCTTCAGGCCGGGCTCGAAAGCCTGGGCAAATCAGCAGATGCATACCTAGTGGCTGCCGACGGCACGTTCCTCACTAACACCAAACACGGCATATACTCGAAGGATGCAGTGCTCAAGCAGAAGATTGATACCGAGGCCATTAGGCTGCTCGCAGAGGAGATAGCATCGCAGAATGTAAACTGGACCCAATCTCTTGAGTATCCCGACCATGACGATCATGTAGCATTGTCTGCGATAAGCGTAGTGATGCTAGGTGACCATTTGGCGGGACTGATAGTAGAACTTGATACCGCTGAGGCTTTCGCAGGCGCAAACAGGATGCCGAAGACACTCGTAGTCGGCGTCGGTTTGGCCGCCGCGGTTGTGGCCGTGATCGGACTATTCTTCGGGCGGCGGCTCGCGAACCCGCTGCTTACGACGGCATCGATGCTGAAGGAGATCGCCAGCGGCGAGGGCGACCTGACGAGGCGTCTTGAGGTTACAGCCGGCGATGAGATAGGGGATGTAGCCAAATGGTTCAACATGTTTGTGGAGAAAATCCAGGCAGTCGTGAAGAAGGTGCAACTCAGTTCGGAGGAGGTTACTGAGGCCAGCGTTCGCCTGGCTGATGTGGCCCAGGAGGTCGGCAGCGCCAGCCTTCAGGTCACGTCCGCAATCGAACAGGTCGCGCTGGGCACCGGTGAGCAGGGTAAGATGTCAGGCGACGCGGCGCAAATGATGAGCGAGCTTTCGCACGTTATTGACTCAATCTCCCGAGGCGCAGAGACACAAGGCAAATCCGCTGGCAACATGGCGTCAGCTGTCGTAAGCATATCGGAGACCTTGGCCAGATCGCAGAAGGCGGTCGAGAAGACATCGGACCACCTCAAGCATGCCGCTACGTCGGCAAACGACGGCGTCAGAACGGTGCACATGACTTCAGACGGCATGGCCTCCATAAGCCGTACCGTATCGGAGGCGGCCAAGCAGATTCAGGAACTCGGACGGCATTCCGCCCAGATCGAGGGCATCGTACTGGCTATACAGGACATCGCGGAACAGACCAACCTGCTGGCCCTGAACGCTGCCATTGAAGCTGCGCGAGCCGGGGAACATGGCAGAGGTTTCGCGGTGGTAGCAGACGAAGTCAGGAAACTCGCCGAGGGCGCCGGCAGGTCCGCCCGAGAGATCGAGTCGTTGATCAAGGAGATAACCGGGAGTATCGGGCATTCAGTGGAATCGATGAACGCGAGTGTTCGCGAGATCGAGAACGGTGTCGCCCGCTCTGCCGAAACACAGCAGGCACTCACCAGGATATCTGAGCAGGTGAAGAGCACCGAGGCGCAGATGTCCGAACTGCAGGCGGCGTTCGAGGACCTGGCGAAAGCTCAGGCCGTGCTTACCGAGGCAGCCGACAGTATCGTAGACATTACCGAGTCCAACTCCGCCGGGGCAGAGCAGATGGCAGCGCAGAGCACACAGGTCGCAGACGCAGTGTCGTCCATAGCATCCATCATCGAGGAAACGGCAGCTAGCGCCGAAGAAGTGTCGGCATCGGCTGAGGAACAGCACGCAGCGGTTGAGGAGGTCGCGACATCAGCCACGAGGCTGGCCGAACTTGCGGCAGACCTTAACTCCATGGTGGGTGGGTTCAAGGCGTAGGATTCGGCGCCGTAGCAGAGCAAATCGCAGCATTCTGCACCGCTGTGGCAGAGCAAGAGGCCGTACTCGCACAAAAGGGCTGGAATACAGAGCGTATTGGTATCGGTCTTCGCGTGAACTCGACACGAGGCCCGGAGATGCACCAACCTGCACCCGGGCCCCGCTCATCCGGGCCTCGCTCTCTCAAATACCGCTACTTGGTCAGAATGCACACGACCTCGGCGTCATGAAGGCGTATCTTGAGCTCCTCCGAACATGGCTCATAGCGCACGCGCCCACTACCTCCGTCGATATCGAAATCGTCCACGACCATATGCTTGTAGGCGTCCGAATCAGCGTTCCCCGCGCCTTGCCCGGTCGGAACTACTACCATTCCATCCGTAACGCGCCCGGGATTTGCTACGATGTACAGATCCCGGTCGTCTGCCATCTCCCAGTGCCCGACCTCAATTCCATCCGAGACCGACAGTACGCCGTCCATATCCACATACCGGGCCCCCCGGATCAGCGGTGTCAGTCTGGCCCGGAGCCTTAAGGCGGCATCCAGGTATTCGCGTGTGTCGTCGTCTAGGTACGGCATCTTATCGAGCCCCAGCCAGAAGACAGAACCCAGCATCAATGCTCTGTTGAGGTGGCGATGCAGGCGCTGCGCTCTGTCCGGCCCATCCAACTCTCTCCTGGGGTTGACCATGTTGACCTGGACATACTCGGGGAATGTGTACTTGTACAAGTTGAAGAACTCGTCGTACGGCTCGCCGTTCCAGGTGAGATTGCCCCACACGTAGCTGCCGTAGATGTCGCCGCAGTTTTCGATCATCAGGAAGCTATCCCGGTTCATCGACCTTAGCCTAACCAGCAGATCCTTGACTAGGCCGAGGTAACCGCGGTTGAACTCGCCAATGGACGCATGCGTATGCTCTGGGTCGAAGCATGGCCAGGGCTCCGCTGAACCTAGCTGGTCCAGGTAGATCCCGGTCGCATGCGAGCACTTAGCCATCCATCCGGCCACATCCATTAGGTAGTTCTTCCACTCATCGTGGGATGGGCAGAGCACGACGAAATCGTGCGGGCCATACGATTCGTGGATCATCTCCCCGTTTTCGTCCTTGATGGCCCACTTCACGCCCAGCGAGTCGAAGTAGTCTGACGTCTTTTCGAATATGCGCGAGTTGATGTAGAAGGTGACGAACCCGCCGTGCTCGTTGACGTACTTGCAGCCCTCAGCCAGTTCCCACGCTGTGCCCAGCTCCATGTCGGGATAGTACTCCGGGTAGTTCTGGTCGAATCCCTTACGGTTCCAGGAGGCGATGAACATATGCCTAGCGCCAAACCTGGCGCGCCCGTCTTCATACATCCGCGGGATGTCGCAGAACTTGTTGAAGATGACACCGTCTCGTTTGAAGTTGTAGCACTGATTCAGGACGTACTCGCCCTCAAGGAAATCCGGATTATCCGGCATCGGCATAACTGTATCCGCCCACTGCCTGTAACGCTTAGCACCCCACCGCCAATCGTCGCATGTTACAGCAATGCCGTACGGCGGCGATTCCCAGGTCTCGCCGGTCCGCACCTCCACATGTTTGCGGAACGCCCATCCCATCCAAGGGCCGTCCGGGCAGTCGGGTCCCCCCGTCTCGACCCGGAGCCCTGTCACGATGAACTCAGGGTCGTAGGAGGCCAGATACAAGCCGTTCTGAGCGTCGTAATAGTACATCCAGTTCATCGACGCAAGTCCGCAATAATTGATCTCCCTGGAAAACACGCCATCGCCGCCACGAACGGTCTGCGCGCGCCCGAAGCCCAGATAACGTGGGGTGGTGTACTCCTCTATCGGCGCCTGCGTCCTCTCACCCGCGTGATGCGGGTAGATCATCACATCATCGCGCCAGCTATCCCCCAGGTATACTCCGTGCAGATTCGGGAAGAGCACCTGGATCACGCGCACCCCGGGCTGATTGTTCGCGACGGTAACCGACCACACACTCTCGGCATTGCCCGGACGCGCCTGAGCCCGCACGCTCACACGGATGTCAAAACGTGCGCCAAGCAACGACGCCGAGCGGCCGTTCGCGCAGTCGCACACGACCTCACACGCCTCGTACTCGATCTCTGTCCTTTCTGCAGTATCCAGGCGATCAGCGCTAGCCTGAGCGCAGGGGGCCTGAGCATGCGAGCAAACGTGAGCGCACAGCGGCGTCACTTCAAGCCGCGCGCCGCTGGCCTCGTCTATGCACACAAGCCGGCATATGCTGTAGTTTAGCCCGGTCTTGATGTAGTCGTCGCCTGTGATGGCATTGCGAAGCCGCGCTATCCTGCATGCCTCGTCGTCGATCATGATTTCGAACCGATCATTGCCCAGTGTGTGCTGCATGTGCTGTGCCTCCCCTGCAGTCTGCGCGTAATGGCGCTATGGCGAGGAGGGGGTATGGCCCCCTCCTCACTCTCAGTCTCGTCGCGGTCACGTCCCCAGTCAAGTCTCTAGGAGTATCCCAGGGAAAACCGCTGGGAACGTTAGTCGCGTTGGCCGTTGCCTTCTTGGCTCAGTCTCTAATCAGGTTGCGCGTATCTACATCTTGCCTGCCAGCACGTCGGCAGCCTTCTTCTCGACGGCGCGCACTGCATCGTCAACACTGCGCTCGCCAAGCCACATCATGTCGAACTCCTTCTCGATCAGCTTGAAGAAGTCAACGCCACGAAGCGGCGCCGGGAAGGGCTTGCTCTCGGCAAGCGAGTCGATGAAGTACTTGTTGTCGGGCCTGGCTTTCACGAAAGTGGACACGTCAACGTCCTTCCTCGCCGGCAGCCCCATGTTGGTGCCTAGCGCGATCTGCTGGGCTTCCTTGCTCGCGAAGAACTTGAGCACGCGCCACGACAGATCGGGTCTCTTCGCCCCCGCCGGGACTGCCCAGGCGTTCACAAACGCGATGTTGGTGCGGTTCTTGCCCTTAGGTAGCGGCCTGACCTCGTAATCAACCTTGTTGTTGATCAGGTCGACACTGACCGAGAGTCCGCCTGATAGCATCGCGACCTTGCCCGCTATGAAGGGCGCAGTGTTTGCTTTGCCGTACTGCTGAGCCTGGGTCTCGGTGGGTACGGCTTTGTCCACGACGCACAGGCTCTGGAGGAACTTGAGCGCCTCAATACTTTCGGCCTTGCCCAGAAGGGACTGGCCCTCCTTGGTCACCAAGCCGCCCTCATTCTGCATCAGCCAGTCAGTCCAGCCGTCGGTGTACTTGGGGAAGTAGAATCCCCACTGATCAGTAACGCCGTCCTTGTTCGTATCGCGCGTCATCTTCTTGGCAAGCGCTTTGAAGTCATCCCATGTCCAGTCCGGACCGGGAATGGCAACACCGGCCTCGGCAAAGAGTTGCTTGTTGAAGAACATCACTTTGCTGGTGATATCGCGCGGCATGGCGTAGTAACTGCCCTTCACTGTAAGGGCGTCGGCAACCACAGGATAAAGCTTCGCCATCTCGGCTTTGTAGTCGGACTCGATGTACTTGTCGAGCTTCATGATGGCGCCCTTGTCGGCGAAAATCGGCACCTTGTCCATGGCTATCATCATGACGTCGGGAAGATCCGCGCCGCCGGCGATCATGACCAACATCTTGTCGGCGTATCCAGTTCCGATACGGATATAGTCCAGCTCAAGGTCGGGGTTGAGCTCCTCGAACTTGGCCTTGAGTTCGATGAGCGGGCGGGAGTTTGTGAAGTCCCACCATGAGATCACCTGCACTTTGGTGCGCGCGGCCTTGGGCGACGCGGCAACGCTCATCGACAGGACGAGAAGCGCCGCCAAACAGATCAGACCTACCCTACCAGAGATTCGTCTCATTTGCACTGGGCCTCCCTTGTAGTGTGTTCAGGCATCAAAGCCTGGCTGTAACCGTAACTACATCTACGTACTCGCAGTGGCAGTCGGAATCGCACACCCGTCTAGCTGCCCGTCTACCTACCCCCCATCCCTGAAGTCATGACGCCGGAGATAAAGAACCGCTGGAAGCAGAGGAATATGATTATGAGAGGGATGATGGCGATAGTAGTCCCGGCCATAAGGACATCCCACCCTGTGCGCATATTGCTCTGCAGGCAGCTCAGTCCCACTTGTATGGGCATCTTCATGTAGTCGTTGATAACGATGTTAGGCCACAGGAAGCTGTTCCACTCGCTCTTGAAGCCGATGATTGCCAGCGTTGCGATGGCAGGTCTAGAGTTGGGCATGACCACCTTCCACCACACGCCCCAGCGGGAACACCCATCAATCAGCGCCGCCTCTTCCAGCTCCTTCGGAACACTCAAGAAGTGCTGACGCATGAGGAATATGTTGAACACCAATTGTCCGCTGAATATGGCAGGTATGATCAAGGCGGTGTACTTGTTGATCCATCCGAGCTTCCGAACGAGCGCGAACCGGGGGATGAGTGTGATGTGCCCGGGCATCATCATGACCCCCAGAAGCGCCAGAAAGATGAAGTCGCGCCCAGTGAAGTCCATTCTGGCGAATGCGTATGCAGCCATGGAACCAATCAGTATCGAGGCGGCCGGCACCACAATGGCCAGCATCGCAGAGTTCAGCAGGAACCTGCCGAACGGCATCAACGCAAAGGCCTGCCTGTAGTTGTCGAGCGTGGCCGGATGGGGAATCAGGTTCAGAGGATTCCCGCTAAATATCTGGCGGTTTGTTTTGAACGATGCCGTGACCGACCACACAAACGGGTATATCATGATTGCTGCGAGCAAAACCAACACTACGTACAACACAACCTGATCAGGCCGGATTTTGACTTTCACAGGATCACCACCTTAACCGACTCGCTAACCAACTCGCTCATTCCGGCGCCTCACCATGAACTGGACCAAAGTAGCGACGAACAGTATGACAAACAGGACCCAGGCTATGGCGGACGCATAGCCCATTCTGTATGACTGGAATGCCTCTGTATAAATGTAGTAAAGGACTGTGTTAGTTGAGCCGCCCGGCCTTCCTTCAGTCATGACGTATACTGCCTCGAACAGGTTGAAAACCTCAATCAAGAGCATGACAGTTGCGAAGAATGTGGTATTTGACAGGAGCGGCACCGTGATGTGCCTGGTCTTTTGCCACGGGGTTGCGCCATCTGTCTCGGCCGCTTCGTACAGCTCCTTGGGGATATTCTGCAGCCCGGCCAGGTACATGATCATGTAGTAGCCCGACACCTGCCATAATCGCATGATCGACAGCCCGAGCTTGGCCCATCTCATACTCTCGAGCCAGCGCGGCGGGTTGGTAGCGCCAAGCGCCCTCAATATGGTGTTGAGAATCCCCTGATCGGGGTTGAAGATCCACAGCCATACCAGCCCAATGGCGACTGTGGAGGTGATCGACGGCATGTAGTATGCCGCCCGAAAGAACGCAACGCCTTTGAGCGGTCGGTTCAAGGCAACCGCCATGGCCATCGCCAGAGCGATGCCGGCCGGCACTATGGCGACGACGAAGTAGAGAGTGTTGTACATGCACTGGTGGAACGACTCGTCGCGGAATAGGCGCGCGTAGTTGGCCAACCCCACCCATTTCGCAGGCGTGAGCAGGTCCCAACTAGTGAAGGATATATACAGCGAGTACACGAGCGCTCCATACACAAAGATCCCAAGGCCTATGACTGCCGGCAGTATGAAAGACCACGCTGTCAGCGTTTCGCGCCTCCGCCGCCGTCTGCTGCCTGTTGATGGCAGAGTAGGGGATAAAGCCGAATCCGAAAGGGAAGTCGCCATGTAGCCGTCTCTCCTCACTCGCGTCCAAAAGTCGGGTCGCCGCGACAATGACGCGTATCTCAGGGGCACCAGGGCCTGGAAGCGCCAGGGCCTCGAGGTGCCAGGGCATCTAGGCATCAGAACATCCAGGCATTAGGGTGCCGAGACGCCGTGCGCCAACACACCCGGCGTCAATACCCCCGCTTGTCGCACTCTTCGCGTGAGCGTCTGTTGAACTCGCCCGCTCCCGGCATGTGATTGCTCAGCCACACACTGGGCTTCATGCCGCGCCGGGCCATCCGTTCCATGATCTCCATCTCCAGGGCCCACATGATGGCGGCAGCTGCGATGCCCGAAGTGGGGCCCACCTTCGCATCGATACCCTCTATATCGAGCGCGGCGTCGCCCACAATGCCACAGTTGTCGAGCACCACATCGGCCGCTTCGAAAAGGCGCTTGCCCGATGGATGCTCACCCTGAAGAGCAGCAGAATACGCCACGCTGGTGAGCGCTATCACCTTGACCCCCTGTTCGCGGGCGAGCAATGCCAGCCCCACGGGAAGGGTGTTCTTGCCCGATACCGAGCCGATAATCAACACATCTCCTGCGAAGATGTCGCTTCGATCCAACACAAACTGGGGAAGACCCGGAATTTGGTCCAGATACACCTTGGGCTTCACCTTGCCTGCGCGGGCAGGGCCAGGGTTCTGAACGTCCATGGTGATGTTGACCGGGCGGAGCATCATGAGCCCGCCGGTCCTGCCGAATAGCTCGTGCATGAGCATGTGGCCGGTATCCATCACATGGACCGCCCCGCCATGGCTCACCGCGTCAACAATCATGTCTGCTGCTTCCGCGATGTTCTCGGCCTGAGTAGTCTGGATCTTGTCTAGAAGACTCCTTATCTCATCAAGATACGCTGCGCCTTTTCCGAGCAAGTTCACCAGTCCTCCTTGAGCAGACTGACAGCTCCACTGATTGATACAACAACCGACTGACTCGCCAGAGGTGCCAAGTCCACTAAGCCCGCAATTCAGAGCATGCTTCGGCCGATGCGCGCAGGCCGGCTGAAACCATGCCCGGTTCCCTCAGCTCCGCGATCTCCAGCGCCACAAGAAGCGCGCCTCCCGCGGGCGAGAACTGCGGCGGCACTATCTGAGCATCGGGTGAAAAAGACAGAATCTCATCTCGAAACGCCGCGATCAGCGGTAAGGCTGCCCGGGATACACCACCGGTCAAGACCGCCAGAATCCTGCGCCCATGCCCGGCATTGCCCGACTCAACGGGCTCAATGGGCTCAATGGGCTCAACGGGCTCAACCGGCTCACCCGGCTCACCCGTCGCGCTCCGCTCAGCCAACTCCCGCAGCACACTCACTCCAAGCCTGCCCAGATCCCGCCCAGCCTGCGCAAGTATCGCCGACGCGACATCATCGCCCGCAGCCGACGCCTGCGACACCCGAACTGCGAAGGAAGCGATCTGCTCGCGGCTCATGTTCATTGTGGCCAGCGACCACGCGTGAGGAGCATCGAAGTGCTCTAGAGCCATGTCGCACAGGCATGTGTGCTCACCTCGGTTATCGAAGGCCAGCGCTGCAGCGCGCAGTGCCGCGAGGCCGATGGCGTACGCGCTTCCCTCATCGCCAAGCAAAGGCCCCCATCCGCCCCGGGTTGCGATTCTGTACCGGGTTACGACTCTGTGCCGACCCGTATCGCCGGCCTGGCTGTCACAGTCTCGGCGTATGCCGCGCCCGACGGCGAACGAACCAGTGCCGGCCAGCACCACGACTCCGGGCTCGTCCACGAGGGC
>ERZ795052.5186-NODE-5186-length-12853-cov-12.805204_pt1 | contig 12853 bp, 11 predicted proteins | sample MGYA00375136_ERZ795052 | MGnify/ENA primary metagenome ERZ795052 (study PRJEB30181, sample SAMN05720156) | activated sludge metagenome | isolation source: Anaerobic digester | place: Japan | collected 2015-05-26 ... | reverse complement strand
TATGGGCTGTGTTGCTGAAATTGTTGACCATTTCAAACAGCGTGTGGATCTGCTCACGCGTCCAGTCCTCAAAGGGCGGATATTCCGCAATCGCATCGATCATTGCTTCAGTGATGCGGTCAAGCACAGCTTTGTTATTATGCGTGTGTGTGCTCGGTCTGAGGTTCTCCACGGCTTCATTCAGTGTCTGAAGCTCATAGGTCGTGCTGTCCTCAAACTGCTGCAAACCGGAAAGGTCAGAGAACAGTTCCGGTGTGATGCTATCGAGCGTTGCCTTATTGTCATGGGTGTGCGATTCTTCAGCAACAGGAGCAATCTGCTGCTCGACAATGGTCTGCACCTCAGAGGTTTTCGGATACTCCGACATATCCGGTGTGATACCATCCTTGCCGTGCAGAGATGCAAGCCATTCTTCCTCCGTACCCACATAGCCATGCTCCACAGCAATCTCATAGGCACTCTTACCATCAAGACCGTGCTCAGCGTCCTCGATACGCTTTAGAAGCTGTGTATACAGATCCGGTGTCGGCGGGATAGGCGGCTCATCACCTTCAAAGCCCGATTCACGGATATTCAGTGTCACGGGAACAGTTGTCGCCCTCACAGTCGTGTCGGATTCCGTATCATAGCCGAACACTGCCATTTTCACCGCACCTGCGTGAAGCTCCGCAGGCAGGTACAAGGTTGTTCCCTCTGTGCCGAGCACAACGGAATACACTTCATCGCACTGTGAGAACTGCACGACCTTGTGAAAACGCTTCCAGTCGCCGTCAAATGTGAATTTGAACTGCACATACTTGATCTGGTGGTCTGCGAGAATCTCACGCTCCACAATCTCAATGCTCTGATTTTTAACAAGAAACTTCCACATTATTCTTCACCAACTTTCCACTCATGATTCTCTGCATCCCATTCCATAAATCCGTCAAGGCACTGGATACGGGTAAGCCCCGACTGTCCGACCTCCATGCCGCCTTTGCCGTCCCAGTTGGACTGCTTCGTGATTGCTGCCCAATCCGCAAGACTGCCTTCATAAGTGATCGTTTCAAGTGCGCTGCAGTAATTGAAGCAGTGTTCACCGATTGTTGTGACCGTGTGCGCCATTGTAAAACTCGTGAGAGCTGTGCAGTTAACGAACATAAAGCCGCCGATCACGGAGCCTTCATATCGGACTGATGTCAGCCGCGTACAACCACGGCAAGCATACTTTCCAACCGTCGCTACATTATGAGGAACTGTGAGAGAAGTAAGAGCAGCACCCCAGAAAGCACCACCGCCGATTGTTGTAACGGCATCGGGAATTGTAATGCTGTTCAGCTTTCCGGCGGCACTCGGATATTCATCCGCAGGCATAAATGCACCGCTGCCGATCGAGGTGAGTGATGTCGGGAGAGATACAGATTCCAGATTCAGACAGCGTTCAAAGGCATCCTCACCAACGGTTGTAATGCCTTCGGAAACAACAACTGATCTCACTGCATCGTTCCTGTAGAACGGCGAACGATTGGATTCAAGGTCGTAGTCATACATTGCGCCAGTGCCTTTTACAAGCACCTTTCCGCTGGAATAGAGTGCATAGTACGCATTTTCACCGCACTGACCAGCGGCAATGATATCGCCAATATCCTCGATCTCCGCTTCCAGCTCTGCCACTCTCGCCGTCAGTTCAGCGACCGTATCGTTATATTCCTGCATCTCCGCCGTGATCTGCGCCATCTGTGCCAGCATTTCCGTCACCTTGCACTTGCCGAGGATACAGCGGCAATATCCGCAGACGTTCCTGTCCTCACGGTAGTCGTACCAATCACGTTCCGTCAGTTCCGTTGCCTCCGGATTCAGGCGCACCGCATACATCAGCAGGCGCACATGGTCAGCGTCCTGCGGGATAGAGGGAAGCTGCGGACTCTCCGCAGGTGTGCCGGGAAACAGCTTCAGCGTCACGCTGCGGACTGCCTCTGTGGTGTCCAGATAAATGCAAATACCCACATAGCGAGGAAGCGACTCGTCCTGATAAGAACTGAGGTCGATGCTGTATCTCGCATCGTTGATGAAATAATGCCCGTTGATCCACGCTTTACCTCTGCCGACTGTGACCTTCAGTCCCGAAGATGCGGCTGTCAGCTTGAAACAGTCGCCGTAATTGTCCTGAATGCCGTTGCAGATGATGCTGCCAAGGTAGTCACAGAAATTCTCCGCGGTATAGGTGCGGTCAAGACCCTTTGAATTGAAAAATCCGCTTGAAAAAGCCATAAAAATCACTCCTTAAATGTCGGTGTCAGGCTGCGGCCGTTCTGGTCAAACGCCTCGATCATGCCGATGAGCTGCACTTTTGGCTGAATCATGCCAAAACGCTTATGCTCGACAGTCACATAGTCACCGACGAAATAATCACGGTTATAGACATACTGTGTAGAATCCGCTGCAATCTCCGACTCTGATGCAGTTTTCGGATTGACCAGTTTTTCGGACCCGCGTGTTTTCAGCAGTGCAATATACTGCTCCTCCGGAATCGGCACAGTCTCACCCTCGACCTGTTCCTCCTCGGAGATATCCTTCGCATCCACATACAACTCGTAGCGGTCGAGATATGTCGGCTCGGCATCCACACAATATGTGGTGTTCTTCCGTTCTGCGCCCTCGCCGTGACCGTAGATGTAGGCGAAATTGCGTGTGATTGCAGTATCCGAAGCGTAGGAAAAAGACAGCAGATTGCTGTAGGCATCGGAGAAAATGATATGCGGATTATCCTCCTGCATGAGACTGCGGTCTGTGCCTTCTGCAAGGTCAAGCACCATTTTATAAGTCTCACCGATATCCTTCACAAGCCTTATATTTGTAGTGCCGCCGATCTTTTCGCAGATGGTATACACCCACTCCATTAGATTTTCGTAGGATACCTGCAGCGTTGTGGTCTGCTCCCAGCAAGCACCCGATACTGCGCCGAGTGATAAGCCCGGAATGCTGCGGTTATCATTGAGAAGCGCATTCTGTCGGACGATATCATGCACAATTTCGCTGTATGCTTTCTGCGCCGTGACATTGTATGTCGGGTGAATGATACGGCGCTCCAACAGGCACATGAGAAATCGCCCACGCACCGTGAGATAGTCGCCGTTTTCAGTATCAGTGTCGATCTGCACTGATTCAATAATGCCGAAATGCTGACTGTCATCATCTCTGCCCACGATGCGCCCTGTCCGAAAAATCGAAAGATTCTCCGGATTGGCTGCGATATACACCTCAAAGCTGCCGCACTGATAATACTCAATATCCCACAGCAGCGAGGAAAAGCTGTCACACACTGCTTCGAGGGCGATCGTCAGGCCGTCCGCCTCAGCGTCCATTCTGTAGACTTCAATCTGCATATATCACACCCCCAGATAAGCGTTTGTGTGGACGATGGTCACTTTCAGATTTTGCAGACCTGTTCCACGTAGATAAAAGCGATTTTTGCCCTCACGCAGCGTCAGCCAGGTTGAGCCTGACACAAGCCGGTTGATGATGTTGGTTTTCACACCACCTCGGTCAAGCGTGACCGTCTTATGACCTGTCTTTGTGGTAACTGTAATGATATCTCCGGCGAGAATGTCTCCTGTGATCTGCAAATATTCATCGGTATCCGCATTGTACAGCGTGGGAGACCGGACATCGGCGAGGGCTTCGATCTGCAAGGTGAAGCCGATCTCGTCACCGTCGTTGATGATCTCCATGATGTTCTGCGTGTTGAATTTACCCAGTACAAACGGTTCCGGATTGCTCTCGGTCGGAAATGGAAATGTGAATGCTCCCGTGATTTGGCTGTAATATGCCATAACGGATTCCGTTGAGAACCAGTAGATGTCAGGACACAGAATAGAGATCTGCCCAGTCGTCAACATCTCGAAGTTTTGCACTTCACAAGTCTCCACATAGCCGGTTGTGAACACATCGATGCCTGCGGTCTTATAATACACCTTGATGAATCTGCTCGGCTTTACCACCTTGTAGAGCTGATGGCGGCGCTTTTCTACGCCGATACCACGCATCTCAAAGGTAATAACTACATTCCGTTTTTCAATGAAGGCATTGTTCAGATAGCTGCCGTCCATGCCTGCATAGGAGGAGGTGCTGATCGTTCCGGGTGGCGGAGAAAGCCCCTCGATCTTTGAGGTCATATATTGATTTGCTGTCGCCGTCATGTCAATTTGGTCTCCGGCGGAGTTTTCGAGGATTAGGCTGAAAAACATAGCATCGCCTCCTTGACTTTTACAGAATAAATATGATATAATCGAATCAGAATACGGCACACCCTTGAGATGTGCGGAAGGAGCTTGTTGATATGTCAAAATTCATTGATAAAATCAAGCAGATCCCTGATCTCATTCATGGAAAAGGTTGCACCGACGAGCAGCTTGCTGCTGCGCAGCAGATATTGAATCTGACTTTTCCAGCAGAATATGTAGAGTATGTACGAGTATTCGGCTATATTCTTTTTGACGGTACAGAATGGACTGGGCTTGGAATGTATCCTAATGATAATGAAGTCACCGGAGAAGACAGTACAGTAGGCAGAACACAGCTTGAACATGAGATCAATCCTGAATTCCCAGAAAAAATGTTTGTACTGGAAGCGATAGGCATTGACTGTAAAATCGTTGCAGTAGATGAATCCGGTACTGTTTACTATATTGCTAATAATTACTGCGAAAAAGCCTTTGATTCGATATCTGAATATCTGGATTATTGCCTGAAGCATGCAGAATGAAACTAATAAAGATATTGGGGCAGGATTTCTCCCGCCCCATTACACATTCAGCGCATTGCGCGTCTGACGATAAATTTCCAGCCGTGACAGCGATTTCGGACTATTATTGGTCTGATTCACTGTCCGGCTGTTGTCAATCATGCCGGGTTACATAATAGGCTGAAAAGCATGGCCGCACCCCCTTGATTTTTGCAGGTTTGGTATGATATAATCAAATCAGAATAAGGCACATATTGATATGTGCAGAAGGAGCTTATGCATATGCCTGATATCGTTGCTAAAGTCACAAGCATCAGCAAAGAGTTTAATCTGAGAACAATGACTGGCTGTTCAGAGGAACAGCTTATCAATGCACAGAAAGCACTTGACATGACTTTTCCGCAGGAATATGTCACATATTTGCGGCAATTCGGTAGTATCAGCTTTTTCGGTCATGAGTTTACCGGTCTTGGCTGGCGTCAAAACGGAGAAGAAAACACTGGATATCGCAATGTCGTTACCATGACATTACGGGAACGAGAAATCAATGAAGACTTCCCGCAAAAAATGTTTGCACTCGAAAATTCAGGGATTGACGGTATCATCATAACAGTTGATGAATCTGGTGCTGTGTACGAAGTTCAATATGATGAATGTACAAAACTTTGTGATTCAATTTCGGAGTATATTGACTGGTGCCTCAGTGAAGAGTAATACCACACAGATATGATTTATCACACTTATGTACAAGGCAGGCAAAAATACCCACCCCGTCACACATTCAGCGCATTGCGTGTCATACGATAAATCTCCAGCCGTGATAGCGATTTCGGACTATTATTGGTCTGATTCACTGTACGGCTGTTGTCGTTATTGTAGTTGTTTACAACAGTCGTGCCGCCTGTGCCTGCCATTGCGCCGGTCACACCGGACATATCCACATTGAAGTCAGAATTCATCGCAATGGTCATAGCGTCCGCCACACCGGAGATTGCCTTCTCGACATATTTCTTGCTCTTGTTGATACCGTCTGCCAGTCCCTTCATGAAGTCCGGCATCCAGCTTTCAAATTCTGTCAGAGGTCCCTTGTCAGGTACCGAGAAGTGCAGATACTCACTGATTGCTCGTGCCACGTCGGCAACCGTATTGATGAGATTGCCGAGCATATAGTTCAGACCGTTGATAAGGTTCTGCATGAGATCTCGTCCCCACGACCACGAGCTATTGACCTTGTCCATGACCGCATCATAGACTGCTCTCATTGCATTGCTGACTGCATCACGCACACCGCCGAGCCTGTCACCGATACCATTCCGGATATTATCCCAGATAGAAAGCACAGCGTCCTTTACCTGATTCATCGGATTACGAACGATATCCGGCATAGCGTTCCATACAGACTGCACTACGGATTTGATACCGTTCAGAGCTGTGTTTATCACATCTTTCGCAGCATTCCATGTTGTTGAGATCACATTTTTGATGTCAAGCTGTCCGGTATTGATGAGCGTTTTCATTGCTGTCCAGACCGCCGTCACGATCTTTTTGATCCCATTTAACGCAGCCTCAATAACAGATGCAGCCGCTTTCCATGTGGTGGCGATAACCTTCTTGATATTGTCGAGTGCAGTAGTGACCACAAATACAACAGCCTTCCAGCCGGAAGTAATATCGCTTTTGATCTGTGACATGGTCGTATCAATCGCTGTATTCGCATTCGCCCAGACTGTTTTGACAGTATCAAAAACCTGTTCCATGAAGCCCTGCACCGCTGTAACAACATTGGACAGAGCGTTTTTGATGACGGTGCTGATCGTTTCCGCAAGATTGCCTGCAAAGCCGTTGACTGCATCTCCGACAACACCTGCGTTCTCATTGATACCGTCTGCAAGTCCCTGCATGAAGTCAGGCATCCAGCTCTCGAAATCGGCGAGAGGCCCCTCATCCGGAACAGAGAAGTGCAGGAAGGATTTGATCTTGTTTGCAACACCCTTTACAGCGTCTGCAACCTTGTTGATACAGCCCTTAATGCCGTTCACAATACCGTTGATGATGTCTGCACCCCAGGAGAAAGCCTCGGATGCGAGGTTTTTAATGAAGCTGACCGCCGCGTTGAATCCGTTGACAATCGTTGTCTTGATTGCAGTGATCTTCTGAGATACAGCAGACTTCACATTCTCCCAGATATTCGAGACTGTGGTCTTGATCGCGTTCATTACATTGGATACTGTATTTTTGATGCTGTTCCAGATATTTGCGACTGTCGCAAAAATTGTATTCAGAATACTGCTGACAAAGCCGCTGATAGCGTTCCAGATACTGCTCACCACAGAATAAATGGCATTCAGAACAGCGGAAATGTGTGTACTGATGCTGTTCCAAATGGAAGATACAACCGACCAGATCGCATTGAGAATACCGGAGATAAAGCCGGAGATCGTATTCCATACAGTAGAGATCACGTTGGAAATGGTATCCATTACCGTGCTGACTGTTGATGAAATCGCATTCCAGATCGTCTCAAAAAATGTCTTGATCGCTTCGAGAACGATTGTCACAACAGCTTTTATCGTCTCCCATGTGGTAGTGATCTTTTCGTAGATCCAGTCCATAACACGGGAGATGATCACATGGATCGCTTCAAAAATCGTCTCAAACAGGTACCTGAAAGCATCCAGCAGCGGAGAGATGAAATCATAAATGGTCTGCCATACAGTTGTAATGATTGACCAGATCGCATTCAGCACCGTGCTGATTGCTGTATAAATGGTGTTCCATACGAACTCAATAACGGTCCTGATGAGATTGATCTTCTCAGATACGCTGTTGTAGATTGCAGTCCAGATACCGACGAAGAAGTCCTTGATAGCTGTCCAGACAGATACAAAGAAGTTTTTGATACCGTTCAGCACACCGGAAATAAAGCCGGTGATATTATTCCAGAGATTGACGAAAAAGTTCTTGATCGCATTCCAGACATCAATCCAGAACTGCTTGACAGTTTCAAGGTCAGTTCCGAAAATATTGCACAGTACATTGAGGTAGTTTTTCAGCGTATCCTTCAGGAAGTTCCATACCGCTACAAAAATACCCTTAATACCGTTCCATACCTTATCCCAGTCTCCCGTGAAGATGCCGATAAATACATCCAGGAGATTCAGGATAATATCCGTCACGGCCTTGAAGATGTTTGCGATCTGCTGAAAAGTTCCCTCAAAGATCGGTTTCAGGAACTTGCAGAGTCCGTCCCATACAGCCTTGATGACTTCGCCGATGTTTTTGAAGTCGAAGCCGAGTGCGTTGATACGGTCAACAATGCCCTGACAGAAGCCGGAAAAAATACTCTTGATCTGTTCCCAGATCGCAGTGATCTTGTTGCGGAAGTCCTCATTGGTACGCCACAAATGCACAAAAGCCGCCACCAGAGCGGCAATGACCGCAATGACAGCGACCACAGGCGCGGAGATACCACCGATAGCTCCGCTGAATGCTGCAAACGCAGATTTTGCACCTGCTATGATAGTCGGGAGATTGGAAATAAGCTGCATCAGCTTGCCGACACCGATCATGGTTTTACCGATCACCACAAGCAGAGGTCCCAGTGCCGCCGCCACCAATGCGACCTTGACAATGGTTTCCTTGACAGCAGGATCCATTGCGTTGAGCTTATCCACAAACGCCTGAATTTTGCTGACGATCGCCCGGATAGCCGGCATGAGGATGTCTCCGAAAGAGATAGCAAGCTCTTGTAGCTGCGATTTCAGTATCGTGATCTGACCCGCGAGGTTGTCCTGCATGGTTTCCGCCATGCCCTTAGCAGAGCCTTCACAGCCGTAGATCGCATCGGTCAGCTTGTTGTAGTCCTCCTCACTTGCGTTGATGATCGCAAGCATACCGGACATATTCTGTTTGCCGAAAATCGCAGCCGCCGCCTGCATCTGCTCCGCCTGTGCAAGTCCCTCAGTAGTCGTGGACAGCTCTGCAACGATATCATCGAAATCACGGGCATTGCCCTCTGCATCTGTCAGTTCCACATTGACCTTGCCCATTTTCTCACGGAGTATTCCCATGATGTCACCGAGTGACCGCATATTACCATCGGCATCTGTCATGAGCGTATTAGCCCCCATGATCTCCTTGGAGACACCTTCCTGTTCTCTGGCAAGTGTCTCCTGCGCCCGTGCGAGTTTGAGCTGCGCCTTTTCGTAGTTATTACTTGCGAGTTCTGCCTGTGAGCTGCCCTCACCGTACTTGCTGATCGCATCATTCAGCTTGATCTGTGCGCTGTCAAGAGAAATGGTCGCATCCTCGACAGCCTGTTCCGCCTTTTCGACCTTGGTAAAGTCAATTTTCTGAATGGTCTCGGTGCTGATAAAGCCGAGCTGCTGCATCGCCGCCGCTTGCTGTTTGGTCGGTTTCGTGAGATTGACCAGAGCATTTTTCAGAGAGTTACCAGCCTGACTGCCCTTGATACCGCTGTTAGCCATCAGACCGAGTGCAATGGACAAGTCCTCCGCAGATGCACCCATCGCACCGGCAACAGGCGCAACATACTTGAAACTCTCGCCCATGAGAGCCACATTGGTATTGGCATTACTCGATGCCGCTGCAAGGATGTCTGCGAAATGCGCGGAGTCTCCGGCTGTCATGCCAAGTGCCGTCAGCGCATCAGTGACGATATCTGATGTGGTCGCCAGATCCTCACCGGATGCCGCCGCAAGGTTCATGATTCCCTCGACACCGTTCAGCATATCCTCGGTTTTCCAGCCTGCCATTGCCATATAGTTCATGGCATCGGCGGCTTCCGATGCGGAGAATTTTGTCTGAGAACCCATCTCACGGGCTTTTGCACGCAGGGCATCAAAGTCCTCACCGGTCGCACCGGATACAGCAGCGACCTTGCTCATGGACGCATCGAAATCCGCTGTCGTTTTCACAGCGGCAGTTCCAACTCCAAGGATAGGCACAGTGACATATTTCGTCAGATTCGTACCGACGGTTGCGATCTTGTCACCGGCTTTTTCGAGAGAGGCACCTGCTTCACCGAGCTTTACCAGTGCTGTATGCGACTTTTCTGCTTCGGTTTGCAGGTTTTGAAGCTCCTGTTCCGTCTCGACGATCTCACGCTGCAGGGAATCATACTGTTCAGGACTGATAGGATTTCCGAACTCGTCAGATACATCCTTAGCCTGCTGTTTCAGACCGGACAGCTCATCTGCCGTCTCCTTGATTTCCCTTTGCAGTGCATCGTATTTCTCCTGCGAGATTTCACCCTTGGCAAGCTGTTCATCCGCAGTTTTGGCCTGTTCCTTGAGGTCTTTCAGCTTGGCTTCGGTCTCGGTGATTTTCTGCTTGATCGGATCGTATTTTGCTTTCCAAGCATCGTAGTTGTCCTTGGTTTTGGCAGCCTGTTCGCTTGCCTTTTTTAGTGCATCCAGTCGTGTCTTGGTATCCTGCACTGCCTGACCGAGCAGCTTTTGTTTCTGAGCAAGCAGTTCTGTATTTGTCGGGTCGAGCTTCAGCAGCTTCTCCACATCTTTGAGCTGCGTCTGCGTGTTTTTGATGTTCTTATCCACACCTTGGAGGGCTTTGGATAATTTCGTGGTATCGCCGTTGATTTCAACGGTAATGCCCTTGATTCTGCCTGCCATACGGTATCACCCCCAGTCAAACAGAATAGAAAATGTGTCTTTTATACTCCTATGCTGCAGCTTTCTCGGCTCGAAATGAATCACAGTGTAAAACAGATGCATCACAGCACCCGCGCCGAAGGTGGATATGACAGTGCCGATTCCGACAGTGCCACCGAGCAGCCAGCCAATCAGTGTAACCACTGTCCACAGGAGCATCTCAACTACACCGATTGGAATCTTTTGCATCCGCTTTCCAATTGCAACGAGTAGTCCGTCCTTCGGACCGCAGCCGCATTCCGCAGACATATACACATACATCCCCAGAGCGATAAACAGGAATCCGAACAACATGAAAACGATGCCGAGCCATAAGCTGTGATTTTCGGGATACGGGGATATGTCGATAAAGAACTGTGTGAGCCGTCCGGTTATCAGTGCATCAAACAGCGTTGCAAAGCCGATACGCTCTCGCAGGATAAGCTGTATCACAATCGCACAGACACCGATCAGCACCATAGAACTGCCGTAATTAAGCGGAGTATGCTTTGTGATTCCCATGCCGAGGCAGTCCCACGGAGCAAGACCGATGTTTGCATATATCGTCAGATATACTCCGAAAGAATATATCAATAGCCCGATCAAAATCCGCAGCCAGCCTGTAACAATGCTCTTTTTTGACTCAGAATGAGTCAAAGTCGGACTGCTGCGCTTTGTAGCTATAAGTCGCTTCATCGTTATCCTTTTCAATGAACATTTCGTTGACCATTCCGATGGTGAGCAGATCAAGGTCGGAGAGTGTCAGCCCGATCTGCACACATCGGAGAAGGAACAGCGGCGTTGTCATCTCGCGGTCAACTGGGCGAGATTTTTTTTTGACTCTGCCTGTGTCTCCAGATTCATGCCCCAGAGCTCAAAGAGCTGCGGCAGCACCTCGTAGATCGAGAAGCAGTTGAACTGTTCAAGCCAGTCATCCGGGCTGTCGGGAACATTTTCCGGATCAGCGTGCTTTGCCATTGTCCAGGCGATGTTCTCGAACACCTCAAGGCTCTCGATGCCGAGACCGGAATTCTCCTCATCGCTCTCATCCACGGAATCCTTCAGGGCGGCGAAATCCTTGAAGATGTCCTTGCGGAACTTCGCACGATAGAGGCGAGGCAGGGTTGCACTCGCCTTGAAAGGAACCTCGATACCGTCAACGGTGATGATCTTTTTAATTGCCATATTATTACCCTCCGAATCAGTCAGTAGTAGTGGATGCGGCAGTGCTGCTCTTGGTTGTAGATGCAGAGCGTGTGCCGGCGCTGTTGTTGTTGGTCGCAGCGGTCGGGATATACACTGCGTTGTACCAGTTGTTGTAAGTGGTTTCGTCCGTAGACTCACAGGTCTTGGACTTCACCAGACCGGACGGGAGCGCCGTTGCCTTCAGCGACAGCGTTTCTGTCTTGACAGACTTGCTCTCCTCGGTAGTCTCACCCTCGGTTGCAGGACGGGATGCCGAGCAGCAGTACAGCACATGACGAATATGGTTCTTGTCGCCGTCAAATTCGAACATGAGAGCGAACTGCGAAGTCTCCGCATCGTTGCGTTCCACGAGAACACCCTTGCTGTCAAGCTGCTCGCCGAGAATTGCTGTTGCGAAGTCGGTGGTGATGAGAGCGACTTCGAGGTCACCATCATAGCCTGCGTTATTGTTGATGACGTAGTACACGCAGTTATCTGCGTAAAAGTTCTCGTTTTCGCCGTTTGCGTCAATGCTCAGCGAAACAGCACCGGGCAGACGCACAGGCGTTGCGAAGGTCGGCACACCGTCCTCAGACCATGCCGTGATCTTTGCCCAGTGGACCTTGTTCAGACCGAACTTGACTTTGTTTTTCTGAAGTGCCATGCTTATACCTCCATGATATACAGTACCTCGTAGAGCTTTTCGCTCTCGATCCATACCTCAGATTTTGTGTAGTAGATGTTGTGCTGCAAGAGAATTTCCTCCACACGCTGTTCTGTATCCGGCGATTTTTCATCCGTATAAAGCTCGATGTGCAGCTCTTTGAAGCTGTGATACATCAGATTATCTGCGGAAAAGGTATCCTCGCCGGGAGACAGAAACAGCGTAAACGGAGGCTCCGGGCTCTCACCCTCTGCAAAATGATGATACGCAAAGGGCAACCCGATCTCCTGCATCATTTCGTTGATCTCTTCGTAGGTCACGATAACTCCTTTTTGATGAGTGTTTCGAGCATATCTGCGCCGTTTGCTTCGGCAGGAGCAATATGCGGGATCGCCGCTACACGACCGCCGCCGCGCTTTGCATGACCGTGTTCGAGCAGATGCGCGATCTGGTAGCGATCTTTGCTGTGGACGGTCATCTCCAGCGTGTGACTGTTCTCCTTGGTTTTCTTGGTTGTCCAGCTACGCTTGTAGCGTCCGGATTTCACAGGTGCATTCGCAGAGATCTCATTTTTGACTGCGGTCGCAGTCTTGCGGACTGCTTTTTTCATTG
>ERZ795052.5183-NODE-5183-length-12859-cov-3.657685_pt1 | contig 12859 bp, 8 predicted proteins | sample MGYA00375136_ERZ795052 | MGnify/ENA primary metagenome ERZ795052 (study PRJEB30181, sample SAMN05720156) | activated sludge metagenome | isolation source: Anaerobic digester | place: Japan | collected 2015-05-26 ... | reverse complement strand
CAGCCGCCTTCGGCTGAGACGGCGATGTTGGGGTAGACGTACTGGGTAAAGACGTACTCCCAGCCGCCTTTCTTTGCGGTGCCCACGCTGTCAACGCTCTGGGGCTCGCCGAGAAGGTAGCGGACGAAGTCGGCGTCGTGCACGTGCAGGTCCACCAGCGCGGCGCCGCTTTTGGGCGGGATCATAAGCCAGTTGTTCCAGGACCAGGTGGGTCTGGGGCTGACGCGGGTCATGCTGAGAGCGAGGAGCTTGCCGAGTGTCTTCTTGTCGTAGTACTCCTTGAGAAGCTGGTACTCCGGCCAGAAGCGGATGACGTGGGCGACCATAAACTTGACGCCGGTCTTGCGCGCGGTCTTGGCCATCTCCTTGGCGTCGGCGAAGGTGAGGGCCATGGGCTTTTCGCACATGACGTGCTTGCCGGCTTGCATGGCTTTGATGGCGTACTTGGCGTGAAGGTAGGTGGGCAGGCAGATGTCCACCAGGTCCACGTCGCTGGCGAAGAGCTTCTCCGCCTTGTCCAGCACGGCCGCGCCCTGTTTGTCCGCGATTTCATGCGCGGCTTCGGGCCTGCCGTCGGCCACGGCCACCAGTTTGGCTTCCGGTATGGCGGCGTAGCACGACGCGTGCATCTTGCCCATAAACCCCGCGCCGACGATTCCGACCTTGATCATTGCTTTCTCCCCGGCGCCTGGCGCCGTCGTAAAAGGAATCACATGCGGCCGAAGATGGCGTCCATGGCGCGGCTGGTGTTCGCCACGCGAACAAGGGGGTAATGCGCGTAGCAGGGGATCATCTCCGCCGTGCAGTAACTGGAGTACTTGATTTCACGCAGCGCCTTGACGACTTCGGGCCAGTTGACATCGCCTTCGAGCAGATCGCAGAAGCCGTTGACGTCGGCCACGGCCTTCTTGAAGTCCTTGAAGTGGACGCGGCGGATGCGCGAGCCGAGGATGCGGATCCACTGCTCGGGGTAGCCAAAGGCGAGCACGTTGCCCACGTCGAAGTAGCAGCCAACGCATGGGCTGCCGAAGCTGTCTACGAAGTCGCGCATCTCGATGGGACTCATGGAGAGGAACTTGTTCCAGACGTTCTCAACGGCCAGGGAAACCTTCATCTTCTCCGCGGTCTTGAGCACCTTTTTGGTGCCCTCGATGGCGCGCTGGCGCACGACGTCGTAGGGAATGACCTCGGCGGCGGGGTTGAAGAAGACGTCTACGGCGGCGGGGATGTAGAGCATGGCGTCCACGCCCAGCCAATTGCCGATCTGCAGCATCTGCTTGACGGCCTTTTCGGTCTTGTCGCGGTCGCTCTTCGCGTTGCAGCCGAAGTTGTAGCTCCAGAAGACGCCGGAGCAGATGGAGCTGATCTCGACTCCGGCCTTCTCCGCGATGCCGCGGATCGCCATGCATTCTTTCTTGGTGGTCTTGAGGCTCAGCGCGCCCGTCTCGCCAATGCACAGCTCCATCGCCTCAAAGCCCATCTCCCTGGCCAAGCGGAAGGCCTCGCCGATGTCCATGGAGCCTTCGAGACCACCGGGAAAGGCCCAGTAGCTAATGCTCTTTTTCACCCGGATAACCTCCTGTCGCTGAGAACTGGCTCCCAACCCGCCGGGTCTGACCCGTCTCGGAGACATGGGCGCCTTATGATGGGACCGAACCGGAAGGCCTCGGCCACGTGCATTGCGCCCGCCAACCGGGCGCGACAGAGCGGAATGGTACCAGATAGAGGGGCATTCAGGCAACTCCCTGCGCATCCCGTGGGGGCGCCTTTGGGGCTTGCGAAAGGGAAGACCTTTTCGCATAATCATTTGCGAAAAGCTGGTGAAAGTGGTATAATATGCCGGTTGTGGTGGGAAGGACTCCACTGCTCTTGGGTAGACCACGAGTAGCGGCGTCCGCGTTTGCCGCCGTATCCCGCGGCAGGAAGGCGTTTGTGAAGCGGGAGGAAGTGACATGGCCGAGACCTTCATGACGCTGAGCCAGGTGATGTCTGAACTGGCCATGACGAAGGAGCAAATTGATATTGCGGTCAAGGCCGGGCAGTTGCGGCAGTTGCTGGACCGCGGCTCGCCGAAGTTTCGCAAGTCTGATGTGGACCTGTTCAAGAAGAGGCGATCCTCTGACGCGACGGTAGCCGAGGACCGCAATCCGGCGGAGGAATCGAGCCACCTCGACCTGGGAGCCCCCTCCAAAGAGCCAGCCGACGACCCCAACGAGATCACGGACTTCTCCATGGAGATCGCGGATGAGGGGAGCTCGAAGATTGACTTGGCCGAGGTGGAGGCGGAAGCGGGCGCGGACGAGTCGGACCAGACGTCCGTGCTGCCTATCGGAGAAGACGCCGCCTCCAAGGAAGCTAGCGCGGAGCCGGTTCTGGACTTCGCTGAGGAGGACCTCGGCCTTGCGGCGGACCAGGAGTCGTCGGACGTGGCGCTGGAGACTCCTGACGGCGAGTCGAGCGCGGACATCCTGGAGGTGGCCGAGGAAGTGGACGGCGACTCTTCCTCCGACGCAGTCGTGGCTGTCAGCGATGACTCCGACATCGAGAAGGCGACGCTGAGCGACTCGGACGTCGTGACGGATATTCTCGAGGCTGACGTCGAGGATAGCGACGACGAGTTGGACACGATTGACATCAACGAAGTGGCGGACCCGGGCGCAGCCAAGGCCACCGACGACCTCATGACGGTTATCGAGGACGAGACGGCGGGCAGCTCGGCCGACACGGCGCCTCTGGCCGCGGGCGTTGCGCCGGGCGACGAGGCTGAGACGGTGAGCATTGACGCGGGCGAAGCAGTGACCGCGGACGTGTACCCGGCCGAGGAGACCGCTACGGCCGAAGGCGCGGAAGTGGTGGAAGAGGGCGCGCCTGTTTCAGCGGGTTATGTGAGTTACGCGACGGACGAGCAGCCCTGCCTGTGGGCCAATATCCTTCTGGTGATCGCGGTGCTGGCCGGTATGTTGGGCGGCTATGTGACCCTCTGCGGTGCGGCTGGCGCGCACGCGGATCCGGTGGTGAAGTTCATCAGCCAGACCATTAAAGAGAAGTTCCCGAATCTGTGAGTGTGTGACGTTCGTGGCGTGGGTAGGCGTTTTTTGGGAAGGAGTCTTCGGATGACAGCGGGCGTTCGGTGGGGGATGGTGGTGTTGGCGCTGCTGGTCGCGGCGGGCGCGCCGGGCTGCAAGTTCTTGACGACGTCGGAGTACAACTCGTTGCTGGACCAGAAGAAGCTTGCGGACGAGTACAAGAGTCTCAACGTTGGGCTGACCAAGGAAAAGGACAGTCTGACGGCTGAGAATCAGAGCCTTCAGAAGCAGATTCGTCAGTTGATGGCTGATGTGGAAGAACAGAAGAAGTTGCGCAACTCCGCCATGAGCGATGCGAACCGGGCTGGCCAGCTGGCCGCCAACGCCACCGAGATCGCCAAGACCATGAGCGATACTGTTGATGACCTGATCAAGCGCAACAAGCAGCTTGCGGACAAGCTGGCCGTGCCTGGCGTGGCCGGTCCGGGCTCGCTGGGCGCCGGGATCACCACGATCTACGGTCCTGAGGGCTATGGCTACAGCATCGAGGGCGACGTGTTGTTCGCCTCAGGCGAGGCCACGCTGAAGGATTCCGCCAAAGGGAAGCTTGACGCGATCGTCGCGGAGTTGAAGAAGCACAGCGAGTACAGGATCCGGGTGTGCGGCTACACCGACTCTGATCCCATCCGCAAGACCGCTGGCAAGTGGGAATCCAACTTCGATCTTTCCGGCGCGCGCGCGTTGGCCGTGCTGAACTACCTGGCCAGCAAGGGTATCCCTGCCAAGCGCATGCACTTCGCCGGCTTTGGGGAGCATGTGTTGGTCATGTCCGGCGGCAAGGAAGACAAGGCCAAGAGCCGCCGCGCTGAAATCTGGCTGCTGACCACGCCGGCTCAGCCGTCGAGTGACGCCAAGCCGGCCAGCGGGTTCGCCGTTCCAAAGCCCGCCGCCAAGCCCGCTGCCAAGCCTGCCGCCAAACCAGCGGCCAAGCCTGCCGCGAAGTAGACTTTCCACTGACGTCCATTATCAACGCGCCCTGCTCCGCGGGGCGCGTTGTGTTTTTTGGGGGGGCGGTTTTGCGCGGCGCGGAAAGGACGTATGTGACGGATGGGACCTATGCGGGAAGGCGGGGCCAGGGTGGTCCTGTTTGAGGGTGGGCTCATTTGCCAGCGGCCCAGCCGATAAAGCGGTTGGATGAGAAGTCGTGGTAGATGACGTATTCGCCGACGTCCGTGGTCCGCCAATGGACGCCCTGGCTGGCCAGCCACGACTCCCACGCTTCGCGCGTCCAGACGCGGGGGTCTGGGGCCAGCGCGGCAAAGGCGAAGTCGCGCCGGAACACGACGGCGAACGGCTTTTGCCCCAACGCAGCCTCGACGCCAACGCCCTGGTCATAGACCGGCATGCGCGGCAGCCAGCTTAGGAAGAACCGCGGGCCCAGGACGCACGAGACTAGGACGCGCTCGTTGGTGAACGCGATGAGACGCATCTGGATTTCGTAGGGGGCGAAGACCCGTGTGACGCCGTTGGTTTCCAGCCACGAGGCCAGCGCCGGGATGGACGCGCCGGCTGTGAAGACGCGGTGCTCCTCGTGTCCTCGCGCGGTGGCCATGCGCCAGTCTTCGGCCAGGTTTTGGCCGATGACGAACGCGGCAGCGGCAAGCGCGAGGGCGGAGGCCAAGCGGCCCATACGTCTGAGCCTGTCGAGACCGGCCGCCATGACGACGGCCGCGAAGGGGTACAGGGGGATGAGGTAACGCGGCGCGCGGAAGCCGGTGGCCGAGTGGGTGGAGACGCAGTAGAGAACGATATAGAGGCCAAGCCCGGCCAGCGCGATAACCTCGATGTCGCGGCCGGCGCGGGCCTCGCCGGAGGCGGGAGTGCGCGCAGCGGCAAGAGCGATGGCGCTGATGATGAGGATCGCGAAACTTGCGACCGCGGCCCAGGAGACCGCGGCGGGGAAGTCGTCAAGGGTCGTAGTGAACAGGACAGGGCCATCGGCGACAAGAAGGTCGCCGAGGACCTGGAGCGCTCTGCCGGGCAGGGGGGGCGCGGCTTGCGGTGGAGGGCGGAGAAGGTAGCGCAGGTGCGCGAGGTCGTGCGTGGCGTTGTAGATGATGAGGGGCGCCAGGCCCAGGAGACCCCCGGCAAGGCAGGCGATGAACGCCTTTGAGCGGAAGAAGCCCCGCCATCGCCACAAGAGAAGTCCGCCGCAGAGCAGGGGATAGACCGCGGCGTAATCCATGGCATAGCACGCCAGCCCGCAACTCGCGCCAAGAATGGCGCCCCACCCGGCGGAGAGGCGGCCCTCGTGTCCGATCCGGGCCAGCGCGTGCAGGGCTACAAGTCCCAGGAGAAAGGCATGCTCTCCGCCATTGGAGAGAAAGCTCTGGTACATGACGGCTGGGGCCAGGGCGTAGAACAGCACAGCCGAGACGGCGACGAACGGCCGCGTCCTATTGCGCAGAAGAAGCCACAGGAGCGCCACGTTGACCAGGGAGACCAGCATGGGAAGGGCGTTGACGATGGCCGACCGGGGGCCGAGCCAAGCCGTGAAGGGCGACATGAGGATCGCGGAGATGGCGTGCCCGCCGCCGTAGCTCTGGCCGGGCAGAAACCAGCCCAGTTCGCCGTGGGTGATGATGCGTTTGGACATGAGCCCAACGAGCGCTTCGTCGCTGCGCAGCCAGCGCTGGCCCGTGGCCAGGATGGCCAGGCGTGGCGCGGCGGCGATGACCAGCAGGGCCGCCATGATCCGCGTGGCGCGCTGGCGCGCAGGGTCATGCAAGGGGGGCGTCATGCTTGGGCGGCCGGGCTTTCTCGATGTGGGGGATCAGGACGTCCGCAAGGTCGTCCAAGTTCTCGTTGAAGCTGAAGTGGCACACGACCTCTCCACAACCTTCGGCGAGCATGATGTTGACGCCTTTGACCTGGGACTGGCGGAAGTCGGTGCGCAGGCCAATGACCGGCTTGCCGAGCGCGCGGGCAAAGCCTGTCTCAAAGGAGACCCCGCTGTCAGCGTCCGCGCCGTCGAGCACGGCGAGCACGGCGTCCGCCTTGGCCACGGCCTCGACGCAGGCGTCGTAGAGAGCGGCGGCGTGGCGGCGGTCGTTGAAGCTGGTGAACTTGCCGACGCGGAAGTCCTGGGGCAAGATGATTTCGGTGTTGGGCAGGCGGCTGGTCAGGGCGGCGGCCAGCGCGCGGTTGAAGTGTCTTTCGGCCATTGTAAACAGCGGCGCGGCGAGGTAGATCCTCATGCGAGGCGCTCCACGAGGGGCGGTATGTTGGACGTGGTGATCATAGAGGATTGGCCGCTTCGGCGCAAACTCCGCCACGGACGCTCGCCCGCGTTTGGGGGGCTGATGGCGCCGTGGTATACTAAGCCCCTTTGCCGGAGAGACGAACGCCGTTCCTTTACCTTTATCCGCCAAGCCAGTTGAGAGTGTCTATGTCACCTCATGCCGTCCATGAAGCTGATTGCCTTCGCGATTGCACCGAGGCGCAGCAAGAAGCCATTCGTCACGTTGAGGGGCCGTTGTTGATTCTGGCCGGGGCCGGCAGCGGCAAGACGCGTGTTGTGACCCGCCGCCTGGCCTACCTTGTGGCCAAGGGTGTGGACCCGTCGAGCATTCTGGCCATCACGTTTACCAACAAGGCCGCGAACGAGATGCGAGAGCGCGTGGCCAGCATGGGCGTGCCTGCGGGCGCGTGGGTCTCGACGTTCCATTCCACCTGCGCCCGGCTGTTGCGGATCTATGGGGAGCGGCTCGGGTTTCAACCCAACTTTGTGATCTACGATGCCGGGGACGCGCAAACCGTGGTCAAGCAGGCGATTGAGGAGCTGAAGCTGGACCTGAAGGAGTTCAAGCCCGCCAAGGCCGCCGCGGCCATCAGCCTGGCCAAGAACCAGATGAAGACCCCGGAAGACATCATGTTCGAAGGGTACGAAGGCCAGAACATCGGCCGCATCTATGAGCGCTACGCGGCCTTGCTGAAACAGCGCAACGCCATGGATTTCGACGATCTGCTGATCTGCGTGGTGGACTTGTTGACGCATCACGAGGACGTTCGCGAGCGCTTGCAGAGCCGCTTTCGCTTTGTGATGGTGGACGAGTACCAGGATACCAACCGGCCCCAGTATCTCATGGCCAAGCTGCTCTGCGACAAGCACCGCAACCTGAGCGCAACGGGCGACCCTGACCAGTCCATCTATGCGTGGCGCGGGGCGGACGTGCGCAATATCCTGGATTTTGAGCGAGACTACCCGGACGCGCATGTGGTGCGGCTGGAACAGAACTACCGCTCCACCAAGGCCATTTTGCGGGCCGCGTCTTCCTTGATCCGTCAGAACGTGGCGCGCAAGGACAAGGAGTTATGGACGGAGAATCCGGAGGGGGCGCCGGTTCTGGTTATTGAGTGCGACGATGAGGTGGACGAGGGCAATCAGGTGGCTTCGGCCGTCCGTGAGATTGCCGACGCAGGACGAGGTACGTATGGCGACTGCGCGGTGTTTTACCGGACAAACGCCCAGTCGCGATCCATTGAGACCGCGCTGGCTTCGGCGGGGATTCCTTACGTAGTGGTTCAGGGGGTCGCGTTCTATCAACGAAAAGAGATCAAGGACCTGCTGTCTTTGCTGCGCCTGCTGGCCAATCCGCGCGACCTGGTGGCGCTGGAGCGTGTGGCGACGTTTGCTTCGAAGGGGCTTGGCGCCACGAGTCTGGCCCGGTTCCGCCGCCATGCGGAGCAGAACGGGCTGACCGCGGTGGAGTCGCTGGAGCAGGCGGAAGTCGCGGGCGTCAAAGGCGCGGCGGCGCGGTCGGCGGCGGGGTTGGCGCTTGTGCTGCGAGAGTTAAGGACGAAGTTGGAGCTCGGCCCCAAGGCGGCGCTGGAGGCGGCGATCCTGCGGACGCGGTACCTGGACGAGGTGCGCGCGCAGGAGAACGCGAAGGAACGCGAGGAGAACGTGCAGGAGCTCATCAACTCCGCCGCGCGTTTTGAGGTGGAGGCTCCGGACGGGGGGGTGGCCGGGTTCCTGGAGCAGGCGGCGCTGGTTTCGGACGCGGACGGCCTGGTGGACGCGTCGGGCCAGGTGAAGTTGATGACGTTTCACTGCGCGAAGGGGCTTGAGTTCGACTACGTGTGCATGGTGGGCATGGAGGAGGGGCTGGCGCCCATGTTGCGCTCGGACGGCGAGGACAACCTGGAGGAAGAGCGCCGTCTCTGCTTCGTGGGCATGACGCGGGCGCGCAAGGAGCTGCGCATCTACTACGCGGCGCAGCGGACGCGCTATGGCAAGACCGAGTACAGCGAGCCGTCGCGCTTTCTTGAGGAGTTGTCCGAGGAAGGGGTGGAGCGGTCGCGTGGGGAGGCGGCGTTCCGCAAGGCGAGCGTGCGCCCGCCGATGGCGCGCGATGCGGGGTTGAGACCAAGGCTGTTCCAGCGGCCGGCGCCGCTGCCCTTTGCGCCACGGCCCAAGCGGCGCGAGAGCGCGGCGCCGAGTGATCCTTTCTCGGCCGGAGATTGGGTGTTGCACGCCAAGTTCGGCAGGGGGCGGGTGGCGAGCCTGAGCGGCTATGGGGCGGAGCGGCGCGCCCTGGTGGTGTTCACGTCGGGCGAGAGCAAGACCCTGGTGCTGAAGTTCGCCAACCTGACGAAGATTGAGTGACGGCCGCTTTCCAAAACGCCTAGCATTTCCGAAGCGCCACAGGGCGGGCTAGCTCGCTATTGCAGGCGCGTTAGGCGCCGGGTTTGAGTCATGTCGTGTTTCAGAAACGGCAAAGCCATTTTTAAAACACCACACTACTTGATCCGCTTGGGGAAGAGCTTTTCCAGCTCGCCGTCCTTGGGGGGACGTCCCCAGCGCGTGACGCGGAAGTACTCGCTGGCGATGCCGTCCTTTTTGCCGTAGCGCTCGTTGATGATGTCGTGGCGGCGGCGGAAGCGCTTGCGCCATTGCTCGCGGGTGGGCGGCTTCTCGTTCCCGGCAAAGGGCAGCCATTCGAAGATCTGCGACTCGTGGCATAGGGCCATGCGCTCTTTGACGCTGTAGACGGAGCGGATGTCCTGGCGGATGTCGCAGCCGGATTCGCCGGTGTAGACATCGTCTACGTTGATGATAAGCGGGCTGGGCACGTACAGTTTTTTGGGACCGTTCATCGTGGGGTAGGCGTTGGGCACAACCACCTGGTAGGCCACCAAGCGGACGGCGTGGGCGGTGTTGATGTGATCGACGTGCACGCCGGCCAGGGGATCGTTGACGACGGGGGGGCAAAACACGACGTCCGGCTCAAAGGCGCGGATGGCGTTCCACACGCCGCCAAGGAAGTCGCGGTCCAGGCAGACTTGGCCAGGCAGGTGGGAACCATCGAGCAAGGTGAGGCACTCGTAGGATGCGCCGATGAGCGCCGCGCTCTTGGCCGCTTCCTTGCCGCGCCGCTCAAAGGTCTCGTCGGGCGTCATGATGTGGTGGCCGGTGGCGCCGCGGGTCGTGGCGAGGACCTTCAGTTCGACGCCATCGCCCAATGTCTTTCTGAGCAGCGCGAACGTTCCGCCAGCGTTGAACTCGAAGTCGTCCTGGTGAGCCATGATGGACATGACACGCATGCGGGGCTTTGCCATTTTTGTCTCCAAGATTCCTTGAAGGGGGAAACGCCGTGAAGCGCAAGCTAATGTAGTGAGTTGAGCGGGTGAAGTCCACTGCGGTGTGGGGCGCGGAGAATGTGAAGCGCGTCACGATGTTGCGGGGCTGAGTGAGAATGTGAAGTTTATCACGAAGCGGCTGGGCGCAGTTGTCAAACCAGCGGCGGCGCGTATATAATCGTACTTTGTGATCGCGAGGCTGGACTGCGCCGACGCGCGTGGCGACGTCCAGGGGATTGGATGGATCCAGCCAGTGCAACAGTCGCTTGGCAGTTCTGCCGGTTCGGCAGGGCTTCCGCCCGCGCGCTGGGCGGCATCCAGGGGATTGGGTGGCCACGGCGGCTGACGACGCATGCCGCAGGACCTTGTTAGATTGAGAAGGGCAAAGGGGAGGGACTTGAACAAGTCCCGCGTGGGCACTATGTTCGCAGAGCGGCGGCATAGGGAGGGAAGGTCTCTGGCTGCCCCGAGGAGTTTCGCGAAAAGCTGACTGGGCGACGTGGCTGTCTAGCGCTGAGGGATGTGGGCGCGGATGCTACAGGCTTCTGGCCGGTCTTTGAGCAGGCCGATCGGGCGGATGTGGATTGAGGAGAGTGAACGCAGATGGCCAAGCCGCTGGAGAAGCTGTCGGAGATGAGGCGCAAGGCGGTGTTCCGCCTCTTTGAGAACAAGTTCAAGGCGAAGACCCGGTTGACCGTGGGCTCCGCCACGTGCGAGAACGCCGCGGGGGCGGCGGAGGTCTATGCGCGGCTGCGCGACTTGGTGGAAAAGAGCGGGCGCGCGGATATTACGCTGGGCCGCGTCGGCTGCGCGGGCAAGTGCGATATGGAGCCCGTGGTGACGGTCATCAGCAAGGGCCAGATCCCGACCAAGTACATCCGCATGACGCCGGAGCGCATAGATCGCGTGTTCCAGTCCCATGTCCTTGGCGGCAAGCCCGTCGAGGAGTTCGCTATGCCTCATGAAGCCGGCATGGCTGGGGCGCAACGCGTGGTAAGCGTGTGCGGTGGGGCTGGCTGCTCCAAGCGCGGCTCGGCGGAGATCGAGGAGGCGTTCCGCAAGGCTATTAAGGGCGCGGGTCTGGAAGGCAAGGTCGTAGTGACGCGCTCGGCCTGCAAAGGCATTTGCGAGGCAGGGCCGGCGGCGTCCGTGCACCCTGACGGCGTCATCTACGAGAAGCTGACCGCGGAGAAGGCGGCTCGCATCGTCAAGGAGCACCTGGTTGGCGGCCAGACCGTGGCTGACCTGGCCTGGCAGGGCGAGCACATCGCCAATCGTTTCTTCCCGGTCTTCGGCGACGTTCACTTCTTCGGCAAACAGCTCCGCCTGACGCTGCGCAACTGCGGCGTCATCGATCCGGAGAGCCTGGACGAGTACCTGGCGGTGCGCGGTTACGAAGCCGCCGCGAAGGCACTGCAGAACATGACGCCGTCTGATGTGATCGACGCTATGAAGAGGTCGGGCCTGCGCGGCCGCGGCGGCGCGGGCTTCCCCACGGGCCTCAAGTGGGAGTTCGCGGCCAAGGAAAAGAGCCCGGTGAAATACCTCATCTGCAACGCGGACGAGGGCGACCCTGGAGCCTTTATGGACCGCAGCGCCATCGAGGGCGATCCGCACACGATTCTCGAAGGCATGATCATCGGCGGGTACGCTATCGGCGCGACGCAGGGCTTTGTCTACATCCGCGCTGAGTATCCCCTGGCGATCAAGCGTCTGGAAAAGGCGATTGCGCAGGCGCGCGAAGCCGGGTTCCTGGGCAAGAACATCTTTGGATCCGGCGTGGACTTCGACGTTGAGCTGCGGCTGGGCGCTGGCGCTTTTGTCTGCGGCGAAGAGACGGCCATGATTCAGTCCATCGAGGGCAAGCGCGGCATGCCGCGTCCACGTCCTCCCTTCCCGGCGAGCAAGGGCCTTTGGGGCAAGCCCACGATCATCAACAACGTGGAGACGCTGGCGAACATTCCGGTGGTGCTGCTCGACGGTCCGGAGTGGTTCGCTTCCATCGGCACGGAGAAGAGCAAGGGCACCAAGGTGTTTGCGCTGGCTGGCGACGTGGCGAACACCGGGCTTGTGGAGGTGCCCATGGGCACCACGCTGCGCGATGTCGTTTACGGCGTGGGCGGCGGCCTCAAGGGCAATAAGAAGCTCAAGGCCGTGCAGACCGGCGGTCCGGCCGGCGGCTGCCTGCCCGAGTCGGCGTTGGATACGCCGATTGATTACGAGACGCTGGCCAAGGCTGGCAGCATCATGGGCAGCGGAGGCATGATCGTCATCAATGAGGACGCGTGCATGGTGAACGTGGCGCGGTTCTTCATTGAGTTTACCCAGGACGAATCGTGCGGCAAGTGCACGCCTTGCCGCGAAGGCACCATGCGGATGTTGGAAATCCTGACCCGCATCACCGAAGGCCAGGGCCAGGAAGGCGACGTGGAGAAACTGCTTCGGCTGGCCGACACGGTTAAGAAGACTTCGTTGTGCGGGCTGGGCCAGGCCGCGCCCAACCCGGTCATCAGCACGATTACGCACTTCCGCTCCGAGTACGACGCGCACATCCGCGAGAAGCGCTGCCCGGCCAAGGCCTGCCGCCATCTGGTGGGCTATGAGATCGACGCGGCGAAATGCGTGGGTTGCGGGGCGTGCAAGCGCGCCTGCCCGGTTCAGTGCATTTCGGGCGAGAAGAAGGCGCCTCACGTCATTGACAAGGGCAAGTGCATCAAGTGCGGCCGTTGCTTTGAGACATGCAAGTTCGAAGCAGTGAAGAGGAACTGAATCCATGAGCCAAGAGAAGAAGGTTCGGCTGGTCATTGACGGCATAGAGACGGAGGCGGAACGCGGGACCACGGTCATGCAGGCCGCTGACGCGCTCGGCATCCACATCCCCCGTCTGTGCTATCACCCGCAGTTGAGCATCATCGGCGCGTGCCGCGTCTGCATCGTTGAGGTCGAAGGCCAGCGCAATCCTGTTGCGTCGTGCGCGTTCCCCGTGGCGGAGGGAATGGTCGTCCGGACGTCGTCTCCGCTGCTGCGGCGGCTGCGCCGCGACATCGTCGAGCTGCTGCTGGACAACCACCCCAAGGACTGTCAGACCTGCGAGCGCGACGGCAACTGCGAGTTGCAGGACCTGGCGTATAGCCTGGGCGTGCGCGAACGGCTCTTTGAAGGCAAGCGCAAGAGCTACCCCATAGACGCCA
>ERZ795052.5180-NODE-5180-length-12862-cov-4.856563_pt1 | contig 12862 bp, 10 predicted proteins | sample MGYA00375136_ERZ795052 | MGnify/ENA primary metagenome ERZ795052 (study PRJEB30181, sample SAMN05720156) | activated sludge metagenome | isolation source: Anaerobic digester | place: Japan | collected 2015-05-26 ... | reverse complement strand
CTTGTTTTGCTCCCCGCGGACTGACGCGCCGGGCGTCGCAGGTCTCCCTCCGGGTTGGAAACCTATACAAGACCTTGAACATCTTCGGAAATCGCTTCTGGAAAAAAACAGGGGGCATCCTTAAAGAAATCAGCCCGGCGGAACCGTTCACGGAGATGCCGCTCATCTGGCAGAACGCCTTCGGCGGCAAAGGATTCGAGAGAAACCCCCTGGGGAAAGGCATCGACCCGACGCCGTCGCCCGACGGAACACTAAGGGTCTATCTGCCCAATATCGAACATGCCAACCTCCTCGTCGGTTCGCCGGCCGACCGTCCCGACCCGGCGGGATTCGCTCCCCTGGATATGATGTGGCCACAGCGGATGAAAAAGACGGGGACTTATGACGACAAGTGGCTCCGGGAGCACTGGCCCAATTTCCCGCAGGACATGAACTACGAGTATTTTAACGCAGCTTCGGAAGATCAGTTTATCGAAGGCTTCTTCCGTGCCGGCGAGTCCATCGAAATTCGGAACATGCACCCCGACCTGCCGCTTATACAATCCCGTATCCCGTGCATCCGTCCCCGCTGCTTTGTGACGAAAAAAACGAGCCTGAAAGCGACCCGGGAAAGCGACAGCATCTTTCAGGAAGTGACCACACGCATCGATACGGTCTGGCTGTTTCCTTCAGTCCTTCGAGGGGTCGTCATCCACCGGGGAACTACGGAGATTCTCGACGAAGAGTATGCCGATGTGCAGCGTATCTTCCTTGACATCGAAAGGATGGATGAGGCGCCCAAACCCATCGAATTCTACCTGGAAGAACAGAAGAAGGTCTTCAGTCGGGCGGTTCCCATCGACCCGGCGCCGCTGGAAGCGGCCAAGAAGAAGATCCGCGATGCCATGCTGTTAGTAAAGAATCTTCCCAAAGAGATCGAGAGGGCCAAGGCCGAAATTCTCGGGAAGACGCCCGTCATGCCGCAGACGCCGGAAGAGACGGTGACCCGAGCAAAGATGGTCCTGACGGAGAGCGCCATGCTCTTGAACAGAATGGAGGGCATGACGAAGGACATGCAGGCGCGTTACAGCCACGTCGTCAATATCAACAAGGTCGACTTTGACGGCATCCGGAACAAGCTGTCGGGGGTGGAAGGGCATCTGGATAAGATCATGGCGGAAGTACAACAGGCCGAGGAAAAGGCGACGGACGCCCAGAAAGAACTGTCCGGTCATCTCAAAGAACGGGTGCCACCCGATGTTCTGGCTAAAGCCGGCGTCGATCCCGACCATCCTACAGCGGTCGCCGGGTCCGTTGATACCTGGCATGACCGGGGTTTTCCGTTTGTCGTGCAGTGCCGCAAGAATCTGGAATCCCACCCGGGCATGCAGTCCCTCTTTCACCGCGTGGGATTCACCCGAAAAACCGTTGAACGTGCGTGGTTCGGCGTCCATCCGGCGGAGACGACGAATGAGAGGACAGAATGGGGTTTGAAGGAAAAAAAGGATGCCCGGGGAAACCCCCTGCCGCTGATAATACCCCCTGGCATAGTGATCCCACGGTTTCACGAGGCGTATCTCAATGGGATAAATATCTGCAGAACAGATTTTCGCGAGGGCATCTATCCGCAGGAGGCGGTCCTGATCGAAGGTTCCGAAGAGGCACCCCGCGTGCTTCCTGCGGCTGCGGCGGACGATCGTACGCCGTGGATTGTCGTCACGACTGAGCTGGAGGCGCTCCTGATGGAGCAGGAGGTAGGCGACGCCTGTTCGATCATCGCGCTGAAGGATGCTGGGGATAAACCTCCCAAAGACGCGGAGAAGGCCTTCAAGGACGCTCCTGTGGTCCTGGTGGTTTTTCCGGAACACGGGATGTCTGAAGCGGAAGTGCAGAAGTGGCGGTCTATCTATCCCAACTCCCGGGGGATCGCGCTCCCGAAGGGGAAAGACATCCTCGATGCAGGGCGGAAGAAGGTCGACCTCCGTCAATGGATCATGGGGGCGCTGCCGCCGAATTTTACCCGGGAGCACGCAGTCGAACCGGAACTTCCGGAGCCCGGAAAACCCGTGGAGAAGAAGCCTTTCTCGGGACTCAGCCTTTCGCTTCCCGACATCCGGGCCCTGGCGGCCTCACTGACAGAGGAAACTAAGGCGGCCTTGCAGCCGCAGGTTGATGCGGGGAACGCCATCCAGAAAGAAATGATGAACGAAGTAAAGGTAATCCTCGGCAATCTCAACATGGACGCGGAAAATTTGCTGTCTCCGTCGCAGCCGCAAAAGTCGATCACGCAAATGGCAAGGGAAATGGCTGACCAGATCGCCGCCCAGCGGGAAAAGATCAGAGATCAAGGCGTGTTGACTAGAGAAGCGGAAGTCAAGATGGATGCCGCAGCCAGAAAGATCAGCCAGATGGGAAAAGAGGCGGAAATCCGCTACCAGGAAGGCATGGCGAAACTTGCCGCGGCGCAGAAAGAAATCGATATTGCAAAATCGGGCGGCATTCCCGACTCGGTGAAGGCCCAGTTCAAAGGCACCGGCATCGATCCGGAAAAGATACGGAGGCTCACACGGGAAGAAGTTATAGAACTGTACGGAAAGGGTGAATCCCTGTCCGGGGCGATTCTTTCCGAGGTGGATCTATCCGACCTCGACCTGCACGGCATCGACCTCTCCACCGCCCAGTGCCAAAAAACAAAATTCTGCAATACGAACCTCGAGGAAGCGAATCTCTTCCAGATACTCGCCATGGAGGCCGATTTCTCAGCTGCCCGTCTCAGAGGGGCGAAGGCGTATCGGGGGATATTTACCAAGGCGCTCTTTAAAAAGGCCGATCTGCGAACCGCCGAATTCCGTTCCGCCGTCTTACAGGAGGCGGACATGACCGAGGCAAACATGCAGGACGTTAAGTTGAATATGTCCATTCTGCAGAAGGCGAAACTTGTAAAAGCGCAGCTTTCCGGGGTGGATGCCAATATGTGCATTCTATCCGAGGTGGAAGCCACGCAGGCCCGTTTCCTCAACGGCAACTTCAAAAAATGCGTTTTTAAGAACGCCTGCCTGGACGACACGGATTTCTCCAACGCCACCCTGAATTCGACAATCTTCTTCGGCGCGAAAGGAAAACACGTGACTTTTGCGGGCGCCGACATGGACAAGGCCCGGATGGGCGGACAGGCCGCCTTTCCGGAGGCGGATTTTCGTAATATCAAAATGAAACACGGGTGTCTAAGAGAGGCAAATCTTGCGGGCTCATCCTTCAAGGGGGCGGTCATTCATGAATCCATCATTGAAGACTGCGATCTCAATCAGGCCGATCTCCGGCGCATCTCGGCAAAGCACACGAGATTCACTAAAACGAACCTCGAAGGAGCCAGAATGCAGGAAATGAATCTCTTTCAGGGCTCTTTGAGGAAGGCCAGGCTGGTAAATGCGAATCTTCAGGGGGCTAACCTTTTCGGAGTGGATTTATTCAAAGCAACGGTGGGAAAGACCGACGTCACGGGAGCAAACCTAAAGATGACCCAGCTCGACAAAAGGGAAGAGTATCTAAAATGACGAGACAGGAAGTGCTGGAAAGCATACGACAACACCGTTGGATAGAAAATACGGACCTCTCAGAGATTGACTTGTCGGGCGCGGATCTTACAGGGGGCCGCTTCGAGTTCGTGTCCTTCCGGAGAGCCGATCTGTCGGGTGTGAACATCGTCAAGACCGGGTTTAAAGAATGTGACTTTTCCCTCGCCCGTTTCGACGACACGGATCTGTCGAAGGTCAATATGAGCAGCATGAAATTCAAGAAGGCCTCATTCCGCAAGGCGCGATTCTTCCAGACCATCCTCAACGGGGCGGATATGACCGGGGCGGATATGACGGAGGCCATCGTCAGTTGGTCGCTTTTTCAGGATGCCCTTCTCGACGGAGCAACATTCCATGGCGCAAAGGTCGAAAAGAACAGCTTTCTCCACACCTCGCTAAAAAAAACAGATTTCACAGATACCGACCTGGTCAAGGCTGCTTTCCTCGAAGCGGACGTGACCGGCGCGATCTTCCGGGGCGCCCGGCTGTTCAAGGTGCTCTTGCAGAACTGCAACCTTGCGGAACAGAATTTCCGGGGGATGTCCATTCAGCAGGTCAATTTTTCCGGTTCCGACCTGAAAAACTCCGACTTCACAGGGGCGGATATTTCCATGTCCAACTTCATGAACGCGGACCTCACGGGCGCAACCCTTGCGGGGGTCAAGAGCCGGGACGCGATGTTCATGGGGGCGAAGCTCATCAAAGCCAACCTGATCGGAAGCGACCTCGCCCAGGCCTATTTCGGTGAGGCGGACCTTTCCCAGGCCGATCTCTCCGGAGCGATCCTGTATAACGCCGTTTTTGAAAAGGCGAAGTGCCGCGCCTCCCGGTTTCACAAATGCGACTGCGGTTATGCCGATTTCTCCTACACGGACCTGACGGCGGCCGATTTCAAGGATGCGAGCCTATTCATGGCCCGGATGCACAGCACGGTCACAGAAGGAACCGTCTGGGACGGGGCCAATGAAACACTCATTCGGGGAACAGACAAGGATAGGGCCGAGGCGGAAAATTGGTCACCGCCGACGGGATGACATGCGAGCAGGGAAGAGGAATCTTGACGCAAGCTAATACCCCTGCCCATTAAGCAAAGGTCTCAAGTTGTGATGTTCAAGGAGGTTCATATGAATGCTTTGGCAGATATAAAACACAGCCATAATCCCCGCCTGGAATATGGGCGTATCCGGTGCAGTGCAGGTGGCCGGTTCACGGTGGACACCACCTTAAGCGAGATAAAGGCAACCAGGGCTGCGAGCTGCCTGATGGAGCCGCGACCGGGCGATGCCGTCATCGTTTTCATCGACGTCTCCGGCAGGAATTTCGTCCTTGCGGTTCTCGAAAGAAGCCCGGAGGGAGATCCGTCTACCGACCTGCGCTTCGACGGTCCCGTCAACGTCCATATAGAGAAGGGCGACCTCACCTTGACCTCCGAAGGAAGCATGACACTGGCGCCTCAGGGAGTCCTTTCCTGCGTATCCGACAGGATGAAAATCCACGCGGAGGACTGCAGCGCCAAAGTCAATCGGTTTCAGTACACGGGGCGCCTGCTCCAGATACAGGTCAAATGTCTCAAGATGGTGGCGGTTTTCGCCGATCAGATCTTCCGGCGGTTGACGCAGCGCTTGGAGAGCTCCTTCAGGTTCGTGAAGGGTCAGGATGAACTCCAGGCCGGATCGTCGCGGGTACTGGTGGAAGACCTTATGACGATGCACGCCAAAAATTCGCTGATCGTGGCCGAGGAAAACGTCACCGTCAACGCCGAACAGATTCATCTCGGATAAAGGAGAGACGCGATGTATATGCTGTCGATGGGAGCGGGAATGAATCTCGGGTTCCCGGATGTATGCAAAACACCGACGCCGGCGGGACCGGTGCCCATTCCGTATCCCAACTTCAATATGTCGGCCGCAACGGCACCGGCGGCTTACAATGTCCTGGTGGATTGCATGCCTGCCCTCAATTTATTGTCCAAGGGATTGGTCAGTTACGGAGATAACGGTGGGCTTTTACTGGGGGTCGTCGCCCCCATGGACTGCGGTCAGACCCTTTACATGGTCGGCTGTTTAACCATTCTCGTGGACGGAGCACCCGCTCAACGACTGACCAGTGTGACGGGACAAAACGCCTTGGGCATGATACCCAATACGTCGGGAACGTCCATCTGTCCCAGCCAGGTGACTGTGTTGACTTTAGGATGACGTGAAAGAAGGAGTAAGGAGTAAGGAATGAGGAAGGTATGGATAACCGCCCTCGACAAAAATTTCGAGGCAGTGCAAAAGTTGATGACCGTCTTAAAGGCTTACGGCCTCGGTACGGACGGTCATTTCTGGACGGATGACATCAAACGGATGTCGTGGAAGGCACCCCTCAAGGAGCTCGAGGCGAAGGAGACCGCCCTGTGGATCATAACCGGATCGGCGGAAAGCTTCAGCGTACCCACCGTACGCTTTGGTCTTTCCCTGACCGCCGTGTCGCTGCAATTCAAGAAAGGCATGGGATTCCCTATCATGATCCTTTCGGAGGAAGGTATTTCCGCTGCTTTCCTACCGACCCCACTGAGAGGAGCAGAAATTCTCCCTCTTGCAGTTCCCGCCCTGGGAACAAAGGTGACGGCAAGGGCGAGTATGCCCATCAAAGACATCGAGACGGGATACCACTTGAACATCCACGGCCTGCCGGGAATTGGCCTATGGTTCGAGGTCGGCCCTGCCGGAGCTGTCGCCTGGCAAGGCGCCCTCTTTGCCGTACACGCCGCGGAGATAGATTTCCACGGCGTCGGCCCTGCGGGCGGCATCCCGGAGCGCACCGTCCTGGAATATCCGATCAAGGGCATGAAGCTTCAGCTTGGAGAAAGAGAGTTCACCGCCTGGGCCGTCCGGAACAGTTTAAACAGTGTCCAGTCCTATTATGTCCGTGTCCAGGGAGAACCTGATACCATCCTCTTCGGGCCTCACACCGACAAAGATGATGCGGAGGTACACGTCGTCTCCCTCGTGTGAAGACCCATATAGCCGCGGCAGATGGCGGTAATGACGCACGGCTCCTGTCACGAGTTCCAGCACCGACTGATGAACACCCATGCCCCGGCGTTGTGGGAGCGTCCCGACAGCCAAGTTCATGACGGCAGCCGATGCAGCCGCTGCATGGCAGCCGAAAGCACCGCCAGGTCGTTCATAAGCCGGTAGAACTTCTCCGGTTTCAGCGACTGCATCCCGTCCGACAAGGCCTTTCCCGGCTCCGGGTGGACCTCGACGATGATCCCGTCGGCCCCCACGGCGACGGCTGCCCATGCCAAGGGGGGATTACATGCCTCCGGTATCCGACGGACTAGACCCGATCCATGACCCGGTAGGTCTGTCCGTCCGTTGCACTCTCCTTCATCACGATGATCAAGAATCAGCTGTCTCTTATGAATATGGACCACGAACACTGCCTTCAGGGCCCAAAAACGAAAAGCCGCGAGGCGCAGATGTTATCGATTTACTTCTCCCGCTGTAAGCTTTAATAGATAGTAGGCCCCGTTTGTCCAGAGAATATCCAGGTTTGGAAACGCGCTCTTCAATTCGTTGTAATTGTCATTATATTCGGTCAAACAGTATGCCGCATCTCCCTTACCGACCCGCTCCCTAAATTGTTCCACCGAAAGGAAGTAATGTTCACGCTCATCGGGAGGCAGAAAGCTTGCTCCGTACTTCAATTCGCCAAAGTCGCCGACGATAGGGGTTCGTATTTCATCATAAGTAGAAATCCCGTATAGACATATCTTGTACTGATAAACCTCTTGCCCCACAGGCACCATCGTCTTGATGGCCTCGGAAGCAGGGTATGCCGATTTGTAAGGGGTCAGGAAGGTGGAAGCGGCAGGAAGCATGGAGATCAGAAAGAACGCGGACAGAAGGTAGACCGCCATAAACCACCCGCTACGGTACACCCTTTTAACCATATGAGGGAGAATCATAAGCATGGTCAGGCTTAGTAAGGGCGGGGTAATCAGCCAAGCCCATTTTTTTGAATGAAAAATCGACAGGTCACCTCCCAAGCGTGAACCATCACCGAGAAAGATGGGCAACAAAAGGAACCCAGCGAGCAGAATGAACTGTATAACAAGTGGTAAATGCAATAAAAACGACTGGTATCGACCCCGGGCACGAGGAATCAGCTCATCGTAATTCCTGGCTACATCTCCTATCAGGACCGACAGGGGTATGAATATCGGGGCGATATAAGGAATGAGCTTTGAAGAGGACAGTGAAAAAAACACGAAGATAAAAACGATCCATGTCCAAAGGAAACTTTTTCCCGTAAGGTTCGAAGCGAAGCCCCTGTCTTTTTTTACTTCCCAGGCAGCCCTTATCAGAAAAGGCGTCCATGGGACAAAACCAGCGATTACGACCGGCACGTAGAGCATGACGGAATTGTCTCGCCCGTGCATCGTGGTCGTATATCGCAGGAAATGTTCCTGAATGAAAAAGAACCTGAAAAAATCCGTATGTTCTTTTTGAATCAGAATGAGCCACGGGCATGTGATGGCCAAGAACAACGCTATTCCCAAAAGGGAGAACAACTTTAGGATTCGTTTCCCCTGCCCGCTGATGGCAAGCCATAAGCTGAGAATCGCAAACGGGAAGACCACACCGATCAACCCTTTGGTCAAGAAGGCCAGGGCGCTGGACAGATAAAGGAGATAGAGCCATGACCTATTACCGATAGTGCCGGTCAAATAGCGGTATCCAGCCCAGATGGCCGAGCACGTATAGAAAGTCAAAGGGATGTCGAGGATGTTGAAGTTTCCAAAGACAAAAAAGAAGAGAGTGGTTCCCAGCACCCCCGATGCATAAAGCCCGGTCTTTCTGTCATAAAGCACAGAACCTATGGAATAGACCAACAACAGACAGGCCCAGGCGCAGATACCTACATAAAGCCTGGCTGTAAAATCGTTCTCGCCGAAGATATGTAGAATGAAAGCAGAGGCCCAATACGAAAGGGGAGGCTTTTCCAAGTATATCACACCGGACAGACGCGGCGTGACATAATCTCCGGAATCCAACATGTTGTCAGCTATCTCAAAATAACGGCTTTCATCAGGTTCTATCAGCGGCATGAAATGCGAGAAGGCAATATAAAGAACGAGCGGCGCTACGAATAGAATGAGCACCCGGGTATCGACCAGTTGCAATAAAACTTTCTTAATCCCGTAAAGGGGAAGGGACGCGCTACGATCGGTCTCTGCCAAAATGTACCCCCTTGGTAGCTAAACAACCGTTCATGAAACCACTGCCGCCTCATGCCGAGCCTTGCTTTTACCCGAGTTCAATGCGCCCGCCTGAGGCACAGCCATCGAGAGCCCTTGCCGCGCCGTGCCAGCAAAGGCGCGGCTCAATCCACCACCTTTGCCTGCTTGTCTGTCGCGTATCCTTCAACGTATCGCCTGAAGGATAAACAGGTTTCCCGCTGGGAAAGGCTCTATTTTTTCGTTTATGGCACAGTCAGATTATGGGAAGATTATCGGAAGATTAAGATTTCGTAATGTTGGCATGGGAAATGGCATTTCTTGGATGGATTTACGGGGTACAATCCTAACGGGGTAACGTGACGGTGAAAGTGCTTCCTTCTCCCAACTTGCTTTCCGCCGCGATACGGCCCCCATGGGCGCGGGCAACGGCCGATGCAAGGCAGAGGCCCAGTCCGAATCCCGGCTGAGAACGGCTGCTGTCGCACCGGTAAAGCCGGTTGAAGACCAGGGGCAGGTCTTCTTCGGCAATGCCGACCCCCGTGTCACGGAAGATGATACTGACAGCATGCTCGTCGCCGCGCAGGGCAACGGTTACGCATCCCCCTCCGGGCGTGTACTTAACGGCATTTTCCAAGAGATTGACGACGATCCGCTGAAGGCCATGCACGTTGCCCTGAACAGACAGATGTGCGGGGCCGTGAAAGACAAGGCGGACTTCCCTCTCGTCGGCAATCGGCCGGAAGAGCTCCAGGGCCTCGCCGACGAGTTGCACTAAGTCCACCTCCGCCTTGGACAGTACACTGATGCCCGCCTCAATCTCGGAAATCTCCAGCATGGTGTTGATCATCTGCAATAGGTTGTCGCATTCTTCCACGGTGTCCGCCGCAAGCTTATTGGACTCCTCCCCCGATTTGCCGGCGATAAGTTCCGCTTCGGCAAACCCCCGTATCCGGGTAATCGGGGTCCTCAGGTCGTGAGCTATGTCGTCTGTCACTTCCCTCAGACCCTTCACCAGTTCGTGGATGCGGTCCAGCATCCGGTTGAAGGCAACGGCGAGCTGTTTGACCTCTTCACCCCTGGCCTGGATATTCACCCGCTTCTCGAAGGCCCCCTCCGAGATGTCCAGTGCCGTCCGCGTGACGTCCTTGATACCGGCCAGGGCACGGGCCGCCATAAACCACCCGGTCAGCGTCGAAAGGGCTACCACCACCAGGATACCCGGCATGACCATATCCTGGATTGTGCCAAGAAAAGCGGCGTCATGCTCCAGGGAACAGCCGATCTGGATGATCCGGCCCGACTCAAGAAGTCCGTAGATGATTCGTGCCTCGTACGGCTTCCCAGGAACGGCAACCGTTTCAAACACGGGGCCGCCCCCGGCCGCCACGCGCGCCAGGGCATTCAAGTTGATACCTACCCCTTTCCAGGCAGTCATGTCCGTTTCGGCGACCTCGCCGCCGGCCCGGTCGAGCAGGCGAAAGAAGATGTCCCCAACGCCCTCGGATTCCGCCTCGAAGTCCATTTCGGCCCTGAAAGAATCTTCACCCTTCGATTTCAGGATGGAAGCCGCCTCGGCGAGCTCTCTCAGCATCTCCTGATCCGTTCTTTCCCTGACTTCGTTGGCAATGACGATGTAGAAGACGGCAAACGCCGCGAGAGAGGAAACGATGTAGACTAACGCGTACCAGAAGGTAAGCCGGAAGACCAGCGTCCGACGTATCTCAAACGCCTTCCTTAAAGACATACCCCGCACCACGGACCGTGTGGATGAGCTTCGGACTGAATTCCTTGTCGATCTTTTCCCGCAGGATACACATCCTGGCCTCCACGACGTTCGTCATAGGAACGAAGTCGTAGTTCCACACATTCTGCATGATCATCGTCTTGGAAACGACCCGGCCCTCGTTGCGCATCAGGTATTCGAGAAGCGAGAATTCCCTCGGTTGCAGGTCTATCCTCTTTCCCGCGCGGTACACCTCCCGTTTGAGTAAATCCAGGGAGAGGTCCCCGACGACAAGGCGGGTCGCTTCCCTCGCCCCCGTCGCTCTCCGGATAAGCGCCTGCACCCGCGCCAGCAACTCGGAGAAGGAAAACGGCTTGGTCAGGTAGTCGTCGCCGCCGCTTTGCAGGCCCTTGACGCGGTCATCCACCGAAGTCCTGGCACTTAGGATGATCACGGGCATGTCCACCTTTTTGAGACGCAACCGCTGAATGAGGCTCAGGCCGTCGAGCTTGGGCAGCATGATGTCGATGATGGCGGCATCGAAAGGCTCGTGCAGCGCCATGTGGAGGCCGGTCTCCCCGTCTTTGGCCTGTTGCACGGTGAAGCCCGCCTCTCGGAACCCCTTCAGGACGAAAGAGGCAATCTTCAGGTCATCTTCGACGAGAAGAAGGCGCATGGTACTCCTTGTACGGGCCATCAGAAATACAGATGGTTTAAAGGATTAGGATTCCATCATGGAACCCGCTGATTTCCATCCGATATGTAGCATAAACAAGAATCGGTGAGAAGAATAAAACGTGCGGCGAACCATTTATCGGCGATGAAAATCCTCGACCAAAAAAAAACTTGACGCCAACTGCATATTTGCTTTATGTAGGTTGCAAACAAGAGGCCGAACAGGCCATAAAAGGGAAGACGGTGAAAATCCGTCGCGGACCCGTCGCCGTAACCGGGGATGAAAGCCGCAGGTAATGCCACTGTTCCTTACAAACGGAATGGGAAGGCGCGGCGAGTAAGATGATCCGGAAGCCGGAAGACCTTCTTGTTGGTTTAATGTGAACTGTCCTCCGTGGTGAAGAGGGTGGTTGCAGTAACATACTGGATGGAAAACGGCATCCCCGGACTTGAGCAATATCAGGTCCGGGGATTTTTTTATGCGATTGCGGATCAACAGGGTATCCGGACGAGGCTTTAGGTGAGGGAGGGCGCGCAGTTGTCCGTTAAAGAGAGTGTCGGGGGAAGCTTGAGAAAAAATTGGACAAAGTGCATCGCTGCCTCGCTGCTGATCCATGGAGCGGCGCTCTTCATTCCATTTCCGGTCATGGTCACGCGAATGGCCGGGCCGATCGAGGTTTTTATGCTGGAGGGGCCGGGCTCCTCTGCTCCTTCAGGCGGCGAAACAAAAAAACAGGACAGTCCACGGGGCAAGCCGCGCCTGGAGATGCGCAGGCCGCAGGCAAGAGAAGAGGCCCGCCTACGGCCGCAGGAGACATCAACAACGGTGGAGCAGAAGGTGGGACCGGCTCAGACTGTGACAGAGAACATCACTGTTCATGAATCTTCTACCCGTAACGCCCCGGCAAGCGGGATAGGGCTCGAATCGGGCGCCGCAGGCGGTTCCGGCCGGGGGAACGGCGCAGGTGAAAGGAATACAGGATTCGGCTCTCCCAGCGGACCAAAGTTTCTGCATCGAGAGATACCGGAATATCCCTTTCTGGCAAGAAAAAGAAAAAAAGAAGGAAAGGTTATTCTTGCGGTAGTCATCGACGCGACGGGAAGACTTACCGGCGCCGAGGTCATCGAGGCATCCGACAGGATGTTTGCCGAAGCCTCTCTGGAGGCGTTGAAGAAATCGACTTTTCTACCGGCCAGAAGAAACGGCCGGCCGGTGACATCCAGAGCAATCTTGCCGATACGCTTTTCCCTCACGGAGTGAGTGGCGTGACCCTTCGATCGTTTACTGAAAGAGGAGGACAAGATGTGGCACATTCTCGTAAAAGGCGGATGGATGATGATCCCCATCGTTCTCTGTTCGCTCGTAGCGGTGGCAACCATTATCGACCGGTTTCTTTTCTTCAGGCGCATCAGAAAGAAAAATCGGGGAGAAGAAGTCATAGAACTTGTCCGCGAAGGACAGATTAAGAATGCCCGGCAGATTGTCGAGTCGGAAAAAATACAAAGCGGTCTGCCCATCATGAAGGTTCTTTACGCGGGCATTACTCATCCCGTCGAACCGGAAGGCGCCATGGAAGCCGCAGCCGTCGTCGAGGTGTCGGCCATGAAGCGGGGTCTCGCGGCGCTCGACACGATCATCACACTCTCGCCTCTACTCGGCCTGCTGGGCACTGTCAT
>ERZ795052.5167-NODE-5167-length-12893-cov-5.426780_pt1 | contig 12893 bp, 9 predicted proteins | sample MGYA00375136_ERZ795052 | MGnify/ENA primary metagenome ERZ795052 (study PRJEB30181, sample SAMN05720156) | activated sludge metagenome | isolation source: Anaerobic digester | place: Japan | collected 2015-05-26 ... | reverse complement strand
CCAGTCGCGGAGCGCCAGCTCGGCTTCGGCCGGGCCTTCCTTGTAGGCCAGCGACAACACGTCGCGGAAGCTGCCGTTCTCGGAGGCGCCGACGAGGTGGAGCGCCGTGTAGCGCCCCGGCGGCACCTCGAGCCGCTGGCCGTTGCACGACACGTTGTTGAAGTCGCCCCGCTCCTTGCTCGGGAAGAGAAAGTGCACGCCGTCGAAGGAGAACTTGCTGCCCGTGGCGGGCAGGTTCTCGGCGGGGAAGACGGAGCCGGGGATATCGGCCGCGTGGTCGGGGCAATCGAAGTTGCCGTCGGAGCGGCGTTGGGCGTCGGCGATGGCGTCGTTGTCGAACAGCGCCTCGAGCTTCAGCGGCACCTGCCCCTTCACGCCCCAGGCGTCCTTCGGCTCGGCGCCGAGTGCGGCAGCGGCGATGGCAGCGAGTATGCCGGCGATAGCGCGCATGCCTGCCCCTCAATGCCCGGTGGCGGAGATCACCCTTGGCGATCAAACCAGCCACGGGATGGAAAGTCAAGCGACGTAGTCGCGGATGAGCTTGACGTTGGCGGGCGGCGTCTCATAGGGCAGGGCGCCCGTGCCCAGCAAACAGTTGGGGCGCGTGGCCGCGAGGGCGAGAATGCGGTCCACCTCGCGCACAATCTCCGCCTGGCTCCCGTGTGCAACCGTGTGCGGGTCGAGGTTGATGCGCACCTTGACGTGCGGATGGCTCGCCGAACGGGCGACGAAGGCCGCCTGGTCCGTCTCGGCCGGGCAGATGACGTAGCCCGTGCCCGTGGCCAGGATGTCGCCGAGGATCGGCTCGGTGTCGCCGCCGATCACGCACGGCACGGGGTGGCCGGCAATGTCCGCCGCAATCGCCATCGCCCGTCCGAGAGCGGGCAACTCGACCTCGCGGAACTGCCGCGGCGAGAGCAGGGGAGGGGCGGCGGCGGATTCGAAGAACGCCACGTCGAGCCCCGCCTCGGCCACGGCCTCGCAGAAGGCCGCCTGGTTCTCGGCGAGCCAGAGCAGCCATTCCCGCGTCGCGCTCGGCTCCAATGCGACATCCTCCAGCAGCCCGCTGACGCCGCGCAGGCTGACGGCGATGGAGAAGGGGCCGCTGACGGGGATGCGCACGTCGGCCTCGGGCAACTCGCGTGCGAGGCGCCGGCCGACGCCGAGCACCATCGGGATGCGCCCGTCGCGTCGCGGGTCCAGGGGCCGCAGGCGCCGCGCGGCGTCGAGCGAGTTCACCAGCGGCTCGGCAATCGCCGGGATGCCGTTGCCCCCGGGCTCCACCACGCGCCCGCCATAGGCCTCCGCCTCCAGGTTGTAGAGGTCAATGCCCACCACGACGGGCGAGTGGCGGTACTCGCGCCAGGCGGCCCGGTGCGCGGCGAAAAGCAGGTCCGCATCACGCGACACCTCCCACGGCGTCCGCCCGATCAGCGCGGCCGCGTGCTCGTAGACCGAAGGAGAGAACGGGATTCGCACAGTCATCGCCCCTCGGCGCACCGGGACGTCCTCCCACCTCCGGTGCCCACGCTACCATGCGCAGGCTCGGTTGGCAAGCGCGCTTGACTCGCCCGGATCAAGCTGATAGTCTTAGAGCAGGGGTGAAGAGACGAATGACGCCCAGAGACGCCCGCATGACCCGCTTGCTGTGTTGGCTGGCCTGTGCCGCCGCGGCGTTGAACGCATCGGGGGCCGCCGACGCGCCCGAGGGGCGCAAGGCCGCGCACATCCCGCTCCAGGGCCGTCTCGACGAGTTCCTCGTCGAGTCGTTCCACCAGCGGCTGGCCGAGGCGATGCGCACGGCGGCGCCCTCGCTCATCGTGCTGGAGCTTCAGACCCAGGCCGGCGCCGTGGGGCCGGCTCTTGCCATTGCGAACACCGTCGAGGCGCTGCACAAGCAGAGCATCGAGACGGCCGCCCTGGTGCGCGAGCCGGGGTCAGCCTCTGACACGCTGGTGGCCCTGGCCTGCGACAGGCTGTTCGCCACCGAGAAGGGTCGCCTCGTGCCGCTGGCCCCGGAGGCCTTCACGCCCGCCGCCTCGGAGGCCGACCGCAAGAAGCTGGCCGATGCGCTGGAGACCTTCAGCGCCCGGAGGCCGCGCCTGCGCGCCTTCTACCAGGCCCTCGCGGACCCGTCGCTCGAGGTATATGCCGTAGCCTTCGAGGGCCGCGAGAGCCAGCCCGCCTTCTACCTGGCCGAGGATTTCCGCAAGCTCCAGGCCGCGCCGCCCAGCCCCATCGTGCGCAGCGAGCGGCTGGCGGCCCCCCACGCGCCGCCGAAGCTGGGCGCGGCCGACCTCGAGCGCCTCGGCCTCTCGGGCGGCACGCTCAAGAGCGCCGAAGAGGCGGCCGCCCGCCTGGGCGTGGCCCTGCCGAGTCTCCTCGCCTTCAGGCCCAAGGGCGAGCCCATGGCCCGCGCCGCGCCGGCGACGGGCGACGAGGCCCGCCCCAAGCCCCGCGCTAAGCCCGCGCCGGGCGGCGACAAGGTGGTCTTCATCAAGCTCGACAGCATGGTGGGCGAGGGCATGCTCTACTCGGTGCGCCGCCGCCTGGCCACGGCCAGGGGCATGAACCCGGCGCTCGTGGTGTTCGAGATGGACACCCTGGGCGGCGCGCTGCACCCCGCCCTCCAGATCGCCGACCTCATCTTCGCCTTCACCGCGTGCCCCACCGTGGCCTGGGTGAACCGCGAGGCGATCTCGGCCGGCGCCCTCATCTCCGTGTCCTGTTCCGAGATCGTCATGCAGGAGAGCTCGGTCCTGGGCGACTCGGCGGTGGTGGAGGGCACGTCGGGCGAGATGCTGCGCTCGGAGAAGATCGACTCGTACCTCCGCGCGCGCTTCCTCAACTTCTGCGAGGGCAAGTACCCCGGCGCCCTGGTCGAGGCCATGGTCACCCTCGGCACCGAGGTCTACGAGCTGGAAACCCTCGACGGCAAGTTCGAATACTTCACGGCCAACGACTACCAGAACCTGCTCCGCTCGCCCGAGCAGTTCGCCCGCTACAAGGACCCGCGCAGCGCCCGGAAGGTGCTGGAGAGCGGCAAGCTGCTCACGATGAACGAGAAGCAAGGCAGACACTTCGGCTTCTCGAGCGCCACGATCCGGAGCCGCGAGGAGCTGCTCAGCTTCTATGGCCTCGCCGGCCGCGAGGTGGTCACGCTCGAGTGGACCTGGTCGGAGAAGCTCGTACGCTGGCTCGACCTGGTGGGGCCGTTCCTCCTGAGCCTGGGCGTGCTGGGCATCCTGATCGAGCTGAAGACGCAGGGCAGCACGTCGGGCCTCTTCGCCCTGATCGGGCTGGCGTTCATCGCGCTGTTCTTCTTCGGCAAGTACGCGGCGGGGCTGGCCGAGGTCTGGGAGATCCTGCTCTTCTTCGTGGGCCTCGTGCTGCTGGCCATCGAGCTCTTCGTGACCCCCGGGTTCGGCGTGCTGGGCGTGTCGGGCCTGGCGCTGATGCTCGTGAGCGTGCTGCTGTCGTTCCAGGGATTCACCATCCCGGCGACACCGGGGGAATGGGTGGATTTCCGCTCGAGCATCGCGCAGATGGGCCTGGCGGCGGCGGTGGTGTTCATCGGCGCCCTGCTGCTGGGCCGCTACTTGCATCGCGCGCCGTACCTGGGTAAGATGATCCTTGCGGCGCCGCCGCCCTCCACGGCGCCCACCGCGGTGACCGAGTCGGTGTCGCCGCCCCCCTCGCCGGCCGAGGAGGAACGCCGCGCGCGCGAGCTGCTGGGCAAACGGGGCAAGGCGCTGAGCGTGCTGCGGCCGGCCGGCCGCGCCGAGTTCGGCGGCGAGCCGCTGGACGTGGTGACCGAGGGCGACTTCATCGCCGCGGGCGAGCCGGTGGAGATCGCCGCCGTGCAGGGCAACCGCGTGGTGGTGCGTCGGGCCGTCTGATGCCGGAGGAGCCCCCTTGTCGCTCGGGTTCGCCATCGTGTTGTTCGCCGTCGGGGTGCTCCTCGTGGTGCTCGAGGTGTTCCTCCCGTCGTTCGGCGTGCTCACCGTGGGCGCCATCGTGTGCTTCGCCTTCAGCATCTGGGGCGTGTACGATCCGCAGAGGCCCGGGGGCGCCATCGCCATGGCCATCGTGGCGCCCGCCGCCAGCATCGCCATCCTGTATTTCGGGCTGAAGTACATCCCGCGCACGTCGTGGGGCCGCGGCCTCGTGCTGCGGCACCCGAGCGACGAGGGCGCGCCGGAGCCCCCGGCGGCCAGCGAGACCGCCGCGCTCACGCCCGAGGGCGGCACCGTGGAGAAGGAGCTGTCGCCGCTCGTGGGGCTGGAGGGGGTGGCCCAGTCGGAGCTTCGGCCGGCCGGCGTGGCGCTGATCCAGGGCCGGCGGGTGGACGTGGTGAGCGAGGGCGCGCTGGTAGACGCCGGGGCGCGCATCCGGGTGATCGCCGTCGAGGGCAACCGCGTGGTGGTCCGCAGAGTGCAGGTGTAAACCCCCCAGCGGGAGAAGGAGAGAGGCCATGCTGCCGACGCCGAGCCTTGCAACGCCCGTGGGTGCCTTGCTGCTGGCCCAGGCCGGGCCGTCCGAAGGATTGGGGCTCCTGTGGATCCCCATCGCCATCGGCATCCTGGTGCTGCTGGTGCTGCTGGCCGTGATCATCAGCTTCTTCAACCTGTGGATCCAGGCCTTCGCCGCCGGCGCGCGGGTGTCGTTCATCGAGCTGATCGGCATGAAGTTCCGCCGCGTGAACTCGGCCCTCGTCGTCGAGCAGCGCATCACCGCCAAGCAGGCGGGCATCGAGCTGCCCGTGCGGGGCCTCGAGGCGCACTACCTGGCCCTGGGCGGCCGCGGCGTGGGCGAGAAGTATCTGCCGATCGTCGTGCGCTCCCTCATCATGGCGCACAAGGCCGGCCTGCGGCTCGAGAGCCGCGACCTCGAATCGTTCCAGCTCGCCAACGGCGACGTCAGCGTGGTGACCAACGCCCTCGTGGCGGCCCACAAGGCGGGGCTCGACGTCACCCTCGGCCCCCTCCAGGCCCACTATCTGGCCCGCGGCCGCGTCGAGAAGGTGGTCAACGCCCTCATCTCGGCCAAACGGGCAGGCATCCCGCTCGACTTCCAGCGCGCCGCGGCCATTGACCTCGCGGGCCGCGACGTCGAGGAGGCCGTGGCCACCTCGGTCAACCCCAAGGTGATTGACTGCCCCCGGGCCTCCGCCGGCAAGGACACCGTGGCCGGCGTGGCCAAGGACGGCATCGAGGTGAAGGCCAAGGCCCGCGTCACCGTGCGGGCGAACATAGACCGCCTCATCGGCGGCGCCACCGAAGAGACCATCATCGCCCGCGTGGGCGAGGGCATCGTCACCACCATCGGCTCCTCGGCCTCGCACAAGGAGGTGCTCGAGAACCCCGACCGCATCTCCAAGGTCGTGCTCTCGAAGGGCCTCGATGCCGGCACCGCCTTCGAGATTCTCTCGATTGACATCGCCGACGTGGACATCGGGCAGAACATCGGCGCCCGGCTCCAGACCGACCAGGCCGAGGCCGACAAGAAGGTGGCCCAGGCCAAGGCCGAGGAGCGCAAGGCCCTGGCCCTCGCCCAGGAGCAGGAGATGAAAGCCCGCACCCAGGAGATGCGCGCCAAGGTCGTGGCCGCCGAGGCCGAGATTCCCCTGGCCATCGCCGAATCGTTCCGCAGCGGGAACCTCGGCATCATGGACTACTATCGCCTGCGCAACATCCAGGCCGACACCGCGATGCGCCAGGCCATCGGCGGCACGCCCGAAGGCGGCACCCAGGGCACCCAGTAGCGCGGCCCCCGCGCCCCCTCCGCGGGGGAGAGGGAAGCATGGAACGCCTCATCGTCTGGCTCATCGTGCTGTTCCTGTTCTTTATCCTGCCGAACATCCTCCAGGCCATGGCCAAGCGGCGCGCCGAGCAGGCGCGCCGCCAGGCTGGGCCCGAAGGCGAGGAGCCGGCCGAGGACGAGGCGGCGGAAGGCGAACAGGTGCACGTGGCCGGGCCCGACGACATCGCGCGCTACCTCGAGAGCCTCGGCATCAAGGTCGAGCGACCCGCGCCGCCTCCGCCGCGTCGCCCGGCCCCGCCGCTGCCCGCACCCAAGCCTGAGCCCAAGCCCGCCGTCCCGGCCGCAGCCTACCGCGGGCCTGGAGTCACCGCACCGCCGACGGCTGGCCCAGCGATCCAGGTCCCGCCGCCCAAGCCGCCGCGGCGCGCTCGGCCGGCGCCGACCCATGCCGTGCTTCCGGCCCAGGCACCCGAAACCACGCAAGAGCCCGGCCCGCCGGCCCAGGCCGAGCCGGTGGCGCTGCCGACGGCGCCGCTGCCGATTCCCGTCCTCGGCGGTCGGCCCACGGCCGCAGACCTGCGCCGGGGCATCGTCCTCGCCGAGATCCTGCGGCGGCCCGACCTCGAGCGGCTGCCCTGCGACCGCGACCTCCTGTGAGCCGGGGGCAGCTTCTCGGCCATCGGGCGAAGCAACGGAGAGGCCGCCGTGGAGTACCCGATCTTCGACGTGCCGCTGCTCGGCGGCAGCCTGCTGATCGCCAAGGTGGCGATCTTCCACGCCTTCATCGCCCACTTCTCCGTGGGGTCGGGCTTCTTCGTGGCCCTGGCCGAACGCCGCGCCATCCGCGAGGGCGACGAGGCCACCCTCGCCTTCCTCAAGAAGTATGCCCTGCTCATCCTGCTCGTGCCCTACGTGCTGGGCACCGTGACGGGCGCCGGCATCTGGTTCACCGTGGCCCTCGTCAGTCCCAGGGCCATCAGCGTGCTCATCCACCAGTTCGTGTGGGACTGGGCGGCCGAGTGGGTGCTATTCCTGATCGAAGTCGTCTCGATCTTCCTCTACTTCTTCACGTGGGGCCGCGTGCGGGCCGAGGTGCACAACCGCATCGGCTGGGTGTTCGCCGGCGCCTCGCTGCTCACGCTTGTCATCATCAACGCGATCCTGAGCTTCATGCTCACGCCGGGCGGCTGGGCGCCGCACGCGCCCGGGGCGGTGTGGAAGGCGCTCCTCAACCCGTCGTACGTCCCCACCACCCTGGTCCGCGCGCTGGCTGCGTTCGCGCTCGCCGGCGCGGGGGCCGTGGCGCTGGCCGCCTTCGTCCGGGGCGCCGACGCCCGCGTGCGCGAGCGGGTGGTGGGCCTGGCCTACCGGATGATTCTGCCCGCCGTCCTCATCTTCCCCCTGCTCGGCTGGGCGTTCGCCGTGATCCCCGAGCGCGCGCAGCAGGTGGTGCTGGGCGCCGGGCCGGCGATGCTGATCTTCGGGGGCTTCGGAGCGGCCAGCCTCGCCATCCTGTGGCTCGGGGCCGCGCTCGCCGCCTGGCGGCGCGACCATGCCGTCTCCTCCGTGCAGGCCCTCGTCACCGTGCTCGTGGCCTTCGTGGCCTACGGCGCCTTCGAGTTCGTGCGCGAGGGGCTGCGGCGGCCCTACATCATCGAAGGCTTCATGTATTCGACGGGCGTGACCGCCGAGACCGCCGCAACGCTCGACCGGCGGGGCAACATCACGCGGACGCGCGCCCAGGGCGTCGTGGCGTCCTGCCCCTGGGCGCTCCCGCCGGGCAAGGCATATGGCCAGCTCGACACCCTCGGGCAGGGCGAGGCCGTGTACCGCGCGGCGTGTCTCCGCTGCCACTCGGTGGACGGCTACAACGCGGTGCGGCCGCTCGTGCGGAGCTGGTCGCGCGAGACGATCCGCCACCTGCTCGACCGCATGCACGAGGTGAAGCTCTCGATGCCCCCCTTCCCCGGCACCGACGCCGAGAAGGAGGCCCTGGCCGACTACCTGGTGTCGTTGAGAAAATGATGAAAGCCTCCCGCGGGTTTCAAACCCGCGGGAGGTTGAGAGGGGGAACCCTTTGAGCGCGAACCTGATCCCCTCGTACGACATGCTCGGCCTGCCGGCCCCGCCGTGGCTCGCGCAGGCGCTGATGGCCCTCACGCTGGCCCTGCACTGGACGTTTCTCGGCGGCGTCGTGGGCGGCACGGCGCTGCTGCTGGCCAACGCGCGGCGGGCCAGGGCAAACCCCGACCTGGCCGAGCTGAGCCGCCGCCTGACCCCGTTCCTGCCGTTCTTCCTCTCGATGGCGATGACGCTGGGCATCGCCCCCCTGCTCTTCGTGCAGGTGCTCTACGGCCAGTTCTTCTACACGGCTAACATCCTGCTCGGCTGGTGGTGGCTGGGGATGCTGGGTCTCCTGCTCGCGGCGTTCGCGCTGCTGTGGTTCGGCTGGCATCGCCAGGCGGAGGGGAAGCCATTGGGCCTCGTGCTCCCCGCGCTCGCGCTCCTCGTGCTGGCCAAGGCAGCGGTGATCCTGTCGAGCAACGCCACCCTCGCCCAGAGCCCCGAGACCTGGCAAGCCGCGTGGGCGCGGGGGATGAACCGCCTGTTCACCGGCGACCCTGCGCTCGTGCCGCGCGTGGCCTTCGCCCTGTCGGGTTTCGTGGCGACGGGCGGGCTGATCGCGGCCATCCTCGCTCAGACGGGCCTGCTGCCCGCGGCGGGGCGGCGCGAGGGGTTGGGTGTCGCGCTCCCCCTGCTGGGCGTGCAACTGGTGTTCTGGCTCTGGCTCATGGCGTCGCTGCCGGCCGCGCAGCGGGCGCAATTGATGGCCACGGAGGGCGGAGGGGCGCTGTGGTGGGCCGCGACCATCGCGTTCCTGGCCGTGATCCCCGCCGGCGTGCTGGCCTGGCGTGGCGGCGGCCTGGGAGCGCCGCTGGCGGTGGCGGGCGTGCAATTCGCCGGGCTGCTGGCGTGGGCTCTGACGCGCGACGCGCTGCGCCGGGCGGCCCTGGCGCCCGTGTTCTCGCTCTCCGACGTGCCGGCGCACCCCGAGTGGAGCAGCTTCGCGATGTTCGCCGTGGTGTTCGTCGCGGGCCTGGGCGTCATCGGCTGGCTGGTGAAGATGTCCCTTCCCGCGGCCAAGGCGTGACCCCGCTCATCCCACCTCCACCACCGCCTCGGCGAATTGCGGCAGGTCCCGCGCGCCGTACTTCACATCCACCGGGATGATGTGACGGCCGGGCTTGGCGCCGAGCGGCATGCGGAGGGTCAGCTTCACCTCGCCGTCGGCCTTCGGCTGAATCGTGGCCTTCGACCAGTCGGTGGCCCCGCCGCCCCACGCCGTGGGCAACACGGCGCGGCAGGCCGCCTCGCACGCCGCGGCCGAGTGGTTGGTGAAGATGACGGAGAGGGGAATCTCGCGGGACGGGGACGTCCCGCCCGCCACCTTCTGCTCATAGGGGAAGCAGCGGCACCACGGCTCGTCCATGCCGTAGTTCGCGTGGTCCCACGGCACGATCTCGCCGAAGAGCTTCTCGCGCTCGGCCAGGTTCGCCCGCATGAAGGCGATCTCTTCGTCGGTGAAATCGAAGGCGGGGTCCACGTGCTCGTTGAAGATGTGGGTGGGCTTGAGCCGGGCCGTCAGCTCCAGGCAGTGGTCGAACCCGAGGCCCTTGCCCAGCCAGTTGCGGTTGTGGGCGCAGTAGTCGTCAATGCCCGACATCGTGTAGGAGTCGCCCACGAAGAGCATCCGCAGGCCCTCGCCCTCGACGAGCAGGCCGCTGTGGTAGAGCGTCTGCCCAGGGAAGTGGTAGGCGGTCATCTTGAACTCGCGCCACTGCCAGCTCTCGCCGTCCTTCGTCGGGTGGTCCACCTTGACCTGGATCGGCGAGAGGCACGTGAGCCGCCAGCCGAGGGGGTTCGACACCACGTCGGCCACGTGGGTGTCGGTGATCACGGGGCAGTTGTAGGCCTTCACCAGGTCGGGGATGCCCTCCATGTGGTCGTAGTGGTAGTGCGTGATCCAGATGGCCTCGATCCAACGGACGTCGCCCTTCTCCACCATCTGCTGGATGCGTTTGGCGGTGTTGGCGTTGCACACGTCAATCACGAAGGCCGCCTTGTCTTTCGACACGATCATCCACGTGGTGTCGAGGTGGCGGAGGCAGGCGGGCGCCTCTTTGCCCTTGCGGATGGGCATGTGGCCGGGCCGGCCGTCGTAGGCCTCGAACATCTTGGGGAAGTAGTGGCGGAGGGCCGAGACGGCCACGTAGCGGTCGTAGCACTTGTCAAGCCGTTGCGCCAGCAAGTCAATCGCTTTCGCCGGGTCGCGCATCAGGTTGCCGTGCGAGGGGATGAGAATGCTTGGCTTCGCGTCCTTCACGCGGTTGAGGCCGGCGAGGAGCGCCGGGCGGGTGTCCATGAAGCCGTGGTAGTCGCAGACGAACTTGTTGCCCTTCTGCATGCTGTGGAGGTCGTAGACCTGTCCCTCGTCGTAGATCGCGTCGCCCACGAACGCGGCGCGGAGGCCGTCAACATCCACGAGGTAGGTCGCTGAGCCGTCGGTGTGGCCGGGCGTCGCCAGCATCGTGATCCGCGCGGGGCCCCACGCGAACGACTCGCCGTCCCTACACGTGGCGTCCACCCGGATTGGCTCGGCCAGCACATGGCGGAAGGGGTGGAAGTCAATCAGCCCCCAGCGGCTCTTTCGGTCGGCCCAATAGGCATCCACCTTCGCCAGATGAGGCACCTCCGCCTCCGGCGCCCCGATGCGCACGCCCTTGTCGAGCAGTGCGAACCCGCACACCTGGTCGCGGTGATGATGCGACAGCAGCACCGTGTCCACCGTCTTGACGCCGAGTTCCTTCAGCGCCGGCAGCACCGAGCCGTCGCCCAGATCGAATAGCAGCGCCTTCTCCCCATCGCGGATGATGCCCACATTGATGTGCCCGCGCCAGACCGAGAGATGCTCGCTGAGCTTGACCACGTTCTCTGCCATGCGGTGCTTCCTTCTGCAAAGGGGATGACTGGATGATTGGATGATTGCCTGACACCCATCCACTCGTCCACCCATCCATTCATCGAATGCCCCTGCCGCCCCATCCTAGCCGAGCGCCTCCCTGGCTGCAAGCACGCCGCACGACCCGGCGGCCCCCGGGGTCATACTACTCCGGCCGCGAATCTGTTTGCACTCTCCTGGGTAGCGACAAGCGTCTCGCTTGTCGAAAACCACCGCAAGCGGGACGCTTGCGGCTACACTTGAAGCCTTGCCCGACGCAGCGTGGCTCCGGCCCCTGCAAACTGATTCGCGGCCGGAGTAATATCTGCGTTGTGCACGATGGGCTTTGCGCGCCGGGGCCAGGTTGTCCATCACATAAGGGCGGCCAGGTTCGGGTCGCCCCGGTTGTGCCCACACGGGCGTTGGCACAGGTTGCCCGCCAATCGGCGATTCTCGGCCTTCTACCCATACCTGCTCATCGCCGGGACGGGCGCCGTATGCCCGGAAACGCGAGAATCGCCGGTTTTCGCCCTTCCACCCATACTTGCTCACTTTCTCCCCCTCAGGGTGAGCAAGTATGGACGCCCGTGCCCGTGCCCCGCGGAGCAGTTGGCGCGGTCAACGCGCGGTCGGTGCCGAGCCTCCCGCCGTCAGTTACTGCTCCGGCCGCGAATCTGGCGGCGGGCTCCCGCGTAGCGAGAAGCGTCTCGCTCGTCCAAGACCACCGCAACAGGGTTGGGGGCCACACCCCGTGAAGCCTCCGGCACTTGACCGCCTCCGCCGTTGATGATATGTATGAAGTCAGCGGAAGGGAGAAGCGTGGATGCTCACGCCTGCCTCCAGATTGGGCGAAGCAAGATGAGGGCGGCCCTGCTACGCCCCCCCCAACTAGAAGGAACCCGATGATGAGTCGAGTGCTCCTGGTCCTCTTGCTCCTGGCGACCGCGGGCGCCTCCGCGGGCGAGGTCGCGCTCACCCTCCAGGCCGACCGCGCGCTGAACCGGATTGATGAGAAGGTCTACGGCCATTTCCTCGAGCACATCTACCACTCGTGCAACGGCGGGCTGTGGGGCGACCTGGTGTGGGACCGGAGCTTCGAGGGCGGCGGAGGCGGCGCCCACTGGTCGCAGCAGGAGGGCTGCCTCGCGCAGGAGGGCGGCGGGGACAACGTGCGGCTGGTCTTCGGCGACCCCCAGTGGGCGGACTACGAGTTCACCGTCGAGGCCCGAAAGACCGGCGGCGACGAGGGGTTCCTCATCCTCGTGCGGGCGCTGAACGACCGGGAGTTCTACTGGGCCAACTTCGGCGGCTGGGGCAACGTGGGCCACGCGCTCGAGCGCGGGGTCAGGGGCCAAGGCCGCTGGAGCCCCGTCACGCGCCGCCTGGACGGCCGGATCGAGACCGGCCGCTGGTACCGCATCCGCGCCCGCTGCGAAGGCCGGCGCGTGCAGTTCTGGCTCGACGACCAACCGGCCATTGACTACACCGACGACGGCAAGGGGCCCACCCGAGGGCGGGCCGGCGTGGGCACGTGGCAAACGCAGGCGCAGTTCCGGAACTTCAGGGTCACGTCGCTCGACGGCAAAGTGCTCCACGAGGGGCTCCCGCCGCTGCCGAAGCAGGACGCCGGCATCGCGCCCGCGTGGCGCCCGTTCGGCGCCGCGCGAGCGCCGGTGGTGACCGACAACCCCCTGAACGGCGCCCGGTGCCGGCAGATCGAAGTGACCGAGGGACTCGGCGGGCTGGCGCAGCAGCCGATGGCCATTCGCGCGGGCGAGGTCTACCGCGGCTCCCTCTGGGCTCGCGGCGACGCCGCCGGCGGGCTGGCCGTGCGTCTGGCGGCCGACGGCAAGGTGCTGGCCGAGCAATCCCTGCCCGCGCCCACCCCGGCGTGGCGCGAGTTCCCCCTCGAGCTGAAGCCCTCGGCCTCGGCCGACAACGCCGAGCTTCAGATCGGCGTACGCGGGCCGAGCAAGGTGTGGCTCGACCAGGTGAGCCTGATGCCCGAGTCGTGGCGGCAGGCCGGCGGCTATCGCCCCGACCTCCTCCAGGCCATCGCCGAGCTGCGGCCGCCCGTCATCCGCTGGCCCGGCGGCTGCTTCGCCTCGCCCTACCGCTGGAAGGACGGCAT
>ERZ795052.5160-NODE-5160-length-12902-cov-6.739083_pt1 | contig 12902 bp, 11 predicted proteins | sample MGYA00375136_ERZ795052 | MGnify/ENA primary metagenome ERZ795052 (study PRJEB30181, sample SAMN05720156) | activated sludge metagenome | isolation source: Anaerobic digester | place: Japan | collected 2015-05-26 ... | reverse complement strand
GAAGACGGGTTGGGGAAGGGCAGGGGAAGTGCCGAATTGATGACGGGCGTTGCGAAGGCGTGGGAGGTGTGGAGACGAGACGTCTCCACCCCCGAAGTAATTGTGGGTCTGGATGGGGGCTGGGACGTCTCGTCCCAGAGGGTGTTGGTTTCGAAGGCGTGGGAGTGTGGAGACGAGACGTCTCCAACCCCGAAGTCATTGTGGGTGTGGATTGGGGCTGGGACGTCTCGTCCCAGAAAGTTTTGGGTCGCGAGGGGGGGCCACGGCGACGGGACGTCGCCGCTGGAACTGACCGCGGATGGCGTGGAGGGGGGATGTCGTACAAGCCGAGGCTATTGTGAGATGCCCCTCCGGCACAGGGAGGGGCCGCCCAGCATTTCAACTGCCGCCGCCGCGGCGCTTGCTTGGGGGCGCGGCGTCTTGCCGCCCCTCAGCAGCCTCAAGCCCGAACAAGTCGCGAACCTTGGAACCGCGCGGCGTCAGGCTCGCCAGCGTTCATACTTCTGCAGCAGGGCCTTCACGCTGGGGAGGAGGGCAAACTCGGCGAATTGGCGATAGGTGGCGTGGTATTCCCAGATGCGGATCAGGCCGAGCTTGTCGCGGTTTTGGAACCACCAGGCCACCTGCTCGATGGCCGCGTGTTCGAGGTCGGCGGGCAGGGGGAACTGGCCCGGGCCGGGGGTGTCGCCAGGCAGGACATAACCGCCGGTGTAAATGATGCGGGCCTGGTCGAGGTAGCTGCTCAGCCGGCTGTGCAGGGACACGACGCAGCGGCGGCGCAAGATGAAGCGGACGTCGGGCTGGGCCACCCAGCCGTTGATTTCGTCGGTCTTAAGCTCGAAGCGGCTCACCGACTCGATGGGGTAACAGGGCAGCCGCAGCTCGGTTTCGTCCGCCGGGAATTCGTAAACAGCGTCCACTTCGCGGGCGAAGAAGCGGTGGCAGTAATGGTCAAACCAGTCGCTGACGGCCTGGATCGCGCGGGTGAGGAGGGCGTCGTAGGTGGTGTCGAGCCCGTCCAAGCCGAGCCGTTCCTTCACGGTCGAGAGTTGAGTCAACATAAGCGGGGTCCAGCGGGTTCAAGGTTGCGGTTTGCGAGACCAGGCCGGGCCGGTCTTCGGCAGGAGGAAGTCCTCGTGGACGGGGCGGACTTTGGCGCTGACGTAGCCGAGGTCGCCCCACGGCAGCGGTTTGAAGCCCAGGTCGAGGACGCGGTTGAGTTCATTGAACGGGATGCCCATTTCGAAGGCGGCGCGGGCGGCCTCGAGGCGGTGGCGGCGGGCCTGCTGCATGATGGGCAGGCTGTCAAGATCGAACCACCCGGCGGCGTCGGGGTCGAGAGCGCGGACGGTCTGGGCTTCGGCCGCCTCGAGGCGGGAGCACAGCGGGGCGACGCGGTTTTCGATGAAGTTGAGCCGGGCGCCTTCCATGACGTCGTACTTGGCGTGTTCGGTGGTGGTGACGATTTCCTCGGGGACGCCGAAGGCGGCGCAGATTTCGGCGCGATTGAACTTGCGGTTGTCGAGGAACTGGAGGTCGCTGCTCGAGAGCTGGGGGCGGATGACCTCGGCGCAGCCGAGGAGGAGCAAGGGGCCGTCGGCGGTGCCGGCGGCGCGTTTGCGCTGGCGGAGGGCGGCCAGGAGCTGGTCCTGCTGTTCATCCGTCAGCCATTCATTGGTGCGAACGATGACGCCGTTGTCGGCGTTGTTTTCGATGATGCCGCGCATGAACAGGCCGGCGGCGTAATCGCTTTGGGCGGCCAGGGCGGCCACCTGGAGAGGCGGGAAGCCGCGCCAGAGGTCGAAGGGGTTGGGCAGACGCTCGAACCAGACTTCCTCGGGCAGGAAGACCTGGGCGGCCAGCGGCGCCTGCGGGCCGAAGCCGGTGTAACGCCAGCCGACAAGCTGGTGGTCCTCGACGATATGATGAAAATGGGCGGGATCGAGCATGACCACCGCTTTGAGCCGCCGCTGGCCGGGGCGCGCGCCGGGGAGGGGCTCGTAGATGGGCACGCGGAAACATTCGCCGCGGAGCATGAGCCACATGACGCGCAGCTCCCAGTATTGGAACCGGTCCAGGAGGGGATGGGGGCGTTCGTAGAATTCGGGCAGCGGGCCGCTGGTGATGAGGTTTTCGCGGCCGCGTTCGCCCGCGGAGAACAGGAAGGGGATGTTGGCGACCTGCTCGGCCAGGACATTGATGGCGCGATAGACCCAGACGACCTGCTGATAGGCATTGGCCAGGCAGGGGCGGGCCGGCGGCTCGCCGCCGCGGAGCCAGTCGTCGGGCGTGAGACCGCCGGACCTGCGGCGGGGCATTGCGCCGGCGCGGGCGCGGGCGCGGGTGAGGGTGAGTTCATATCCGAAGAGTTTCATAGCGTTATGGATTGGATTGCGTGTTGAGGTTGAAGTGACGGCATCGAATGAAAGGGTGTCCGGGATGTTCAGCCGGCGCGCGCCGCGGCGCGGGGCTGGTGGCGGACCGCGTGCTGGCGAAGCGCCTTGGCCCAGAAACGGTCGCAATGACTGTCGGGCCCTTCGCCCGCAAACCGGAAATGCCCGGTGGCGGTGACTTCCTTGCGGAGGCTGCGAAGGTCGGCGCGCAGGCGCTCGTCTCGAGGGATGCGCAGGCGGCGCGTCTCGAAGTCGGTGCGCAGGCCGAAAGCCAGTTCCTCCTTCACCTGCGGGGTGAAGGTGACGGGCTCGACTTTCCAGCCGAACCGCTCGCGGGCCTGTTCGGCGAGCTGGAGCCCCAGGCCGGTCGCGTCAATGCAGGCCCGGTGCAGGCGCGGGAGCGCCAGCAGCCGGCGCAACTCGAACTCGAGCTCGGAAAACGACCGGCCGGACAACTCGAGCCGGAGACGGTCCCAAACGACGTCGCCGATCTTCTCGCCCACATCCAGAACGCACAGGTCGTGTTTGCGGGCGACGTCCACGCCGAGATAAAGCCGGCCGGTGGCGGATTGCAGGGCGGCGAAATCCCGGAGGCAATCCTCCTCCTCGCACGCGTCGAGCATGTCGTACGTGATGAAGGCGGCGGACTCGTCGGCGGGGACGCAGCAGTATTCCTGGAGCCATTGTTCCTCGTCAATGCACTCGGCGCGCTGCCGGGCCAGCCAGGCTTCACGGCTGTCCCGCGCGCCGGTGGCGGCGTTGATGGCCTCGACCAGGCCCTGCTCGACCGCCGCCTGGATGGGCACGGTGTGGAGCGCCCAGCCCATGGGATTGCCGTGTTGCTGGATGTCGGTGATGAGCTGGTTGAACACCGTCCCGACGCCGCGGTGGGTGGAAATGATGGAGAGGGTGCCCCCCCATTGAATCACCGGTTTGGCAACGGCGTACAGGGTCCGTTGGTCGCGGTGCAGGGCGAATTCGTCGAGTTTCACGTGCCCGGTTTTGCCGACAATGGCGTCCGGGTTCGACGAGAGGGCGTAGATGGTGGCGCCGCTGGCGAAGGTCAGCGCCTGGGTTTGCGTGGCGCGCCCCGAGCGGGGGCTGAGCACGAGCTGGCCGTGCTCGGCCGCCGCCCAATCCAGCAGCCGGGCCCAGCGTTTGCAGTAGCGGATATATTGCCGCGCCTGCAGCTCGTCCCGGGACATCACCCACACGTCCCGCCCCCCGCGCACGCCGGCCTTGATCACGCTGTCGTAGCTGTCCACCCAGCTCAGGCCGACCTGCCGGGCCTTCTGGCAGATGCGCAGGCGCGAGGGGTCCTGCCGCCACCGAAGCTGGTACGGCAGGAAGTACGGGGGCCGGGCAGGGGAATCGGGCGGGGTCATGGGGTCCCTCTCAAAACAGCCGGAGCTGCTGTTCACACAGGTTGAGCGTTTCGTTCTCGAGCGCCTGCCGGCGTTCCTCCTCCAGCGTCAGCTTCCTCGATGGGTCCGCCGCCCGGGCGCGTTCCTCGCGCGCGCGCCTCTTCTCCTCAAGCTGCGCCCACTGCAAGAGCGGCCGCATGAGTTCCTGCGCCACTCTCAACCGGCCGGAGCCGTCCACCGCCTTGAGAGTAAGCTGGAGGATTAAAACGCGGTGCAGCTTGAGCAGGGTTTCCAGTTCCGGCGGCGGGTGACTCGCAAGCTGCCGCTCCAGTTCGTCGGTCTGCCGCGCCCCTTCGGTAATCAGCCGCAGCATCATCTTCTGGAGCCGCGCGGCGCGCCGGCGTTTGGTGTCCGCCGGGGCCGGCGCGGGGGGCTCGACCGCTGCCGGCGGGGGCGCGGGGACGGGGGTGGGGTTGGGTGGGTTCATGGGAGGTTCCTTTCCACGAGGCGGTCGAGTTTGGCCTCGAGCCGGGCCAGTTGCTGGTGGGTGAGGTCGAGGCCGGTGCGGAGTTCGCCGACCTCGCGGTCAATTTTGGCCAGGTGACGCTGGAGGTCCGCGACTTCGGACCGGGCCGGGGCGGGATCGGGCGGCGGCCCGGGGCGGCGCGAGCGGCGGTCGAGGAAGCGTTCGAGCTGGTTCCAGCCGGCGACGAGGAAGAACAGGCAGCCGAGGAAGGCCGCAATCTCGCCGGGGGCCGGCGCGGCGATTTGGGCGAACAAAGCAATCGCATTCATTCCACCCTGTATAGTTGGACAAACCGTGTCCGAGCCCGGACAACTCGTGTCCAAGTTTGAAATTTTCTTTAGTGGTGGGGCGGGCCCGCAGAGCCCGCAGCAGGACGCGGAATGGGGGGAGGAAGCAGGAAGGTGCAAACCTGGGAAAGCAGGAAGGATGCCCTGCCTCGGAACCATTGAAGAGCGAGGCGGAATCAGACCGGAGAGGGGAGGCGCCGGGCGGGGCTGACGGGGGGCTCTACGCGGACGATCGGTGAATCAAAGCAGAACGGTTCCAGGACGGGAGCAGCAGGGCCGGGCTGGAGGGCGGCATTTGCCTGGTACGCGGGAGCGCCGGCATGCGCGAGCGTTCGAGTTAGCAAGACAGGCGGCCACAGGCGGCATTCGTGTCGTTGGCGCTGGCTTGGTCAGCCCCGGGCTTTCTTCTTGCGTGTGCCGACATGATAAGATGCATGGCCTTCCTGGAGTGTGGCCGCCGCGACCATTGCCGAGGACTGAGCATGAAGCTGGATTTGCAGGGTCGCATTGCTGAAAAGCGAAGCGTTTTCATTCATCAAGCGTGACGCGGCCAGGCGGCAATACTCAGTGTCGAGTTCGATGCCGATACTATTACGTCGGTTTTTCATGGCGGCGAGCATGGTTGTGCCAGTGCCGCAGAAGGGGTCGAGGACGGTGTCGCCAACAAAGGAGAACATCTGCACCAAACGCGAAGCCAGCTCCAGAGGGAACGGGGCCGGGTGCTCCTTGGTCGAGGCACCGGACAGGTTCCAGAATTGCTGAAACCAGCGGTCAAATTTGTCCTTTGGAATCATGCTAAGCTTGCGCTGTTCCTCCGTGGGCTTGCGATAGCCACCCGGTTTGCGCTGCATGAGAATGTATTCGATATCGTTCTTGATGATGGCATTGGGCTCATACGGCTTGCCAAGAAACTTCGAGCCGTTCGAAACCTCGTAAGACGCGTTGGAAATCTTGTGCCAGATGATCGGATTGAGGTTATCGAAGCCGAGGCGGCGGCAGGAGACGCAGATGTCTGCGTGAAGGGGGACGACGGTGTGCCGGCCGGCGTTTTCGCGCCGGGAAAGGCAAACGTCGCCGACAACGCAGATCAGGCGACCGCCGGGGACCAGCACGCGAAACACCTCCCGCCAGACCTTCTCGAGTTCTTTGATGAACTGCTCGTAATCGGCAACGTGACCAAGCTGCCCTTCGGATTCATTGTAGCGTTTCAAGGTCCAGTAAGGCGGGGAGGTGACCACCAGGTGAATGGATTCGTCACCAATCGCGGAGAGGTGGCGAGCATCGCCTTGGACGAGTTTGTGGGTGGTGGGAAAATCCTCAGGCAGCACGGTTCGACCGGGGGGAAGCGCGGGAGAAGGCAATTTCATAGCTGCTGAATTCGGCCGCTAAAAGCGGCCACTTGGGCGACAAGCGATTGGGCAAATTTCTGAAAGGCCAGGTCAGCGGCAGGCTCGGAATATTTCCCTTTGAGGCCCGTCTTCGCCTCGGACAGGAGGAAGGCGGCGGAGTCATAATGGCGCTCGAGCACAAGGCGGCGGCAGAAGAGCTCGTATCGCTTGGCGTAGGATGCGTCACGAAATTCTTCAAAGACTTTGAAATGGGGTTCTTTCACACCGACGGCCGCACGCGATCTGGGACAGTCTTCCAGGAGGAACAGGTAGCCGAGCCAGGGGCGGACTCCAGTCCCAAAGGCGTTTTCACGAAAGGCGGTCCAGAGGTCGAGGGCGCTGCCCATGGCCTCCTCGGTCCGGTTGTTGAAGTTGTTGCTGAACGAGGGGCCCACTTGGGATTTGGCTTCGAGAGCCGCGACGAGCTGGCCTCTCACAACCACGAGGAAGTCCCATTGCTTGGTGGGACGAAAGTAGCCGGGCAGCTCGAGCGAGTCCTGGCAGTAGATATGGCGGCGGTCAACACCAGCCTCGATGACGAGCCTGGTGAGAAGTTCAACGAATCCGCCCATCTGCGCGCCGCCGGTGACCGCGGAGCGCAAGCCTTGATCCTTCGGCCCCGAGCCAGTCTGCTTCGCAAGTTGCTTCGCCCGGGTCTCCCAGTAGAAGCGAACGGCCTCGCCCACATGGCGCGGCAGGTCTGAGAGAACAGTCGTTGGTTCGATCATAGCCACAAGCAGCATAGGCGCCGGCGCCGGTGCCGGTCAACGAATGAGACCTGCATTAAACGTTCCGAACCAACGGAATTTCGTCAAAAAGAAAAGTGTGGTCAGAACTGCTGTCGCGTGGCCTCACCCGCCATTCTGCGCCATCCAATGAAATCCCGGAGGACCGGTGGGGGACTGGCGCTATTTTATTTACGTGGGGGGCTGCCGTGGGCGGGGGGGGCGAAGGGCAGGGAAGGAGTCTGGACGACGCCTGAGGTCCGGGGCGGGGAAGGGCGGGGTGCGGATTGGAGAGCGGTTGGATGGGCATGAGTTGTGTTGCCAATCGTACTCATTGTTGCACCCCATACTGCCGGACACACCCGGTCCGAGCCCGGACAACTCGTGTCCAAGTTTGGAAAAAGTGGAAATTTTTTCGGGTTTGAAATTTGGGGGGTGGGGGGTATGCTGGCGCGGCGTGAAGTTTTTGCTGCTGAACCAGACGTTTTACCCGGACGTGATGGCGACGGGGCAGTATTTGTCGGAGGTGGCGGCGCGGCTGGCGGCGCGGGGGCATGAGGTGACGGTGGTGACGAGCCGGCGGGCGTATGATGACCCGTCGCGGCAGTTTGTCCGGCGGGAGACGTGGCGGGGGGTGAGGATTTTGCGGGCGGGCTCGACAGGGCTGGGCAAGGGAGCGAAGTGGCGGCGGGCGGCGGACTTTGGGACGTATCTGGCGAGCTGCTGCGCGCGGGCGGCGCTGCTGCCGCGGCACGATGCGGTGGTGGCGCTGACCACCCCGCCGCTGATTTCGTTCGCGGGCGCGTGGCTGGCGCGGTGGCGCCGGAGCCGGTTTTTTTACTGGGTGATGGATTTCAACCCGGACGAGGCGATTGCCGCCGGCTGGCTGCGCGCGGGGTCGCCCGCGGCGCGGTTGCTGGAGCGGATGTCGCGGTTCAGCCTGCGGCAGGCGACGCGGGTGATTGCGCTGGACCGGTTCATGCGGGACCGGATTGCGGCCAAGGGGATTCCGCCCGAGCGCATTGTGGTGCTGCCGCCATGGTCGCACGACGGCGAGGTGAGGTATGACGCGGCGGGGCGGGAGCGGTTCCGGCGGGCGCACGGTCTGGAGGGAAAATTTGTGGTGATGTATTCAGGGAACCACAGCCCGGTGCATCCGCTGGACACGCTGCTCGAGGCGGCGCGGCGGCTGGCCGGCCAGCCCGACGTGGTCTTTTGCTTTGTCGGCGGCGGGAGCGAGTGGCGCAGAATCCAGCAGGAGACGGGCGCCGGGGCGGGGACGGGCGCCATCCGGTGTCTGCCGTACCAGCCGTTGGCGGAGCTGTCGGCGTCGCTGTCCGCGGCCGATTTGCAGGTGGTGGTGATGGGGGACGCGATGCGCGGCCTGGTGCATCCGTGCAAGATTTACAACATCCTGGGCGTCGGCGCGCCGGTGCTGTACATCGGCCCCAGCCCGAGCCACATCACCGAGATTCTGGGCGCCCGGCCGGAATTGCAGGGATGGCCGTGGGCGTCGGTCCGGCACGGCCAGGTGGAGGAGGTGGTGCGGGCCATCCTGCGGTTCCGGCAGGAGGCGCCGGCGCGGTTCGAGCCCGGCCCCGGCGTTTGCGCCGCGTTTGGCCGTGAGACGATTCTGCCGCAATTGATCGAGGTGTTGGAGACCGCCAAGCCGTGAGGGGGCGCCGGCGCGCGGCGTTCCAACCGTCCCACCCGGCCGGCCCTCGGCGGACCATTTCCCCCCGTTCGTCCCCGGGCCTGCCGCCTCAGCGGACCCAATGCAATTTGCAGCGGTTGAACTGGTCCAGCAGCGCGCCGCGGTCCTGGTCGCGGTACCGTTCGGGCAGGTAGCGGCGGTCGGAGCAGGCGAGCACGGCGGCCAGCTCCTGCAACGCCAGCAAATTCGGGTCCAGCGGATCAATGAACGAGTTGACCGCCGTTTCCAGGTCGGCGCGCTGGACCTGGTCGTCGCGCCCCGCCAGCACCGCGCGCTCCTTGGCGCGGATGAGGATGGATTCGACGTCGCTGCCGGTCAGGGGCCGGTCGCCCAGCGTGTCGCGAATGTAATTGAGGATCGGCTTGCGCAGCTCGATTTTCTTCACGCGCGCGATGGTTTGGAACAGCTCGAGCACGTCGTCCGGCCCTTGCGCCGGAAACAGGGGAAGGCACAGGCCGAAGCGGCCCTGGCGTTTCATGTCAATCGCCAGCAAATCCGGCCGCGAAGTCATCGCCACCCACAACTCCCGCCCCCGCAGGCTCGAATCGCCAATATGCGCGGCGAACGCGGCAAACACCCGCCCCGACACCCCGCTGTCCCCTTCCGCCTCGCGCGTCCCAAACACCGCGTCGGCCTCGTCCACCACCACAATCACCGGTCCCAGGGCGCGAATCGTCAGCAGGATGCGCATTTGCTGGCGCTCGGTGTCCCCGACCCACTTCGAGCGGAACTCGCCCATCTCCATGACCGGCAAACCGCACTCGCTGGCGAAGCAATCAATGAGAAAGGACTTGCCGACCCCGACGCGGCCCGGGACGAGGATGCCGCGTTCCAGCACATCGGTTTTGGCGTTTTTGATCAGCCAGGCCAGCTCCCGCAACCGTTCCTTGGCCGCGCGGTGCGTGGCCACCCAATCCAAACTCACTCCCGGCTTGGGGTCCTTGAACCGCACCAACCCCTGGCAAAACTCCTCGATGAGCCGCTTCTTGCTGGCCGACACATGCTCCTGCGTCACCCGCGTCCCGTTGCGAACCGCTTCGGCAACAAAATGCCGGATGCGCAACAGGTTCAGCCCGGCCGTGCGGTTGGCCAGCTCCTCGACCGTCAGGTCCGACCATTCGGACCACGGCCGGTTGCCGGCCAGGGCCTCCGCCCAGCCCGATTGCAGGAACCGGAGCCGTTCCGCCGCGTCGGGCAGGTCAATGCGCACCTGGGCCACATACGGGTTCTGCAGCAGCCGCGGATTCAGCTCCGCCGCCGACTCGGCCACCAAAAGAATCCCGATGTCCAGCGTGGCCATCTCGGGCGCCGCCGCCCATTTGAGCAGCGTCACCAGATTGAGCCGCTCCTCGGTGCTGGCGCCCGCTTCCTCGGTCGCCGGAATGAGTTTCTCCGGGAAATGAATGATCAGCGTGATGCCGCGCCACTTCTCCCGGTGGTCGGCCACGTGCAGAAAGAACCGCCGCAGCAACGGGGCCAGGCGGATAAACTCGCGCGGCAGGCCCGCCTGATGAAACTGCGTGTTCTCCACCGCATCGTAAATCTCCAGCCACTCGAAAAACCGCTTCTGCATGTCCGCGGTGCCGAAGGTCAGCCCCTCGCTGATATCGTAAAAGAGCAGACAACTGCGCTGGGGAAACAGCCGCCGCACCAGGAACCGCTGCAGCTCGACATACTCGACGCCGTTGCCCGCCTGCACGGGGAACAGGTCGAAGATGTTGCCGTGCAGGACGAACAGCGAGTAGGTGCCGCCGTTCCAGCGGCGCGCCAGCTCCAGCGCCCACCCGCGCAGCGGCAGCAGCGAACCGGATTCCACCGGGCTTTGGGCCGGCGCCGCCGCCAGGGGGGCGGGCTTGTGGCTCATCGAAGTCTGAGGGCGGGAAGAGGACATGGTTCTAGGAAGAATGGCGTTGACGCGCGGCGGAACGAACCGGTTCGGACGCGGCCGGAAGCGGGGGCGGCGCCGCCGGCGGGGCGGAGACCGTGGCCTCGTATCCCACGCGCTGTTCGGTGGCGGGCAGGTCGCCGACCAAATCCTTGAACTCGTCCAGTTGCGACAGCCACTTGTTGGTCTGGTCCAAATGCTCGACCGTCGCGTCAATCCGGGCCGTCAGGCTTTCCGCATTCCGCGTGGCGACCGCGTCGGCGCGGATCAGCTTGATCTGCTGGTCAAGCCGGTCCTGTTCCGACACGACCAGGGCGAGGTTCTCCTCCGCCTGCTGAATGCGCTGCTGGCGTTTTCGAAGCACCTCGAGGCGCTCGAGGCGGGAATTGAGGTAGCGTTGTTTCCGTTCCAGCGCGGCCGGGTTGCCTTGCTGCTTCAGCGCCTCGGCCTCGGCGGTCAGCCGCGCGGCCTCGGCCTCGGCCTCCCGGAGCATCTGCGGCACATTCTCGGTGCGCTCGGTTTCCAGAAAGCGCTCGAGGGATTCCTCGATGCCCAGGAGCCGCAGCAACGTCCACATCAATTCATCCAGCTTGCGCAGCCGCGGATCGGTGGCGGGGTCCGCCGCGGCCAGCGGGTTGTCCGCCGTGGCGTTTTCAATGTCGCGGCACACGCGGGCCAGGGCGGCATAGCGCTCGCGCCGCGGGTACGAAAGCGAGCGCAGCAGCGCCTCGCGGCGTTGCTGGAACTCGGCCAGTTTCTGCGCCTCGCCCAGCCGCTCGGCGTTCTGCCGCCGCCGCTCCACCCACCGCCGGAATACCGGCAAATCCGGCAGGTAAATCCACCCCAACAGGTAGGCCGTGACCCCGGCAATCAGGCCCAGAACGTGCGCGCTCAAAAAGCCCGCGCCCAGCGTGAGCAAACCCAGCACCGCGTGATGCGGACTCTGGAAGAACTCGCGGCGGTAATTTGGCGTCTGCGCGTCCATGGACATCCGATGGCCAATGATGATTGCCCGCAGGGCGATTGTCTATTCATTCATGTCACCCGCCAGCCCGCGCGGCGGCGGCGCGCTCGAGCCCGCCCCGGCCCCCGTCACACCTTCAACTCGGAAGGCGCGCCCGAGACATCCTCCAGCCGCTGCAACAGCATCTGGCAGAAATTCACAAACCACGGCTTGCGCCGGCTCTCCTCGGGCGACTCGCCCGGCCGCGGCACCTTCAACACGTCCACCAACCGTCCCGGGTTGGCCGCCATCAAAAACACGCGGTCCCCGAGATAAACCGCTTCCTCGACCGAGTGCGTCACCAGGAAGACGGTGCCCTGTTGCTCGTTCCAGAGCCGGATGAGCAGTTCCTGCATGCGGAGCCGAATCCCCGGGTCCAGCGCGCCGAACGGCTCGTCCATCAGGAGAATGCGCGGCTGCAACACCAGCGTGGCGGCAATCGCCACCCGTTGCTGCATCCCCCCCGACAACTCCGAGGGATACTTCCGTTCGGACCCCTCCAACCCCACCTTCTTCACCCATTCCCGGGCGCGGTCCAGCCGTTCGGAACGCGGCATCCCCCGCAGGCGCAGCCCGAAGGCGATGTTGTCCAGCACGTTCAGATGCGGCAGCAACGAGTACTTCTGGTCCACCAACCCGCGGTCCGGCCCCGGCTCCTCAATCGGTTTGCCAAACACCAGCGCCTCGCCGCTCGTGGGCGGAAAGTGCGGCTTCAGCCCGGCAATGGTCCGGAGAATGGTGGACTTGCCGCAGCCCGACGGCCCGACGATGGTCACCAGCTCGCCCCGGTCCGGCGCGTCCTCGACCACAAACGACACGTCTTGAATCGCCACCTTCGCGTCCGGCCCCTCCCCAAAACATTTCGTCACCTTCCTGAACGCGACGACATCCGGCCGCACGGCCATGCCCGGCGCGGGCGCGGGCGCCGGCACGCCGGGTTCCGGGGATTTCAACTCGACCGTCGGGTGAGGGTCGCCCGGCGCGGGGGCCGGCCGGGATGCTTCAGGCGCCGTCATTTCTTCCTCCGATACGGGAACAACAGCTCGCCGCCCAGCCGCCAGAGCTGGTCGCAGGCGACGGCAATCAGGACAATGACAATGATGACCGCAAAAATCGCGGCGGTCTGGCTGCGGCGCTCGGAAACGCCAATGAGCGCCCCCAGGCCGTACTCCGGCCGCACGAAAACCTCGGCCATGATAATCCAGCCCCAGCCCACCCCATACACGCCGCGCAAATGTTCCCAAATGTTGGCTTGCGCGACGGGAAACAACACATGCCGCACCAGTTGCCACTGCGTCGCCCCCTTGGTCACCGCCACATCCAGAAACGCCGGCGCCACATCGGCAATGGCCTTGATCACCAGCGGCAGCAGCGCCACAAAACAGCCGATGAACAAAAAGCCCACCTTCTGCGTCTCGCCCGTCCCGAACCACGTCATGCTCAGCGGAATGAACACCACAATCGGCACATACGCCCCCGCCAGCGCCAGCGGCCGAAAGAACGCGGCGACTGATGGAAACGTCGCCATGTAAACGCCCAACGGCACGGCGATGATGGCCGCCAGCAAAAAGCCCGCCGTCACCCGCAGCCACGAGGTGAACGCGCTGCGCACCAGCC
>ERZ795052.5146-NODE-5146-length-12924-cov-4.867045_pt1 | contig 12924 bp, 11 predicted proteins | sample MGYA00375136_ERZ795052 | MGnify/ENA primary metagenome ERZ795052 (study PRJEB30181, sample SAMN05720156) | activated sludge metagenome | isolation source: Anaerobic digester | place: Japan | collected 2015-05-26 ... | reverse complement strand
GGGTCCCGAATCACGGCTCGAGTCGTCTGTGGAGGTGACACCCGACAAGAATCCGTCTTACGGGGTCTGGAAGCAATTCCCGAAAGCATTTCGTTTGTGTTGGTGCACGACGCCGCTCGCCCGCAACCCTCGGCCGCCCTGATCGACGCCGTGATGCAAACGACCCGACGGGAAGGAGCCTGTGTTCCGGTGCTTCCCGTCTCCGACACGGTGAAGGAGGTCTGGAACGGAAAGATCGTCCGCACCTTGGACAGAGAACGCCTTCGATTGGCCCAGACTCCCCAGGGGTTTTCGCGTTCGATGCTCTTGCAAGCCTTCCGGTCGGCTCAGGCCGAGAAGGTGGTCGGTACCGACGAGGCCATGCTGCTCGAACGTATGGGGATCGGTATTCCCGTAGTCGAAGGGGATCCGAATAATTTCAAGGTGACGTGGAAAGAGGATGTCGTTCGGCTTTTTCGCGGAGGCTAGGGAGCGCGAAAAGGGAGATAGCTGTAGGATGTGGGTGGCCGGCGGCCGAGGGTGCTGGATTTCCCAAGCCGGTCTGCCGGTTGGGTAGGCCGAGGATCTGATGGAATGGAGAAGTGCGAAATGAGCGGATTGTCCGGGCGGGTTGGTCTGGGTTTTGATTTCCATCCGCTGGTGACGGGTCGACCGCTGATCCTGGGAGGCGTAGCGATTCCGGGCGAGCTTGGTTTGGACGGGCATTCCGATGCGGACGTTCTCTTGCACGCCGTGGCTGACGCCTTACTGGGCGCCGCCGGGCTGAACGACATCGGGAGTTATTTCCCAGACGACGACGAACGGTGGAAAGGGATCAGCAGTCTCTTGCTGTTGGAGAAGGTGTTCCGTTTGGTGAGAGGGAAAGGCTATCGAGTGGGCAACGTCGACGTCGTCGTGCTGGCCGACTACCCACGCATCCGACCGCACGTGCCTGCCGTGAAAGCGAATCTCGGTCGGGTCCTTTACCTGGATTCGGACAGGATCGGCGTCAAGGCTACTACGCTGGAGGGTAAAGGAGTCATTGGGCACCGGGAAGGAGTGGCGGTTCAAGCGGTGGTATTGTTGGAGAAGGCGGAGACGGCATGACGAATCAAACCCTACAGGCGGCTGTCGGCGTTCTTCAACCGGAGATCCAAGACGGTTTCGAGTCGGCCTTGTCCCTGGCCCGGAGGGCGGGAGAGTTGCTGGTCGAAATGCGACAGAAGGCCTTTTCCGTCAGCAAGAAGGGAAGGGTCAATCTGGTCACTGAGGTTGACGTAGCCGCGGAGCGCCTGATCACCGAAGAGGTGCATCGTCGTTTCCCCGGGCATCGCATCCTTGCGGAAGAAGCCGGGTGGTCCGGCGGTGATTCCGACGTGATCTGGATCGTGGATCCCTTGGATGGTACGACGAATTTCACCCACGGGTACCCGCTCTACTGCGTCTCGATTGCACTGGCCCGGTCGGTACCGGGCGAGGCACACCCGCGGATCTTAGCGGGTGTCGTCTACAACCCACTGCTGGACGAGTTGTTTGTTGCAGTGGACGGAGGAGGAGCTTTCCTCAACGGCCGTCCTATCCGCGTATCTCGGGAAGCCCGCCTGGAGGACAGTCTTTTGTGTACTGGGTTTTCTTACCACCTCGAAGAGATCGAGCGGAATCTGGAACTGTTCAGCCGAGTGATGCGGCGGGCGCGGTCGGTTCGGCGGGACGGATCCGCCGCCATGGACCTCTGTTTTGTAGCTTGTGGGCGTTTTGACGGATTCTGGGAACTCAGTCTCCATCCTTGGGACGTGGCGGCGGGAGCTCTGCTGGTAAAGGAAGCCGGCGGTCGGGTTTCGCTTTTCGACGGGCGGCCCGGCGGGATATTCGAGAGGGAATGTTTGGCGACAAACGGTCTCATTCATGCCGCCATCCGGGAGATCTTGGCCGGGGTCGTACGCTGAGGGATCTGAAATCCCGGAAGTCAGACGCTTTGTTTACAATGCCGACCATGCGCGTGGCGATAGCCGGAACGGCCCCTGTCGAGTTGGAGGCACTGCAAGAGTCTTGGAAGGTCTTCGGTGAGGCCTTGGTCTCGAAGCGGGAAGAAACGGAATTCGTTCGCTACAGCGTCTCCGGGGAGGTAAAGGGACTCGCCCGATCAGTGGAGGAGCTGCTCCGCGGAGCGCGTTCCCGGGCGGAAAACCTGATCTTGCAGCTCAAGCGGGAGAAGGCGGAGGCTGACTTTTACATTGGAGTGGAAGGAGGTTTTGAGATACTGGATTCGTTGGGGCCGCGTCGAATGACGTTCTTGACTTGTGCGGCGTATGTCACCGACGGGTTCCGTGGGGGCTACGGACATGGTCCCGGGATCCTGGTTCCTGCCGGCTTGGCGGATCCGGTCATCGATCGTGGTATTGACTTGGCCATCGCCTACGACCGTTTCGCGGCCCGTACCGGGGTAGAGTCCGAAGCGGGGATCTGGGGACTCCTTACGCGGGACGTGGTGACGACCCGTCATGCTTTCGTGTTGGCCCTTCTAACGGCGTTCGCTCCCTTCTACAGCAGTCCGGCATACGGCGGCTGACGGCCGCGGGAGCCGGCGAGGGAGTGCGGTGTATCGGTTACCGGTTACATCGCACGGAGTACCGCCGGTGGGGAGCTGCGTTGGGGGCCTTTGGGCTGATGATGCAGGGGAGTCTCGGCCGGAGCGTTTTTCCGATTCAGGCGGGCGACTGCCTCAGCTGTCGAGGGGAAGCGGGGATGGGTGGCCGACCGCCGGGGACAAAGGAGTGCTTGTGCCCTGTATCCTGTACGGGCGGCCCGTGGTACGGTCGGAGAGAGTCACCGTGAGCGGAGAGCGAAGATCGATCGGGTGCGTCCCGCGTCGGACAACCGGATCAGCCGAGCCGTCGCTTGAGCTCGGCGGCTAAGCGCGGTCCGACCAACGAAGCCAACTCGACTTCAGTGGCTCGTCGTACTCCGTCCACGCTGCCAAAGTGTTGCAGGAGCCTACGTTTGCGTTTGGGACCCACGCCGGGAACGGCGTCCAGTTCCGAGGTGAAGTCTCTCAAGGAACGGCGTCGACGATGATAGGTAACCGCAAAGCGATGGGCCTCGTCGCGGATTTCCTGCAGCAAATGCAATGCCGCCGCGGTCGGAGCCAGGCGGATAGGTTCCTCCCGGTCCGGAAGGAAAATCTCCTCTTGTCGCTTGGCCAACGCACATACCGGCAAGTCGCCCAGACCGAGCTGGGAGAGCGCCTGCAAGGCGGCGTTCAGCTGGGGTTTGCCGCCGTCGACTAGGATCAGATCCGGTAAAGTACCCTGTTCGTTGAGCACTCTGCGGTACCGGCGCCCGACCACCTCCTGCATCGACAAGAAGTCGTTTGATCCGGCTACCGTTTGAATCCGAAATCGGCGGTAGTCCCTGCAGGACATTACTCCGTCCAGGCAAACCACCATCGAGGCGACCGACTCGTCTCCCTGAAGGTTGGAAATATCAAAAGCTTCGATGCGACGGGGTATCTCCGTCAACTGCAGAGCCTCTTGCAGGTCCTCAAGCAACCGGCGTTTCTCCGACACAAGAAGCTTAAACCGAGATTCGAATGCAATGACGGCGTTGCGTTCCACCAGCATCACCAGATCAAGCTTCTTTCCCCGCTGAGGATTCTCGATACGGACTCTTCCCCGCCCGTTCTCGCGCATGTTCGTCAGCCAGTCCTCGATGATCTCTTGATCTTCCAACGGGCCGGGCAGCAAGATTCGATCGGGTACAAAACGGGCCGACAGGTAGTACTGTTGAACGGCGTCCCGCAAGAACGAGGGAGGATCGAACCAGTCCAGATCTTCCCAAAAGAACTCCCTTTTCCCGACCACCCGGCCTCCCCGTAGAGTGAACAACTGCAGGGCTACGCGGGAACCCTCCCGATAGTAGCCGAACACGTCGTAGTTCTCCCCCCCCGTCGAAGCCACCTTCTGCTTTTCAACCAACTCCTGCACTAGCTGGATGCGGTCACGGAAGAAGGCGGCCGCTTCAAACTGCTCTCGCTTCGCGGCCTCATGCATGCTCCTGTGAAGCCGTTGCAAAAGTTGATGATTCTTCCCCTCCAAAAGGAGAATGACCTGTTCGACGGCCTTTCGATAGTCATCGGGAGAGCAGAGTCCCTCCACACAAGGTCCTAGACACCGCTTGATGTGGTATTCGAGACACGGTCTCTGCAACGTTCCGTCTATGGGGATAGAGCAGGTGCGAAGTTGAAAATGGCGGTTGATGATCTTGATAAGGTTCCGGGCCAGGGAGGCGGGCAAATACGGTCCGAAGTAGCGGGCTCCGTCATTGCGGATCCGGCGGGTCAACAACACCCGCGGAAAGGGCTCATTTACCGTCAACTTTATGTGAAGAAAGGACTTGTCGTCCTTCAAGCGGGCGTTAAGGATCGGCTGCCGACGCTTGACCAGGGTGCTCTCCAAAATGAGAGCTTCCACCTCGTTGTCCGTGACGAAGTAATCCAGGTCGGCGGCCCGGGTGCGGATAGATTCCCCTTTCAGTCCCTCGGAACGGCCCGCCTGAAAATAGGAACGCACCCTTTGCCGAAGATTCCTGGCCTTCCCGATGTAAAGGATGGCGCCCGTTTCGTCGCGAAAGAGATAAACGCCCGGCGACTCGGGCAGCCGGTCCAGTTTACGCGAGATACGATCTTCGGTTTGCCTCACGTCCGCCTCTCAAACGGCGGCTCTTCCTCGAATCGTTCCATGACCCGTCAGTAGCTCGACGAAGCCGACCTTGACCGGTTTCCGCAGGGTGTCAAAGCAGCGTAAACCGCCGACCTCACCCGCGAGGGGTCGCTCCCGCCACGTACCTTGCGTCGGGGGGAACTACGACCCCTGCTGTACGGTTTCAACCGGCAACGGTCACAGAATAACGCAAATCTCTTCCCGCTTCGGGGTGCCAGCCTCGTCGCAGGACGCGTACTTTGACCTCCTGTCGTCCGAACTGGATCGCTTCCTCGCGGCTGGACACGTAGATGTCCAGACTCTTGCCTCTGACACGGGTTCCCGTGTCAAGGACGACGTAAATACCACTGTAGTCGCCTGCTTCGAGCTCAACGATGGAACCGATCGGGAGGATGTTCGGGTCGGCCGCGACCATGCCGCGGCGAACGAGAATTCCCGAGCGGGTAATACCGAAATCGCAGTAGGCCGTTGCTTCGAAGATTTCGAAATCGGTGAAATCTTCGTCGGAAACGGGGCCTTCTTCCGAAGCCACCCGGACCGAGTCAGTCAGGACGGCCACCGGCGGTTCCGCAGCAGGGCTCTCGGTACCGGCCAGATACCCTGCCGACGCGGCGGCCAGCGCGAGCATTGCTGCTCCCGCCATCGCCCAGACTCTCTGTTTCTTCATGGCTTCAACCTCCTTGCTCTATCTATACAAAAGCCTCGCCGGCACATTCGGGACGAGGAGGAGTGCGCAATCGGCGCATGCAGACGCCCTGACGGAAGGTGGTTTCAAAATTAGATATTATACTTGATTTTGTTTCGGCTGCGAGGTGCAAGAGAGACGGGAAGAAAGGGACGGTCCTTTCTGCCGAGTGGTTTCACCTCTCCAAGTACGAACCGCAGCTTCCGGGGATCCGCAGCTCTCGAAACGTCGGTTCGCTTCTCTGCTAAGATAAGTGGAGTCGGGTTGGTCTTGCCTCGTCGCCGCACATGCCTTGATCGACCTGACGGCCGGGGTTGGAAGGTTTCAGCGAACTTAGTGGCGCTCTGGGAGCATGTTCCGTCATGACCGCCTTCTAAGTGCGTAGCGTTGGTCGAAGGAGTAGCAATGAATTTGCCCACCGCGTTGACGGTGTCCCGCATCTTCCTGGTGCCTCTGCTCCTGGTGGTCCTGTTGACGGGGAACATTTCGGACCGGGAGTTCTGGGGTCTGGTCGTCTTTTTGGCGGCGGCGGGGACCGATTACTTCGACGGCTACTTTGCCCGCCGCCGGGAACAGGTGACGCGCCTGGGCAAACTCCTCGATCCGTTGGCCGACAAGATCCTGATTTCCGCCGCTTTAGTCGCTCTGGTGGAACTCGGAGTCGCCCCGGCCTGGATGGTGATCATCATCATCGGGCGCGAGTTTGCAGTGACGGGGCTGCGCAGCATAGCGTCTGCGGAGGGGCTGACCATAGCTGCCGCTCGGGGCGGAAAGCTGAAAATGGTCGCCCAGGTTGTTTGTTGCGCGGTGCTGATCGCCGGCAGCCGATCCGCCGAGGGTTGGTTGCCTTCCTTAGGGTATGTCCTGCTTTGGGTGGTTGTCGTGCTCTCGTTGGTTTCCTTGTGGCAGTACTTCCAGAATTATTGGGGGCGCATTGGAGAACCGGTGCCCTTGCAGACGGTTCCACCGGCGGGCGCTCGAACCGTCAATGGACTACCTCACCCCGGGAAGCGCCAAGACGCGCTGATCAACTCCTGAGTCGCCTGGATCCATGATTCCCCACGCCTGCCTGACGCTTGCCGAACATTCACTTCCTCGTCTCAGGGAAAAGTTGGCTCGCTACGCCGACCGGGTCGAATACATCGAGGTTCGCCTTGACTTCCTCAGGATCCCGGAACCACCGAAGCCGCCGTTGTCGAGGACCCGTTTTATCGCGACTTGTCGGCCCGTGCGCGAAGGAGGCCGGTTCGCAGGTTCGGAGGAAGACCGTCTGGATCTGCTCCGCCGGGCCGCCGCTCGAGGGTTCCACTGGATCGATCTGGAGTATGACGTTCCGGCGAGGATCGAGTCGTTTCGTCCCGCCCGAGTGCTACGCTCTCGTCATGACTTCGAAAAGGTAATGGACCGTCCGGCGGAATGTTGGGAGGCTTTGCGACGCCTCCCGGGCGACGGCTTTAAGTTGGCGGTGTCACCTCGGAACCTGGATGAGCTGGCGACTCTTTTCGCGCTGCTGCGGGAAACCCCGCCGGAACCTCCTAGGGTGCTTCTGGGCATGGGCTCGCTGGGGCAACTTACCCGTTACCTATCCCCGTGGCTGGGAAACGCATGGACGTACGTCATCGAGCCGAACGGTAGAAGAGTGGCTCCCGGGCAATTCGATTTGAACGAGGCGGAAGCCTTGTACCGGCGAGTCGAGTCCACCGTTCCGGAGCTATACCTTTTTTTGGGGCGACGACCTAGGTGTCAGGCGGGGAGCCTGCGGATCTTGAACCGCTGGGTGCTGGAGCAGGTCGACACTCCGTCCCGCTGTCTTTGGTGGCCGGTCGAGGAGTTGTCCGACCTGGTCTCCTGGGTGGACGTTTTGAACCTCCCGATCAGAGGCCTCAATGTCGATCTGATGGAGTGGTTCCTGGACGGTTCGCAGGGAGGAGAAGAACACGTCGCCTTCGTTGCCGGCGACGTAGGATCGTCTCTTCGAGTGGTCGGTGTTTGGGAAGAAGCTTTCTGGAGTCCGCTGGAGGCTCGCGGCCTGAGTCGGCCGAGATCGGTTGTGGTGTTGGGTACCGGGCGCGCCGCTCGGCGGGCGGTTCGGGCCTTACGGGGAAGAGCGGACGAAGTCCGGGTGGCGGGGAGCGATCCGGAGCGGGCCCGACAGATCTCGGCACGGTGGGGTTGCGCCTGGGTGGAGCAAAGCAAGCCGCTCTCCGCGGAACTCGTAGTGGATTGCCGGGGTGACGAAGACGCCGAAAACGGCGTGGATACTTTGGCGGTTTCAGACCTTGAGTCGACCGTTGTGTACGATCTCTCCGGCAATGCACTCGGCCGCCGGCGGCAAAGATCGTCGGACTGTTCGGGGAGCGTTGTTCCGGGTCGTGAAATGGTTGAGGAGTGGTGGCGCAGAACGCTTTCGTCCTGGTTTCAGGTGCCGATACTTCGAAATGAGTTTTCCAATTTCGTAAAGAGGATCGAAAACGAGTGAAATCCGATTTTCGCGTCCGGGTGCCCGGCAGCACCTCCAATTTGGGATCCGGGTTTGACGCTTTTTCGGCGGCGTTAAGCCTATACCTGTCGGTGGATGTCACCTTGGTTCCCGGGCACGGTCTTCACTGGCCGGACGAACTGAGCTCGGCTCCGGAGGAGAACGCCATTCTCCAGGGTTTGCTGTGCGGTTCCCGGCAATGGGAAGTCCAGTTGCCGGGTTTGCAGTTTCGGGTGCACAACGAGATTCCTCTGGGGCGGGGCTTGGGAAGCAGCGGTGCCGCTTTTGTTGCCGGACTACGCATTGCCGAGCATCTGTCGGGAGCATCGAGGTCGCGGGAGGAGATCCTCCAATTGGCTTACCGCCTCGAGGGTCATCCCGACAACGTGGCGGCGAGCTTGCTGGGAGGCTGGGTGCTCTCTTGGACCGACGGAGAGAGTGTGTGCGCCGTCGGGTTACCGGCCCGTCTCGAGTGCCGTTTCGTGACGGTCATTCCTGAGCTCAGAATCTCGACGGCGGACGCCCGCCGGATTTTGCCGGCGAGCTACGGGTTACAAGACGCCGTGTTCAACCTCCAGCGATCGGCTTTATTGGTCTTTGCACTGTTGCAGGGGCGTGGCGAGTTGTTGGCGGAGGCCACACGAGATCGTCTCCACCAACCTTATCGGGCGCGCTTGATCCCGGGGGCCGCCGAGATCCTGGCGCGGGAAGGTGTTCCCGCGGAGCTCAAGGACGGGCTCTTGGCGGTGACCGTCAGCGGCTCGGGATCGACTCTGCTGGCTTTGGTGGGGAAGGAAGGGGATGCGTCGGCCGTCGCCGATTGGATGCTACAGCGGTTGGCGCGCCACGGAGTGAAAGCGACGAGCCGGATCTTGGAACTCGTGCAGGAAGGGGGCGGCGTGGTCTTCAGCGGGGTTCAGGAGACGGGGTCCGGCGGTTTGGAACGAGAAAGCGGATGAAAGAGGTCGAAGACCGGTATTCTCGGCAGGTTCTCTTTCGGGGTATCGGGCGGGAAGGTCAACTTCGGATCCGCTCCGCGCGGGTGGCGATTGTCGGCTGCGGCGCCCTGGGTTCCGCCGGCTCCGAGATGCTGGCCCGGTGCGGGGTAGGATTTCTCCGTCTGATCGATCGGGACTTCGTGGAATGGAGTAATCTCCAGCGCCAGAGCCTTTACGATGAAGAGGACGCCCGCCAGGGGCGCCCGAAAGCGATGGCTGCGGCCGAGCGCTTGGCTCGGATCAACTCCCAGGTACGGGTGGAACCGAGAGTCTCCGATCTATCCTTTGAAAACGTCGGGGAACTTCTCGGCGAGGTGGACGTCATAGTGGACGGAAGCGACAACTTTGAGACGCGCTTTCTGGTGAATGACTACGCGGTTCGAGAGGGTATCCCTTGGATGTACGGAGGCGCCGTCGGTTCTTATGGTCTTGCGATGGCCGTTTTGCCGGGGAAGGGGCCTTGCCTGCGGTGCCTGATTCCGACGTTGCCGGCCGCCGGCGGCGGTGATACGTGTGACACGGCGGGAGTGATCGCGCCGATTGTTCACGTGGTGGTTTCCTACCAGGTGACACAGGTTTTGCGGTTGCTGGTGGGAGAGCAGGTCGCTTCCGGATTGCTGACGGTGGATCTATGGCAAGACGAGTGGCGACGGGTGCGGGAAGTGGCGAGGCGGGACGACTGTGAGTGCTGCCGACTGCGGCGGTTTTCTTTTCTCGACGGGGAAGCACGGTCCGGAGCGGCCCACTTGTGCGGGAGAAACGCGGTTCAAGTTAACCCGGCTCGGCGGGGAGAATTGGATTTGGTTTCGCTGTCCCGGCGGTTGGAGACTGCCGGGCCGGTCCAGGTTTCAGACTATTTGGTCCGGTTTCAGGTTGGAGAACTGGAAGTCACCGTGTTTCGGGACGGAAGGGCGATTGTGAAGGGAACGGACGATCTGGCACAGGCCCGGAGCATCTACAGCCGGTATGTTGGAACCTAAAATCTTTCTACGTATTACCTAAACCGATAGGGACAGTGATTAACGGAGATGAATCCCATGAGAGTCGGTTCGATCTTCTTAGTTCTTTCGATCTGTGGATTCGCTACGGCCGCTCCGGCGCAGGAGCCGGGAGGTCCGGCGGAAAGCGAAGATCCGGCTCGCCGTGTTGTGGAACGGGCAGTTGCTGCGATGGGTGGCGAAGCGTATCTGGGAATGGAGCGTACCGCGAGTCGGGGTCGGTATTTCATATTTCGTCGGGGAGGCAAGGGGTTTACCCGTTTCAGCGACTGGACGATGTACCGACCCCACGTGAAGTGGCGGTTCCAACTGGGAAAAGGGGATCGAAGCTCCACCCGCGTCATTGACCTTGAGCTGGGTAAGGGCTGGCTGTTGGAGGGAAAAGACAGCGTCGAAGAGCTGCCGGAAGAGGAGGTCGAAGAGTTCCGTCGTTCCGTAAAACTAGACCTCGACGTACTGTTACGCGACCGGCTGGACGAAGAAGGGATGAGCCTTTTCTACTACGGTCCTGACGAAGTGGCGGGGCGGGGTGATTTCGAAGCCGTGGAATTCGTCGATTCGTCCAATAACGGAGCCGTCGTATTCTTCGATCGTTCCAGCCATCGCCCGGCGAAGATGGAGTGGTATTTCCGCGATAAGAACGGACTCCGTCATAAGGAGGAGACGGAGTACTCGAACTGGCATACGATCCGGGGCGTCACGTTGCCGCTGCGGATCGACGTGTATGTGGACGACGAGATCTCCTCGCAACGGTTTGTCGAAGAGATGGAAGTCAATCCGAAGTTTCCCGAGGGAGTTTTCGAACCTCGACGGCTCGACGATTGACCGGATTCAGCCCCGCCGGCTCCATATTCGCCGTATCCGGTACCCCATACGCCGTACGTGTCACGCGCAACTACCACCCCCGGACCGGCACCCACCGATCCACGACCCGATCGCCCTCGAAGACGTAATAGTGGGGAAAAGCGGCCGCCGCCAAGCAGGAATGATGCGGAATCAGTTGCAGGCGGTCTCCTACGTGGAGACGGCTCACGTCGTCGGCGGTCGCGGCTGTGACGATCCCGTGCTCCTGGGATACGCCCGTCACCCGGAGTCCCGGCCGTCCTCGGACCCGGGCGTAAATCGGTGGTGCACCCACGGCGGCGTCCTTCGACAAGGCGATCGCTCCGGCGTCCAAAACCGCACGACCCTCGGCGGGATAGACGGCGATGACGGAGGCGAGAACGAATCCGGCGACTTGCTCCTCGGTACAGTTTCCCAAATCCAATTGCATACCGTCGAAGAACACGTAGTTCCCGGGACGGATTTCGGTGACCCCGGGAAGGGAATGAGGTGCGTTGATTAAGGTGGGAGTCGAACCCACGCTGATTTCACGGCAAGCAATACCTTCCTGCTTGAGTCTCTCGGCGAACCGGACCAGGCATTCCGCCTCCCATGACGCGACGCGCTGCTTTTCCGCCACCGTGCGCGCCTGGTAGGCTTGGCCGGCATGGGTAAGAAGGCCGTGGAGCTTGACTGATCGGTGGTCGGCGAAACGGCGGGCCGCCTCAAGGGCGTCGGAACGATCCGGCGCGATCCCGACCCGCCGATTTCCACAGTCTACTTTCAAGAAAATGTCGAGCGGGCGACCTCGTAGCAAGGCCGCCGACTCCACGTGAGGAAGAAGCTCCGGCTGGTCCATGACCAAGAACAGTCGCTCGACCCGGCGGGACAGCTCGGCCAGTTCCCGCAACTTCTCCGGAGTGGGCGGGACGGCATACGTCAGATCCGTGAAACCGGCGTCGGCGAAAAAGGCGGCTTCGGCCGGGGTGGACACTGTGAGGGGCCCATCGCGGGCGCCAAGCTGCAAACGGGCGCCTTCAACCGTTTTGTGGGTCTTTACGTGAGGCCGCAGGCGCACTCCCAGTCGGTCGGCGATCGCGCGGGCGACTCGGCAGTTCGCTTCAAATTGAGGAAGATTGACGATGAAAGCAGGTGTCCTGACGTCATGAAGTTTCATGGCACCTCGTTGCTTTGGGCGGATTCCTCTCATGGTGCCCTAAAGCGCCGGTTTGGAAAAGCCCTGCCGAGACGGCGGGAGGGAGTGGGCCTCTCGGCTCCAGCGTACCTCCGCGAGTCGCGCGAGTGAGACAAATCGGGAAACTGGTCGGGGCAGAGGGATTTGAACCCCCGACATCCTGCTCCCAAAGCAGGCGCGCTACCGGACTGCGCCATGCCCCGACTCGATAGGTGGCGAGGGAAGTGTAGCACGCGCCGTAGGAGGTACGAAAGCTGAGGGAAGATGAGTGAATCTCATGGGACGCGGCGCAAATCGAGTCGCGGGAAGACCGTCGGCCCTCGTAGATCCGCCGACTCGAGATACCCTCTCCTGTTGCACAATCCCCACAGCAGGTGTCGTTCCGACGACACACCGGGGACGGGTCGTCGTCTGGGAACCCGCATTCGACCGACGCCGGAGGTTTGGCAAAGAACTTGCGAGGAAGAACCGCCATGCAGTATACGATCGAGCAGCCGATCACGTTGAAGGGGGTGGGGCTCCACTCGGGATGTCGGGTGAGTGTTACGCTCCGTCCCGCACCACCCGACACCGGCGTCGTCTTCCGCCGGGTGGACCTACAGGGATTCCGCATCGAAGCGCATCGGCGTTGGGTGGCCAGGGCGGTGCTGGCGACCAACCTCATGAAGCGCGGCGTGCTGATTTCTACCGTGGAGCACCTGTTGTCCGCCTTGGCCGGCTGCGGCGTTGACAACGTCTGGGTCGACATCGACTCGCTGGAATTACCGATCTTGGACGGCTCGGCGCTGCCCTGGGTGGAGGCGGTCCGGTCGGCGGGACTTCAGCGGCAAAACGCGGAGCGCTCGTACTACGTGATTCAGCGGGAAATCCGCGTAGAAGACGGTGACCGGTGGATCACGCTGGAACCGGCTCCGGAGTTCTCGGTGGAATATACGATCGAATTTTCCCACTCTCTAATCGGTCGCCAGTCACTGGAGCTGGCGGTCACGCCCGGCTCATATCGGGAAGAAATCGCCTTCGCCCGCACCTTCGGGTTCTACGCGGAAGTGG
>ERZ795052.5142-NODE-5142-length-12926-cov-7.823091_pt1 | contig 12926 bp, 6 predicted proteins | sample MGYA00375136_ERZ795052 | MGnify/ENA primary metagenome ERZ795052 (study PRJEB30181, sample SAMN05720156) | activated sludge metagenome | isolation source: Anaerobic digester | place: Japan | collected 2015-05-26 ... | reverse complement strand
CGGGAAGGAATTACAAAGAAATGGGGTATTAGATATTGGGAATTTGTTCTCACCCTCCTCCCCCCTCCCTTCACGAGCCCGTACTCGATCTCGTAAAAGGCATGCGGCACTGAAGGTAATAAACTGGTTTAGACCCGCTCTTTTTCTATCCTAGTTCTTCAACATACTCTTTCCCTTTGAGGGCGATTCTGTTGGTCATACCAGTTACAGAGGCACGTTCCAGATTTTATCGCAAATCTGTTTATAGAGTTCCTGTCTCTTTTCTATATCTTTGGAGGAGAAATGATCGTAGGGTGAGAACTTCAAATTCTCCTTCTGAATGAATCGGAGAAAACCGGGGTTATTCTGATAACACAACTTATGTAATGAACGTGCGAGGAGATTCTCACTGAAATACATCGGGAGTTTTTCCTCGAAGGGGTTGTCATTGTAGCTCGCATTCTTGTCTTTCGGCAGGAGGAGCAAATCCCCGAATTTGTTTCTCACTTTCTGGAAGTCTTCTTCGGTTGCAAACTGGTCCTTGAACCATTCGTAGTGATCCGGCCAGATATGCTCAATTTCATAGGGATTCCGAATCTTCCGGTTCACATAATCCTCAAATTTTGTTGCAAGGCCACTTCCGGTCTCGATATAGTGGGTCATTCTTGCAAGGATATGGAGCATGTAGCGGGCGGTAAACTGATTTAAGTAGAACCCGTCGATTCCGTCTATCTTGAACTCCATGGCTTGTAATTCATTCTGAAGGATTGATCGTAATTCCGGGATGGGTTTCCTCCGTATTTTCTTGCTCAACTTGAACATGGGGTTTTTCATGACCGAATAGTCCACGGTTTTGAAGTTAAATACTCGTCTGGCAATATACTGGTCTATAAACTTGCTGACAATCTGGATTTTTTCTTTTACGGTTGCATCATCGTCGGAGGGGTCTATTGCAGACAGAATGACCTGGTATTGGAGGGTGAAGTTCCGATCCGCATTGTAAAAGACATATTCATACTCTTTGTTGAATGTGAGTGAATATTTTTTTAGAGTTATATAAATATCCGCAAATTTAGGGAAATACTCTTTTATGAAACGTTCATAATCTGCGGATTTGCGTAACCCCATCTTCCCGCTATTTTCCTTTACCCATTTGTGGAATGGTTTTCCAATAATATCCCAATCCTCGTTCTCCGCTCCGGCTTTTGTTTCACGAATGGTTTCAGCATACTGTGCCCGAAGCCAGTTCTTGAAAAAGTTTGCATCCTCTTCTTTGTCAATCTGGTTAAGCTGGAGGATCTTCTTTTTCCATATCTCGTTTGCTTCATTGCGGATGATATCGGATTGAATTTCAGAGAGGAGGAATCCCTTGAGCATCTCTGTCGGGGTCAGACTCAACCCCCGGTCGTTCATCGTTACGAATATTTTATGGGCATCCTGTTCGGTATACGCAAGGATTTGAACAAGGTCGACGTTATAAATGAGCCAATTGATGAAAAACGGTAATGCTTCTCCTTTCAGGTCTTCGGGAAACAATTCAACAATATCCCGATAGCGTTCGTATATCGTCACTACGCTTTCAGGCTGATCATGGGGGTCAAATGGTTTATTCGTATAGAGGGCATTCAAACACGGTTCTCTCTCCTCAACATTGATGTTAAAAGATCTCTTCCCGAACTTTTCCGAGAAGATGAGGTGATCAAGAGGCACCCGATTCGGTCGATCTTTCTGCAAATTGTTCAAAAAAATCAGTAAAAGGGTAAGTGATGTAAGGCGCTGTTGACCATCGATTATAGCATTCTGACTTTCACTGTTACTGATAATGATGGACCCCAGGAAATAATGCCCATATTGCTGAACCATATCCTGGGAATGTTCGGGATTGTAATATTTTTGAAATTCATCGGTCAAATCGTCAATCAGTTCTTCGATTTGCTTCTTCCCCCACCGGTATTCCCTTTGATAGTAGTGGATGGTGTATTTTTTAAAGGAGAGTAAATCGCTGAGACATTTTTCCTTTCCATCGATCTTTTTCATGGTTATGCCTCCACAGAAATAAGGCTGGTTATGCAGACTTCACCAGAAAGGAGATCATCCATCAGCCCATGTTTGATTGCGAGGTTTTTTTAATTGGCTCCTCATTTTCGATTTTTTCCCGGTTAGCGTAATAATTTCGCTTAGATGATCAGTTAACTTCCACAACCAAAGTCGTTTCGTTTCGCTTCAAATTGATAAAGTAATCCAATAATTTTTTTCATTATCGTAGCCCCACTCCATCTCTGGATCTTAAAGAAATACTATTATCTGGCGATTTCATAGTGGTTAATCGATCTCTTTTTCATGTATGACATAATAGACAATTTTTATAAGAATCAATAAAATTCTATTTTGATGCTTATTCTTGGTAATTACTCACTATACGCCACGCGACTCTATCCACCTAATACAAGGATGCGATCATCAAAATTCTCCGGGTCATGAGGGTTCTTCCAGCACTCCCCTTTTTTTGAGGCAGAGGGGGAAATCATCCACATATCCACCATGGTATTTCCCAACCGTTCCTTAGCGAAAAATCAGGAAACTCAATCCTCTTGTTTCACAGATTTATCAAAAAAATAACTTTTTCCCACCCTTCATGGAATGGGAAGAAATCTCCTCGGAGTGATAGCAGGTGTTTTTCCGGAAATGCAGAAACACGGTCATGCACTAGCAAGAATACCCGGCTGTTCTCCGGTTTCGAAGGACACACCAAAAGGGCGATGACGCATCATCCGGGACCTCCCGCCCCTTCCGCACGACCCGAAAAATAGGTGATGGGAGAGTATTTCACGCCGGGAGGAAACAGGCGCAGATGGCCATGATCAGGAACAGGAAAAGAATCGTGCGGTGGTTTTTCATCATATCATCCCCCCCGGTGTGCTCCGGAAAGAATGGAGAGCACTATGCGGGAAAGGTTAAAGAGCTTTGGAAGAGGGGGGAAGGCACAGTGACAGAAGCCAAGATGAGGGAGATCTGCACATGCCCCCTCACTGGACGCACCACACTGCCGGAACCAGGGATAGGCGACCCTTGAAGGGCGAGGGGGTGGTCAGCGGGGGATTGTATTCGTAGAGATGACTGCCGGGGATGCAGGACGGGCCGGGTCACTGAGAGGACTGTAACCGGGGTGCGGATCGCACTCTTCCTGACACCTCTCTGGACATAGTCTGCCATGTTGCTGAGACTCCTGCCCTCATTTGAGGGCTGGAGGGAGGTGGGAAGAAATTATTTAAAAATAGTGAGTTGAATCTCAGAATCAACAGAGATACAGCCTCTTTTGGAAAAACAAAACCCATTGAAAATGAATTATATTGGAGAAGGATATCTGTTGATAATTACTTTAAGTCATAGAATAAAAAAACAGCATAAAAATTTATCACTCCATTCAATTAACTCAAAGATCAGTGCCTATGATGCAATTAATTGAAAAAAGGAATTCAGCATATCAAACAAAGATATTCTTAAAACAGAATAATTCAAGAACTAACCTTCACATTAATCAAACGAAGACCGATTATTATCAAAAACAACAACAAATGAAGGATAAATCGAGGGAATCTTCAGTAATGATTGATCCTTCAATTTTAATGAATTCGAAGAAGATGCAGAATATTATCAATAAAATAAATCAAGAGGAAATTGATTACATCTTTTATCTTCCTTCAACTTTTATGAATTTTATTTCTGATTCGAATTTTTTCAATAAAGAGGACAGAACCGATTTTTGGCAATTTATGATTAAGAAAAACCGAATTCGTAAACCATTAAATCCAAATGAAATTCTGGGAAAGATTAAAAATAATCAGATTTATTTTGCATCATACGCATTCGATAAAGAGTTGGCCATTAAAAAATATCCCTCTTTTCATGAAGATCTTCAAAAATTGATAAAAAATCCATTAATAAGCGATTTATATTTTGAGGAATGGATATTTTTACAACAGAACTCCTGGATTATTGGAAATTCTCGCTATATGTTTGATATATTTAGCAAAGTTGGCGCAATAAGTATTGAATTGAGTAAAAAATCCGTTGATAAATTGATGAGATTAACTCTTCATAAAAAAGACGAAGTATTATCAAGATTTGATAAATTACGAGCTTTAGGCAAATGGATTGCGGTTGGTGGTGATACAATTAGTCCGTATTTCAATCCAGATATTGCTGCAACATTGATACTTCCAATAGGTGTATTTTTTTTATTCGATCCCTAGGTAAAATTGAAATTTTTCGATAGAGAAAAAGAGTTTTCGACAAGGAAAATCATCGAATGGATACAGTATATCAATGCTTTTGTCATCCCTTTTCAGAAGTAGTGTCGAATCATTATACCAAAGAAGAGGTGTCGAACATTTACGACATTTTTGCCAAAGTTACGAGTATTTCCTGAAAACAAGGCGTTTACATTCCGGACAGGATGCCGGTTCTTAATTTGTTGTGAGTGAATCGGAAAATCCACTACCAACAATAAGAGTCCCTGATGTCTATCCACAAGGACATTGAGCTTCAATCATCAGTTTCATTCATTCAAATCCAGTTTATGAATCGATATTTCCCTTTTTTAAATAAATCATACTGGAAATCGAAAAATATAACGATCGTCTCTCCAATTATACATGTTATTGTATCATGGTCACGCCGATGAACAACCATATTGAGAACCGTCTTTGGGCTGCAGCGGATCAGCTCTGGGCCAACTCTCCTTTAAGGCCCTCCGAATATTCGAATCCTGTGCTTGGGCTAATCTTTCTCAAATATGCAGATTTCAAGTTCGGCAAAGTCGTCTCGGATATAAAGGCCGAATACAGGACATCGAGACGGCGCTCCCCCTCAAAATCCGATTTTCAGTCGAGGATAGGCCTTTTCATCCCCGATAAGGCCAGGTTCTCCTACCTCAAGTCCCTTCCTGAGGGAGCGGATATCGGCAAGGCAATCAACGACGCGATGAAAGCCATCGAGTCGGAAAATGAAGAACTCCGGGATGTGCTGCCGAAGAACTACCAGAGGATCGATAATCCCACACTCTTTGAATTGATCCGGATCCTCTCTTCCATTCCGGACGACATCGAGGGCGATGCGTTCGGCAAGATATACGAGTATTTCCTTGGAAAGTTCGCGATGAAGGAGGGGCAGAAGGGTGGGGAGTTCTTCACACCGACCAGCCTGGTCCGGCTTATCGTTGAGGTCATCGAGCCCTACCACGGTTTCATCCTGGACCCGGCATGTGGATCGGGTGGCATGTTTGTTCAGAGTGCCCGGTTCGTTGAGAACCATAAGAAGAACCCCACTTCCGAAATCTCGATGTATGGGACCGACCGGGTGACCGAAACCATCCGGCTCTGCAAGATGAACCTCGCGGTGCATGGACTATCCGGAGATATCCGGGAAGCGAATTCCTACTACGAGGACCCGCACCAATCGTTCGGGAAGTTCGATTTTGTGATGGCCAATCCCCCCTTCAATGTCTCCGGGGTGGATAAGGAGCGGGTGAAGGATGACAAGCGGTTCTCGCTTGGAATCCCCTCGACTGATAACGCAAACTACCTCTGGATCCAGATCTTCTATCACTCGTTGAACGAGAAAGGCCGGGCAGGGTTCGTGATGGCCAACTCTGCCGCTGATGCCCGGGGAGCGGAAATGGAGATCCGGAAGAAGCTCATCCAGTCCGGTGCGGTTGACGTCCTCATCAGTATCGGTCCGAACTTCTTCTACACCGTAACCCTGCCCTGCACTCTCTGGTTCTTCGACCGGGCAAAGCCAAAGACCGAAAAGAATGGGACGGTGCTCTTCATCGACGCCCGGAATATCTTCCGGCAAATCGATCGTGCCCACAGGGATTTCGAACCGAAGCAGATCGAGTTCCTCGCAAATATCGTCCGGTTGTACCGGGGGAAGCCAACGGAATCCCGCTGCGAGAGTGATTCAATGATGCAGGAGCATTTTCCTGATGGCGTATATCGGGATGTCCCAGGACTCTGCAAGGTGGCCACTGTTGCGGATATCGAGGCACAGGGATGGAGCCTGAATCCGGGTCGGTATGTGGGAGTAGCCGAACGAAAAGACGATGATTTCGATTTCCGCGAACGATTGGAAGAGTTAAATGAGGAGCTGGAACGACTCAATGCTGAGGCAAGAAAATTAGAGGACCAAATATCTCATAATATCATATTAATTTTGGAGGAAAGACTCTTTTGACGAAATTAATGCCATTTCGCGATTTTGTTGAAATAAATCCAAAAGTGGAATTAAAACGAGGATTAGAGTATCCTTTTATTGAAATGGCAATAGTAACACCCGGCCGACGGTATATTAGAACTGATGAAAAAAGGGTTTATTCTGGGGGGGGATCAAAATTCTCTCCCCGAGATATTCTTTTTGCTCGAATTACTCCATGTTTAGAGAACGGAAAGATTTGTCAATTTATTGATGAAAATAATCAAAATGGATTTGGTTCAACGGAATTTTTTATTTTTAGGGCAAAGCCTGGTATTTCAGACCCTGCATTTGTTTATTATCTTGTTTCGACTGAAACTATAAGAAAACCCGCAGAAAAAAGCATGTCAGGTGCATCTGGACGACAAAGAGCGGATCTTTCATCAATTCAGGATATTATGATTGATGTCTATCCCCTCCCCATCCAACGCAAAATCGCCGCTATCCTCTCCGCCTATGATGACCTCATCGAGAACAACACCCGGCGCATCAAGATCCTCGAAGAGATGGCGCAGGCCATCTACCGCGAGTGGTTCGTGCACTTCCGCTTCCCGGGGCATGAGAGCGTGCGTATGGTGGAGTCGGAGTTGGGGTTGATTCCGGAGGGATGGGAAGTGAAGAACCTGTTCGAAATCGCCGAGGTAACCTATGGATTTCCATTTAAATCAAATCTTTTTACGTCTAATCCAACAAATAAACCAGTAATTCGTATTAGAAATATCCCCAATGACTATACTGATAATTTTACTAATGAGACTGTATCTGAAAAATTTCAAGTAAAAAATGGAGATTTACTTATTGGAATGGATGGAGATTTCCATATGGGCAAATGGGCTGGTGGAATAGCATATTTGAACCAGCGAATAGTTAGGTTACGTCCAAAAATCGAAATATCTCCTTATTACCTATTTTTAGCACTCCAGAAACCAATACATTTTTTTGGTTCCACGATTACGGGAACAACTGTTGCTCACTTAAGTGATAAGGATTTAAAATCTATCAATTTAATGATTCCAGGTAAAATATTTATTAAAAAAATAAATGAAAATTTGGACTTTTTATTTAAATTTGAAATTTTATTAAAAATAAAAAATGCAAATCTCCGCCGCACCCGCGACCTCCTCCTTCCCAAGCTCATCTCCGGTGAGCTGGACGTTTCTGAACTGGACATCACAATCCCCGAGGAAAATACATGAGTGAAACGGTCTTCAAACAGGTAAATTACACATTGAGTTCTCTTGTTGATAGCATCGAACTGGGCAATATCGGTCTTCCTGATATCCAGCGCCCGTTTGTCTGGAAGAATGCAAAGGTCAGGGACCTGTTCGATTCAATGTATCGGGGCTATCCGGTCGGGTACCTGCTCTTCTGGCAAAATGCCCTGTCTGAAGGCGTACGAACCATCGGCCTCGACAAAAAACAGAGGGCGCCAGGTCTCCTCATCGTTGACGGCCAGCAACGGTTGACGTCCCTCTATGCCGTGGTGAAAAGGATCCCTGTCACCCGTGCAAACTTCCAGAAAGAGCAGATTCGAATCGCCTTCAACCCGTTACAGGAAAAATTCGAGGTTACGGATGCCGCCATCGAGCGGGACAAATCCTACATCCCTGACATCTCGATTCTCTGGAGCAAAGACACTGACATGTTCGAAGTGGTGGACAATTACCTCTCCGAACTGAAAAAGTCCCGGGAAATCACCAGCGAGGAAGAGAAGAAAATCAAGAAAAGCATCTCAAAACTCCAGAACCTCCTCTCTTTCCCTTTCACCGCCCTCGAACTCTCGCCAGAGATTGGAGAAGAGGATGTCGCCGACGTCTTTGTCCGCATCAACAGCAAGGGCACGCCTCTCAACCAGTCCGATTTCATCCTGACACTCATGTCGGTATTCTGGGATGAAGGAAGATCTCAACTGGAGCAATTCTGCAGGGATGCCCGCCAGCCTTCAACCAGGGGACCTTCACCGTTCAACTACTTCATCAAGCCAGAACCCGATCAGCTGCTCAGGGTCTGCGTGGGACTGGGATTCAAACGTGCCCGGCTCCAGTACATCTACTCCCTCCTGCGTGGCAAGGACCTGGACACCGGTCAGTTCAGCGACGAACGACGGGTTGCCCAGTTTGAGATACTGAAGAAAGCGCAGGAACGGGTGCTCAACCTCCAGTACTGGCATGACTTCATGCATTGTCTCCGGTATGCAGGGTTCCGGAACGATAAAATGATCAGCTCCAGGAACACCCTGCTCTTCTCTTATATTCTCTACCTCATGGGCAGAACCGAATACAAGGTGGAGGAATTCAGGCTCCGGAGGGTAATCGCCCGATGGTTCTTCATGGCCAGCCTGACAGGACGGTACACCAGTTCGCCCGAATCCGCATTGGAGTTTGACCTCGCCCGTTTCCGTGAAGTGAAAGATGCAGAACAGTTCGTGAGCATATTGGAACGCGCCTGCGAACTTGCGATGCCCGAGGATTTCTGGACCATCACCCTGCCAAACGATCTCGCTACATCGTCGCCTCAGAGTCCGTCACTCTTTGCGTATCATGCTGCTCTCGTCCTCATGGAAGCAAAGGCACTGTTCTCCAATCAGAAAGTCGCGGATTTCCTCGATCCTGTTTCGCAGGGAACAAAGAGTGGTGTTGAACGCCATCACCTGTTCCCACGGGCATACCTCTCGAAAATCGGCATCACGGAACAACGGGACATCAACCAGATCGCAAATTATACCCTCGTTGAATGGGGAGACAACATCAAAATTTCAGACCAGGCTCCCGCAGAATATCTCTCAACCTTCAAAACCCGGTTCGGAAGAGATGAACTGAACCAAATGTATCAGTGGCATGCCCTTCCGGAAAACTGGGAGCAGATGCAGTACCGGGAATTTCTCGAAGCCCGGCGGGTGCTCATCGCTCGTGTCATCCAGAAAGCCTACCAGATCCTCACCGCTGAAAAGAAAGGGGAGATTGCACAAACCTCTGTGAGCATCGACAAGATGGTGGAGACTGGCGAATCAACCTATATCGAATTCAAATCCACGCTCAGGATGAACCTGCATACCGGAGTGAAAGATCCGAAAATGGAACTTGCGGTATTAAAGACCATCGCGGGCTTCCTCAATACCCATGGTGGAACCCTGATGATCGGGATATCTGATGACGGTACAGTCCTCGGTATTGCTGGCGAAGGATTCGAGAACGAAGATAAGATGAGTCTCCACCTCGTCAATCTGATCAAGGACCGGATGGGTCCGATATTCCTTCCCTTCATTCACATCCGGTTCGAGGACTACAAGGACAACCGGGTGATGATAGTGGAATGCACAAAAGCAAAATCGCCCGTATATGTGAAAGACGGAACCATTGAACGGTTCTACATCCGCACCGGGCCATCGACATCAGAACTTACGGCAAGTCAGATCCAGGATTACATTAAACAAAGGTTTAGTCCATGAAGCCCGGTCGAGGGAATGACTATTCCGAAGACGCGCTCGTTGAACAACCAGTCATTCACCTGTTTGAGGATCTCCACTGGAAAACCGCCAATTGCTATGATGAGACATTCCTCCCCGGAGGCGGATCACTCGGCAGGGAGACACCTGAGGAAGTGGTCCTGGTCAGACGACTCAAACCCGCACTGAAAAAATTGAATCCGGACCTGTCTCCGGATGTCATCGACCTCGCCATTGCGGAAATCACCCGGGACCGGAGCACTATGAGCCCGGTGAGTGCGAACCGGGAGATCTACCAGATGCTCAGGGAAGGGGTGCGGGTACAATACAGGAATCCGCAAGGGGAGTCAGTCACCGAGAACGTAAAGATCATCGACTGGAACAATCCGGAGAATAACAACTATTTTCTTGCATCCCAGTTCTGGGTCTCGGGAGACCTCTACAAGAGGAGGGCAGACCTTGTAGGATTCGTCAACGGGATCCCCCTCGTATTCATCGAACTGAAAGCCTCCCACAAGGACCTGAAGAAAGCATACAAAGATAATTTCCGCGACTATAAGACGAGCATCCCGCAACTCTTCTGGTACAACGGCATCGTCATCCTCTCGAACGGAAGCCGGAGTGTTATCGGGACCATCACCTCCGAATGGGAACACTTCAACGAATGGAAACGAATCAATTCGGAGGGAGAGGAAGGAATCGTCTCGATCGAGACCATGATTCGGGGGACCTGCGACAGGGAGAAGCTCCTCGACCTCATCGAGAACTTCACCCTGTTTGTGGAGGTCCCGGGCGGAACCGCGAAGGTCATCGCGAAGAACCACCAGTTCCTCGGGGTAAACAATGCCATTGAGGCCCTGAAAGGCATACGGGAGAATCAGGGGAGGCTTGGGGTCTTCTGGCACACCCAGGGGAGCGGGAAGAGCTACTCTATGATCTTTTTCTCCCAGAAAGTCCTCCGAAAATTATCCGGGAACTGGACCTTCGTCATCGTGACAGACCGGCTCGAACTGGACGAACAGATCTACCAGAACTTTGCGCATTCCGGTGCTGTCCGCGAAACCCAGGCAAGGGCAGAGAGCGGGGAGGATTTACAGCGTCTCCTCCGGGAAGACCATCGCTACATATTCACCCTCATCCAGAAATTCCGGACCGAAAAAGGGGAGACCTATCCCGTGCTCACCACCCGCTCGGACATCATCGTCATTGCTGATGAAGCACACCGGACCCAGTATGATACCCTCGCCTTGAACATGCGAACCGCCCTTCCCAATGCAGCGTTCATCGCCTTCACCGGGACTCCTCTCATCCAGACCGAGGAGAAGACCCGCGAGGTCTTCGGCGATTACGTCAGCGTATATACCTACCGTCAGTCAACAGAGGACGGAGCGACTGTCCCGCTCTACTACGAGAACCGCATCCCCGAGCTTCAACTCACGAACCTGAACATCAACGAGGATATCGAGAAGATCATCGAGGCAGCAGAACTCGATCCAGAACAGGAGAAGAAACTGGAACGGGAGTTCTCCAGGGACTACCACCTCATCACCCGGGACGACCGGCTCGAACGCATTGCAAAAGATATCGTGACTCACTTCACCGGCCGGGGCTACCAGGGGAAGGCCATGGTGGTCTCCGTCGACAAAGCCACCGCGGTTAAGATGTACGACAAGGTCCAAAAATACTGGAAGGAACATCTTCGCAATCTGGAGGTCCAATATCGGACAGCCCAGGGTGAAGAGAAAGAAAGACTGGGTAATCTCATCAATTTCATGCATCGGACCGATATGGCAGTAGTGGTCTCCCAGTCCCAGAACGAGATCGAGGATCTCCGGGAGAAGGGAGTCGATATCGTCCCTCACCGGGCGAGGATGGTCCGGGAAGACCTGGCGACCAAGTTCAAGGATCCCGATGATCCGCTCCGGCTGGTATTTGTATGTGCCATGTGGCTGACCGGGTTCGATGCCCCCGCCTGTTCTACGATCTACCTGGACAAACCGATGAAGAACCATACCCTCATGCAGACCATCGCCAGGGCAAACCGGGTCTTTGGCGAGAAGAACAACGGGTTAATTGTTGATTATTACGGGGTATTCAAGGACCTGCAAAAGGCACTCGCCATCTATGCGCCGGTCGGAGCGGGAGATGATTCCACACCCATCAAAGACAAGGGACAACTCATTGCCTTGCTCAACCAGGTATTGCGTGAAACGCAGGCATTCTGCGAAGCTCACGGAATAAACGTCCAGGAAATCATCAACGCCCGCGATCTCCAGAAGCTGAAGCTCCTGGACGATGCGGTTGCTTCAATCATCGTAAACGATGCCTCAAAACAGACCTACCAACAATTGGCCTCAGATATTAAACGCCTCTTCAAAGCAATCAAGCCGGATCCAATAGCGAACGAACTTATTCCCCAGTGCATGTTCTATCTCGTCCTTTCAGCGAAAATCCGCGAGCTCACCCCAACACCAGATATCTCCGAAGTGATTTCAGAAATCGACAAACTCCTCGACCGATCAATAGCGGCCGAAGGATACATCATCCGACCTCCGGAACTGCTCGACTTGAGCCAGCTCGACCTCGACAAACTCCGGCAACGAATCGAGAAACAGAGGATCCAGCAGAAACGGATAGAACTCGAAAGATTGAGGAGCATTGTCGAGCGGAAAATCACCCAGATGGTCACAGTCAATCGGACCCGGATTAATTACCTCGAAAAATTCCAACAAATGATCGCCGAATATAACGCCGGGAGCCTGAACATCGAAGAACTCTTCAGACAACTGATGATTCTTTCTCGGGAACTCCAGGAAGAAGAGAGGCGTTCGATTCGCGAGAATTTGACCGAGGAAGAATTGACTGTTTTCGACTTGCTCACCAAGCCTGATATGCATCTCACCAAAGAAGAGGAGAACCAGGTCAAACGTGTGGTGAAGAAACTTCTCGAAACTTTGAAGCGAGAGAAACTCGTGCTGGACTGGAGGAAACGGCAGCAGACAAGGGCGACAGTCCGCGTGTGTATCGAGAATATCCTCGATCAGCTGCCTGACAAATACGATAAGGAAGTGTATCAGCAGAAATGCGATACTGTCTACCAGTATGTGTTCGACACCTATCCGACAGCGATCGCAACAGTATCAGGATAAAGCCAGATTGATTTTTTTAAGGAGGGATTAAGGAAAGGCTCTACCCTCTCCCCCCTCCCTTCACGAGACCGTACTCGATCTCGTAAAAGGCATGCGGCACG
>ERZ795052.5141-NODE-5141-length-12927-cov-4.141936_pt1 | contig 12927 bp, 5 predicted proteins | sample MGYA00375136_ERZ795052 | MGnify/ENA primary metagenome ERZ795052 (study PRJEB30181, sample SAMN05720156) | activated sludge metagenome | isolation source: Anaerobic digester | place: Japan | collected 2015-05-26 ... | reverse complement strand
GCCTTCTGGATGCGCGTGCCCAGAAGCCCGTTGATCGCGGCGCCGATCAGCGGCCGCATCGGCCGCTCTTATGCCACCGAGGGAGCCATGCTGACCGCTTATCAGCCCGCCGCCATGGCTATGATTCAGCAGCTGGATCCCATTTACGTGGACGTCGTGCAGTCGACGACGGAATTGCTGATGTTGCGCGAGCGGTTGGAGAAAGGCATTTTGCATGCCGACGAAGACTTGCAGCGCAAGGTCAAGCTCAACTTGGAGGATGGGACTCCGTATCCTCATGAGGGAACCTTCCAGTTCCGGGATGTTTCGGTCGATCCCACGACGGGCACCGTTGTCTTGCGGATGGTGTTCCCCAACCCTGAACGGCTGCTGTTGCCGGGAATGTATGTCCGCGCCATTGTACAAGAGGGGGTCAATCCTCGCGCCATTCTCGTTCCTCAACAGGCGGTTCAACGGGATATACAGGGGAGACCTTTCGTCATGGTGGTCGACAGTCAAGAAACCGCTCAGACGCGGCTGCTTAGTGTGGATCGGACTATAGGGAGTACATGGCTTGTAACGCAGGGCCTGGAGCCCGGTGAACGGGTGATCGTCGAAGGACTTCAGTTTGCTCGCCCGGGCACACCGGTACGGCCTGTGCCCTGGGAGGAAAGCGGTGCCGACGGACGTTCAGGCCAAACCGCACCGGCTCAGCCTTCCTCTGAGACTCGAAATCCCCGTACGGCCGACTGAGGAATTTTGTTATGCTGTCACGATTCTTTCTCAAGCGACCGGTTTTCGCGTGGGTGATCGCCATCGCGATGATGGCGGCGGGCGTTTTCGCGATCGTCAACATGCCCGTCTCTCAGTACCCGAACATCGCGCCGCCCTCCATTTACATCAGTGCAAACTACCCGGGCGCATCCGCGGAGACCGTCGAAGCAACGGTTACCCAAGTCATTGAACAGAAACTGACGGGACTGGACAAACTGCTTTACATTTCTTCCTCCAGCGATTCCGCCGGATCGTCCCGATTGGAGCTTACGTTTGCTCCCGGAACCGATCCGGATTTGGCCTGGGCAAAGGTGCAGAACAAGCTGCAGCTTGCCATGCCGAGCCTGCCTGAAACGGTGTCTCGCGCCGGTCTTCGGGTTGGGAAGGCGACCCGCAACTTCTTGTTGATCGCAGGCCTGATTTCGACGGACGGTAGTCTCGGTCGAGAAGACCTGATGGACTACGCCTATTCGAACCTCGAGCAGGTGGTCGCCCGTCTACCCGGCGTAGGTGAGGTGGAGATCTTCGGCTCTCCATATGCCATGCGCGTTTGGCTGGATCCCGACAAACTGACCAACTACTCGCTGGCCGTCAGTGACGTGATTTCCGCATTGCGTGCTTACAACGTTGAGGTTTCCGCCGGGCAATTCGGAGGATGGCCCGCCCCTCCGGGACAGCGACTGAACGCCTCGATCATTGTGCAGCACTTGCTGCAGACCCCTGAGCAGTTTGCCGCCATTCCCGTCCGGATCAACGAAGACGGTTCCGTGGTCCGAATCAGCGATATTGGGCGAACCGAGCTCGGCACCGAGTTCTACGACGTCAATGTTCTTCACAACGGTCAACCGTCCTCGGGGCTGGCCATTCGCATGATGGCGGGAGCCAACGCGCTGGATACCGCCAATCGGATCAAGCAGACTCTCGAAGACCTGAAGCCCTACTTTCCTCCGGGGATGGACGTCGTTTACCCGATGGATACGACACCGTTCACCTTGGAGTCCATCCGAGAAGTCGTCCGGACGCTGATTGAGGCCATCATTCTTGTTTTTCTGATCATGTACCTGTTCCTGGGCACGGTCCGTGCCACCCTTGTGCCCACTATTGCGGTGCCCGTAGTACTTTTGGGAACGTTCGGGATTTTGGGACTCGCGGGATATTCCATCAACGTTCTCGTCATGTTCGCTTTGATCCTGGCCATCGGGTTGCTGGTGGACGACGCCATCGTGGTCGTGGAAAACGTCGAGCGGATTATGGCCGAGGAGGGGTTGCCCCCTCGTGAAGCGACCGCAAAGTCAATGGATGAGATCACCAGCGCCTTGATTGGTATCGGGCTAGTCCTATCCGCGGTCTTCGGACCTATGGCCTTCTTCGGAGGCTCCACCGGAATTTTGTACCGGCAGTTTTCCATCACCATCATCAGCGCCATGATGCTCTCGGTGGCGGTGGCGTTGATTTTGACGCCGGTTCTCTGTGCTTCGCTGTTGCGACCGATCGGGGCGGGACACCAGCTGGCCGACAGCGCCGTTCCCGCTTTGCGGCCCTTCTTTCGGTGGTTTGAGCGGAACTTCTTCAAACTCCGAGATGCATACGTGCGCTTGGTGGGCCGTACGGTCCGAAGGAGATTCGTTTATTTGACGCTGTACGGCGCGATCGTGCTCGTTTTGGGATTTCTTTTCTTCGGCATGCCCACGGGTTACTTACCCGAGGAGGACCAGGGAAGTCTGGTAGTGCAGCTGACGTTACCTGCGGGCTCGACGCTGGAACAGACCCAGGCGCTGATGGACCAGGTCCAACTGTACTTCCAGGAGCACGAAGCGGAGGCCGTGGAGAGGTTCATGTCCGTGGTCGGCGTCAGCCTCAGTGGAAGAGGGCAGAACGCAGGCATGGGTTTCGTGAAACTCAAGGATTGGGCTCTAAGGCAAGATCCGGAGCTGAGCGCATGGGCGGTCCAGCGACGTGCCATGCGGGCTTTTTCAGGTTTTCGAAATGCAATGACCTTTGTATTTCTTCCTCCTCCGATCGTCGAGTTGGGAACCTCCACCGGTTTTGACTTCGAGTTGCTGGACTTCGGCGGTATCGGCCACGAAAGGCTTATGGCCGCACGAAACCAGCTTCTGATGATGGCGGCGCAAGACCCTCGTTTGGTCCGGGTACGTCACAACGGCTTAGATGATGTGCCGCAATACAAGATCGACGTCGACTGGGAGAAGGCCGGCGCTCTGAGTTTGCCGATTTCCTCGGTTTATAACGCGATCAGCGCTTCCTTCGGTAGCGCTTACGTCAACGATTTCATCCAATCGGAGCGGGTCAAACGGGTCTACGTACAGGCGGATGCACCATTCCGCATGTTGCCCGAGGACCTGCACAAGGTGTACGTTCGCAACACAGTTGGAGAGATGGTTCCTTTCTCGGCATTTGCCAGTGGCCGCTGGGTTTATGGTCCACCGAAGTTGGAACGATACAACGGGTTTCCCGCGCTCAATATTCAAGGGGAGGCCGCTCCGGGTTACAGCACGGGAGACGCCATGGCGGCAATGGAGGAGCTCACGCGGCGACTACCCGAAGGACTCGGTTTCGATTGGACGGGTATCTCGTACCAGGAGCGGATGGCGACCGGGCAAGCCCCCATCCTCTACGCTTTTTCCATTTTTGTCGTCTTCCTGTGCCTGGCGGCTTTGTATGAAAGTTGGGCGATCCCGTTCGCCGTATTGCTTTGTTTCCCTCTGGGCGTCATCGGCGGTGTGATTGCGTCGGACCTCCGAGGGTTGCCCAATGATATCTACTTTCAAATTGCGGTCTTGACGACACTGGGATTGACGGCGAAGAACGCGATCCTGATCGTTCAGTTTGCCAAGCACCGTGTAGAAGAGGGCATGCGACTGGTGGAAGCCACCATGGAGGGTGCCCGACTGCGGTTCCGCCCCATCGTCATGACGACGTTGGCTTTCGGATTCGGTGTTCTGCCGCTGGTGCTGGCCACCGGTGCCGGTGCGGGCGCCCAGAAAGCCATCGGCACGGGAGTGTTCGGAGGCATGCTTGCGGCGACCACTCTGGTCATTATGTTTACACCACTCTTTTACTTGCTGATTCAGCATGCCAAGGGATCAGCCTCCAATTCGGCGCCGTCCCCTAAGCTTGAGAATTCCGGAGAGGGAGAACCGAGCCATGAATAAGATGCGAGCTCTTGTGACCGTTGTCGCTGCGTTAGCACTAACGGGCTGCAATATGGCTCCGAAGTACAACCGTCCTAAGGCGCCCGTACCCGACACCTGGCCGCAGGGAGAGGCCTATGAGTCGTCTGCTGCAAAGGGGAGTGGCGCCTCGGTCCAGTTGCACCCCGAGGACGTGCTGCCGGATCAGAAGCTGCTCCAGATCCTACAACTGGCCCTCGAGCAGAGCCGGGACCTCCGGTTGGCGGTACTTAACGTTGAACAAGCTCGTAACCTTTATCGGATTCAGCGGGCCGAATTGTTCCCCTCCGTCTCGGCTTCGGCGTCCGGCACGGCGCAACGGTCTTCCCGCCACCTCTCCAGACCTGGAGAGCAACGGAACACCGATCGCTACAACGTCGATCTGGGAATCAGCGCGTGGGAGATCGATCTTTTCGGACGCATCCGCAACCTGAAAGACTCCGCCTTGGAGCAGTTCTTTGCTTTCGAAGAATACCAACGCGGGGCGGAGATTTTGCTGGTCTCCGAAGTAGCCCGTGTCTATTACACGCTGGCGGCGGACCAGGAAGCCCTGAAACTGGCTCGCTCCACCCTTGTTGCGCAGGAAGACTCCTACAATCTGATAAATGCGCTGTATCGGAACGGCTTGGCGACAGAACTCGACTTGCGGCGGGCGCAAACTCAGGTGGAGGCGGCCCGAGAAGACGTGTGGCTGTATACGCAGCTGGTGGCCCAAGATACCAACGCCCTGAATCTTTTGGTCGGTGCTCCGGTGCCCCCTGACTGGCTCCCCGGTAGTCTGGACGACGTTGTTCCTCCGGAAGCCGTCCAACCGGGCCTCTCTTCCGAAGTGCTGCTCAGCCGTCCCGACGTGGCTGCGAGTGAACACCAGCTGAAGGCGGTGCATGCGGATATCGGAGCGGCTCGGGCGGCTTTGTTCCCACGGATCGGTCTTACCGCCGTCGGGGGTACGGCCAGTAACGCTCTGTCGGGTCTTTTCGATGCGGGCACCGCAACCTGGACCTTTGCCGCTCAGGCGGTAGCGCCCATTTTTGACGCTCGCACTTGGGCCGCCCTGCGCTTGACCGAGAACCAAAAGGAGATCCTGTTGACCCAGTACGAGAAGGCGATCCAAACGGCTTTCCGCGAGACGGCCGACACCCTCGCTGCACTAGGTACGATTGACGAGCGGATTCAGGCTCACGAATCCCTGCTCGAAGCTTCTTCCGAGGCTTACCGACTTTCGCAAGTGCGTTACCAAAACGGGCTCGACAGTTACCTCGGAGTTCTCGACGCCCAACGCTCCCTTTATTCGGCTCAGCAAGGGATGGTCTGGCTCAAGCTGGCCAAGTTCAGCGACCAGATCAGGTTGTATGCGGTACTCGGAGGGCAAGGCTACAGACCCTAGGTTCGGGGATCTCGTGGATCACAGACTGACAAACTGTTCCGGATCGGCAGAGATCGGATTCTTGGTCGGGGATGGACAATATGCAGGGTCGAAAGATGAGGAGATGCTCGTTTGATAAAGAAACCGCCCGGCCCCTTATGTCGGCGTGAAAAACGGAGGCTGCAACTACGAGAGGAGATTCTCGACGCTGCCCTGGACCTGTTTGCCGAGAAAGGCTTCTATGCCGTCACGATGCACGAAGTGGCGGACCGAGCGGAAGTCGGTGTCGGCACTCTGTACTCTTTTTTCACCAGCAAGGAAGATCTTTATCGGCAACTGGTTCTCGAATACGCTCGAAGCATCTTCGCTCTTCTCCGGGAGGCCCTAGCCGATTCCGAGACGGATCCCAAGAAGGTCCTGGAAGACTTCGTAACCACGGGCTGGACGTTGTTGAGTTCGGACTATCGGGTATTGAAACTTTATCTTGCGGAAACGCAAGGAGTCCACTTTTCGATGCGACTCCAGGTCTATCCGGAGTTGAAGAAGGAATACGAACGGCTCACGGGTGATCTGGAAGTCCTCATGGCACGCGGCGTCGCCGAAAAGTTGTTTCGTCCCGTGGGCGAACGGAATCTGGCCTTGGTGCTCCACGGCATTTCTCATGCTTTCTTCATGGAGTGGTTGCGCGACCCCACTCCGGAAGCGGTACAAGAGAATATTCGATCGATTCTGGACCTGTTTTACCGTGGAGCTCTCGCCGAGCCGGAGCCAAGCCCGCAGTGACTCGCTCCGATCCTTTGTGTCTCGGCCGACCCCTCCCAGACCCAGTCTGACGACGTTCCCAGGACGGCGGATGCGACTCTTGAGCGGGCTGAAGGTGTTCTCGACAACCCGCGCCTCGGCAGCGTACCGCCGGATTTCCTTCCTGTCTCGGCGTCAAGCGTGGCCCATTCTCTGCATGCGACCGGCGCTTTTCCGACACTTCCGATCGAGACCGTGCATTGCGGCGGGAGGCCCCTGGGGCGCGTCCGCGTCTTGCAGTCGGGCCTTTTTATAGCCTGATCTCCACGGCTTCGCTCTCCGCCTTGGTGCCTGCAGCGTCGACCGTGGCCACAGTGTAAACGTGGCGCCCGGGGCCGGGCGGAAGGTCTTCAAAGGCAAAGGGTTCTTTCGTGACCTGCGGTCGATGCTCGAGCCTACCCGCGGCGGTCCCGTCCCGGGTGATCTCGTAATGGACGATCGGTGCCTCCGAGGCGAAAGCGGTTTGCCAGGTGAGACGGGCCACCAAAGCGTCGTCTCGGCGCTCGATCTCGACGTTCAGCTCGCGGGGCGGGCCGAGAGGTTGAGGCGGATGCTGGAAGTAATTGGTACGTCCTTCCTTGGCGCGTAGGGCGAGTTGCTCGATCTCGGAGCGGTCGTCGGCGGTAAGCGCTTGAGGTTCGACCTGTGCGGCGGAAAGATTCTGCTCCAGCTGGCACTTTTCCGGGTCTCCGTCGATGTGGCCGATGCCGATAATCGCGGTGCTGATCCCCGGTACGGCGAGGGAGTATTCGATGAGACGCCGGCTCGGCAGTTCGGGAGAACCGACGGTGAGAACCACATCCTCCGGGGTCCGAGACCATTTCGCTTCTTTGGTATACATGGCGCCGTCCGCGAACACCTTCATGGCGACGACGCCGACGCCCTTGGCTTCAGCCACCGGGATGGCGTTGAATTGGTGGGGCAGGCAGCGACGATCGTTGGCGTTGATGGCAATCAACATGACGTCGATCAGGTTTTTGGTGTCTCGTTGGAGACACTCCATCATGACGGGCGAGGAGAAGTGTCCCGAAATGCCGACGGCTCGAATCAATCTCTCTTCTCCGGGGTTCAGCCCGGTCAGATTGGTTCCGTCCCGGTAGTCCGCCAGTGCCGCCAGAGCACCGATCCGCTCGGCCCGGGAGTCGGGCGCGTCGAAGCCTTCGTAAATAGCGTCCACTTCCTTTTCGTCACTCAGGTTATGGGTGAAAAACACATCAACGTAGGCGCCGTCGGGGTAGTTTCCGCGTCCGTCGCCGAAAATGAGGGAAAGTGTCCGCTTTAAATCGTCGACCGTCTTTGAGCCCGGCGGTCCCTCGGTCCAGCCGGGTACTTCGGGGTTCTCACCCTTGGCGTACCGGACCATCGACTTGCTTGCTAAGTGGACCGAGCGTCGAAGGTTTTCGTCGTAGCCGGACTCGCCCGGGATGAGGTGAAGCGACCGAAAAGCTTTTCCGTAGTTTTCCGGACTGGGACCATAGACGTTGGAAGTATCGAAGTAGTTAATCTGCTTGGAGAAGGCCTTGAGAATAATGGCGACGGGGTCGACTCCCGGCGGAGTCCATTGCAAGGCCGCCTGGCCGCCCAGACCCAAGGTCGTCACTTCCCATCCGGTTCGGCCCAGTACCCGGCGCATAGGCGCTTCTACACCGACACGTCCGGTACAGAAGTAGGGTCCGCCTAAAGAAACGGCGAGCAAACCGGTGGTTCGCCGCAGGAAGCGGCGGCGGGATAGGGCCTCGTTCATGGGGTCGCTCCTTTCGTGCTGTGAAATGAAAGCAGGTTTGACTGTTAATTCCGGATTATGCGGCGAAGAGCTTCCGGCGTCAACGGGTGGAAAGAGCCCCGTCTTTCATGCGTACGGGGTCTTTCGTGCCGTGTGCTCCGTGCTGTGTAGCGCGTGCCGCGAGTACTATCCTGTAGGGAAGTCGCCGGACCGGAGGACGACCGTCTCGGCCGTCGAGGAAAGCGCGCCCGCACAGGCATCCGTGGTGCGCAATACTGAGTATGCCGTACGGGAACAAACGTCGCTGAGACCGCGCGACGGGGGATAGAACCGGCTTCCTCGGTAGGCGAGAAAGAGGAAATGGAATTGCCGTCAAGAGGAGGCGGAACCGGCCCTTTGCTTCCGAACTTCGGCAATCCGGCCTGTCGGCAGTCCGGTACTTCTCTTTCCCGGCCGAGCGTCGAAACAAACGCTCAGACGCCCAATCCGGCCGCCGGCTTAGCCTCTTCAGCGCTACCGGTGCGTTTGGGGGTCTTTGGCCGTTCACTCGTCGGGCGTCGTCAGAAAAAGTTCAACCTTGGGAGAGGAAGATCGACCCGGACTTATGCCTCGTAACGCACGACGAGGAAAGAATGGCTCCGCCCGTAAGGCCCAAAAATCCGATCCCAGGCTAAAGCTGCCGGGAAGGGGTGAAGTTAATTTTGACATTGGCGCCGGCTCCCACTCTGATTCGTCGTGATCGATACACGGCTTGAATGCCTCTGGCCCGCAAAGCTCCGCGCGTTCGCGAATCGAAGACCGTGTAACCCAGTTCCGGAAGTACCAGCAATGATCGGATTGAGTCCGGACCAATCGGATGACTCCAAAGAGGCCAAGTAAATACGGGTTCTTCCTGCCGTGTCCACCCGACGGTACCCAATCCATCTCGTGTGGGGACTGAAGGAAATAAGACCAGCGCGCGATACGCCAGCAAATTGGCCATCCAAACCGTACGTGGTTGATTGTCGCCTGCCGTCGGGTCACGGTCCATCAGGGCGTAACGCCGGTCTTCGACAGGATCCCAACGCATCGAAAGTCGCTCTTCCTCGTAGGCCCAAGGTGCGAAAAGCGCGGCTTCTAGACGATCCGGCGAAACCTTCGTCAAGAGTTTTCGGGCTGTGTCCAGAAAATCTTGATGCCCGGAACCGGAGACAAACGCGAAGGGAGTCGGAGCAAGTTTGCCTTGCTTACGCTTCGTAGGGCTCTCGTGCAGACAGCCGGCAGTACAAAAGGCGGCCGCCATATCGAGTGACTCGCGGCGCCCCACGTCGGCGCCTTCAAGCAATGGTTCAACGATAGCGCGGTATTCCGAGTCGGTACAGTCGATATTCTTACCCAGCGCCAGTTCGGGTCGGGGAACGGATTCCTGCAGAGCTTCCAGCCACTCCTTTCGCAGGCGATCCAGCTCGCGCTCGAAAGGTCCCACTTCGGCTGCAACGGCCTGGTTACGTTCCTTCCCTCGCAAACCGCGGGCTCTGATCTCATTACGCTTGTCATTGATCGTCTTCTTCATCGCAGAAAACCGATTTTCGGCTTCTTTTACCCTTTCTTCCGATTCCTTTGGGACCGGTTTTCCCCTTAGGTTTTCTGCGAGCAATTTCGCGAGCTCGGAGGCGTTATCCGTCGGAAGCCCCGTCAGCCGAGGGCGCCAAGCGAGTCCCTCTCTTTGCCATGCCAGGCCTGAGCTACGACAGCCGGACTGATGAAGCACCACCAAGGTTCCGAGAGCCGCCAGAAAGCCCAAAGGATTCACACCGTCAAGACCCGCCAGTGTCAAACGTTTCCCCGCCTGTAGGTTGTCCCCCAACACGTTGTTCTGCCGGCCGGTTCCGAGAAGTGCGGGTGAAGCTGTCCGGCTCGTCCTTCTTTCGTCTGCGCTCACTATCCAGCGGCTTCCGTACCAATCTCCCAGGCGGAGAATGGCTTCCAGGTAGGCAAGGCCCCACCATCCATAACGGCGCGTCAGAGCCCAGAATCGCTCGGAAATCCCGGAAGACAGCGCATGGGGAGCCGGCCACAGCGTCCGTTCGGCCGTAGAGACCTCGATCGTTACGCCATCAACGGTGTGACGAATCGGCGGGGGTTCAGAGTCGAGGCATATCGGGGCAAAAGGCCTTCCGTGACCGTGATGGCTGCCGATGGTATGGAGGAGCAAATGCTGTAGGGCTTCGTTTCCGTCACCCGCCAAGCAATACTCTACCAGCTGCAGTGACACCATTTCGTGGCGGAAATCAGAAGGTAGCCCTGCCTCGATGCGAATGGCTTGACGCCGGAAGGGAGAGTCGGGAATCGTCTCCGACTTCGCAAGGGGTTCCCCCAGCGCGGCAAGTTCATTCCCCTGGCGAAGCATGATCTGGAAGCGTTCATCCGCTTTGCCGACATCGTGCCAGTAGGCCGCTCGCGTAAGCACGGGCTGGAGTGTCTCCGGAAGGCATTTTCCCGCAAGCTGTTCAACGGCCCTTTCTACCGTTGCGCCGTGCATGGTGAGGCTGACCTCCTTGCCAATGGCAGAGAGGACATCGTCGTCGTCGGCAAAGAGATCCGGTTCGGTCTCTTCTTCGGTCTTTGCCGCTCGGGCGAAGAGTACAAGTCCGCCGGCAGGATGTTGTTCGTAGCGGCCGTCGCGCACTTGCTGTAACAAGCTGCGCCACCAATCCGGCAGATCGGCCGCCTCATTCTCAACCTCCGGCTCATAAGTCGCCAGGGAATCAATTGCCTCTTGTACGCTCTCACGATCCCAGCAGGGATCTTCGGCTCGCTCCAGAAGCGACTTCACCGCAGGGCACGCCAACCACGGTTTCAACACTTGCCGTTGCAGCCGCACTGCAACCGGCTTTCCGCTCCGTGCGTGGGTCGGTTCCCAGATGTCCAGTTGGGTCTCTCCCAAAGCCTGTTCCGGCGCCGCCTGTCCTAGACCCTCGATCCCGTACGAGGCGGGAAGGACGACGACGTCGTCCGGCTTGAGGTCGGCGGCGCGCGTACCCACCCGCGATCGTTCGCGTCCGCGCCAGAGCAGCACGGGTCGAATGTCGCCAACCGTCCGTTCCTCGACTTCTAACGTGCCTTCGACGTCGGCGCCGTCGTCGGGTGCGGGCCGTCGCCCGGCGAGCCACGTTCGCAGCCGCGTCAGGGGCGCTGACAGCGTCTCGGCGCTGTTCGGCGGGCACAAGGCGACGATTTCGGGCCAAAGAGCGTCCTTGTGGCTTTCGACGCCGTCCAAATCAGCTCTCCAACAAACCCGCACTTCCGGCGTGCCGCGTTCCACCCCGTGCAGGTAGAACTGGATGTCCGGTTCGACGCCCGATTTTGGTGCAGTTTGGCAGAGCAGATCCAGGTGTGCCGGTAAGAGGAGAGGTGCAGTCGGCACTGGGGTGAGAAAGGGCGAAAGGTCGTCGACGTCGTTCAAATACTTGTCGAGATTGGCGACGCCGAAATCGAGAACCCTGCGACCCGGTTTGCCCTCGCTCCGGGTTTCGGCCAGGCCTTCCAACAGCCGCCAAGTTTCCGCAACAGCCCCTCCGTAGACAAAATCGTCGGCGCCGGGCTTGGCATCTTCCTGTCGAATCAGGATTACCGCAGGCGACTCTTCAAGTCTCCCCATTCGATTCAGGCGTCCGAACCGCTGGCGGAGGGCGTCTAAACCCGCCGCTTCCGTGACCAGTGCGTCGAAACTGAAATCGGCCCCGACCTCGATACACTGAGTTGTGACCAGCACCACTGGACGTTCCGGAGGGAGGGGTTCACTGGCCTTCAGAAAAGGTTTCCATCGGGCGACCAAGCAGTCACGCTCGAAGGGCCGTAACCGTCCCGTGAGTAGCACCACGTCCAACTTGTCGTCGCGCTTTGCCCTCAGTATTCTCGCAATACATTCCGCCGTCTGAACCCGATTGACGATGATCGCCACCCGTTGTTTGCCGTGGGCTTCGACGAACGATGTCGCGCGGCTTGCGGCTTCCTGGATGAACGGATCTGTCTCGGACAGCCGTGCAGGCTTCACCGTTACCAGTTCAGCCGGCTTCGATGCGTTCATACGTCGGGCAAGCTCGGGGTGACCGAGCGCGGCCTCCCGTTCGACTCCGGGAAATACCGCGTTCGGAGGGATGCTGGAAGGCAAAGTGGCCGACAAAAGGCAGAACCCGAACGGTGTACGAATCGGCGACTCAGCCCAGTTGTCGCCGCGGTACCGCTCCACGGACTGTAACGTCTGTAAAAACGGGAAGGATAAATGTGCTTCGTCCAGCAGAATCAGGCTGTCGTGTGCCGCCAGTCCCGCGAAGATCGGAGCCGTCAATGCACTGTGTCCATAACCTCGGAAGAGTAGTCGGGAACCGAGCTGATCCACCGTAGAGGTGATGATCGCCGGTTGTGAAGGTAGTCGCGCCCAGCCGTCGTCGCGCAGGACACCGCCGCGCAGCCGACCCACCGCCAGCGGCTGTTCGGTACCGCTCAGTGTTCGTAGGCGATCGGCGACGGCCTTTAGCGGTCCGTCCGTAGCTTCGCGGAGCATCTTGGCGATCTCTCGTGCCCGCTCGAAAGCCTCATCCACCACGATTCGCCGGTCTACCACGAACCAGATGCGACGTGGTGCCGTATTCTCCCAGACTCGCCTTTCCGCCTGCATGGCGAGAGCATAGACGGCTACATCGATGCATGCCGTTTTGCCGCTTGCGGTCGGCAAATCCAGGGCCTTGGGCCACGTTTCCGTCGCCGTCCGCTCTGCGAGCATACCCTGCCAAGGGAAGGGTTCGTAGCCCCACAAGGCTCGAAACCAACTGGGAAAATCGATCCGCTCCTTCATGTCGCTACCCATCGAATATTCAAACTGAAGGTCGAACAGCGCCACGCGTGGCGCACCAAACGACGTGGGACGAATCTTCGCGATAAGCGAGGACCGAGCAAGCCTCTCCCGAGGGCGCGCCGGAGGGTTTCATTCCGGCGGGCAACCGTAGTAGCCGGCAGAAGCCGCGAAGCGGTTGCCGGCGCAAAGGCGTTGGTCCTCGTTACGATGTCCTTCGTTGTCATCACACAATGTCACTCAGGATCGGCCGACACAC
>ERZ795052.5135-NODE-5135-length-12933-cov-76.800047_pt1 | contig 12933 bp, 10 predicted proteins | sample MGYA00375136_ERZ795052 | MGnify/ENA primary metagenome ERZ795052 (study PRJEB30181, sample SAMN05720156) | activated sludge metagenome | isolation source: Anaerobic digester | place: Japan | collected 2015-05-26 ... | reverse complement strand
CGATTTACCGAGATCTCGATACACCCGCGGCGATCTGGGATAGCCTAGCACAAGATTCACGCATCTACGCCTTTCAGACTCGCCCCTGGCTTTCAGTATGGCAGAACACCATCGGGAATGCCCATGGAGTTGTGCCTTGTATCATCGTCTTTGAAAAAGGTCAGAATACAGCCCTGTTTCCTCTTGGAAAGAAAAAGATGCGATTTGGAGCTTCTTCTCGCACAATGCTCATATGGCTCGGATATGGCGTGTCTGATTACGCTGCGCCGATATTTTCGAACGAGGCACAGTTCGATATGACAGAGCTCTTCGCCCATCTCAGGAGCATTGCAAAAAAGGAGCATTGCTGCGCGGTGTATCTCGACCGAATTCCAAAATTCTGGGCTGATGGCACGGCGGTTCTGTTTGTTCAAGCACTGCTTGCGTTGCCTTTCGGGCACCGCCTCCATTATAGCGCTCACGCAATGCACCTTTCGCAAGACCCATTATTGCGTCTCAACGCCAAAGAACGTGCGCACCTCCGCAGAGCCGAGCGCCGTCTATCAGAGGCTGGTACTTTATCCTTTATTATCGCCAAAGACAAATCGCTTCGAAAGCGCCTTACTTGCTCTATGATCGCTTTTAAGCAAGCGCGCTTTCGGCAGATGAAAGTCCATGATAATTTTGTTGACCCCGCATTTGGCGACTTTTATATCCAAGCCTCGCAGGATGAACATATTCCCTTGCACATATGCGCGCTCATGCTGAACGAAAGGCCTCTAGCCGTGCATTGGGGGCTTAGCTGTCTGCAGCGCCTATATTACCTTATGCCTGCCTTCGATATTGAGAAATATCCTTCGCTGTCGACAGGCAACCTGCTTCTTGTCAAGCTCTTGCAGTATTGCGCGGAAAATAATTATCGGCTTGTCGATTTTGCCAATGGTGATGAACCCTATAAGGAGAAGTGGTGCGAGATGGAGCTACCCCTATATGAAGGCTATATCCCATCCGCACCAGCGGGATGGCTTATTTCCCTATTTGAGAGCGCTTTGGAGAGCATAAAGCGAAGCACTCTTGCACCCCACCTCAAAAGAATGGCACAATTTCTAAAATTCTCAGCATGATCCAGAGATCCAAGCACTGAATAAAGTAATAGAGAAGGGATACAATGCGGTTAGTAGCAAGAAAACACAACTTGGATACTAGGTATTCTGCCCTGGTTTTTTGCATGATGTTGATTCTTGGAGCCACATATCGAAAGGCTTATACACAGGAGGACCCTGCACGGAATCTCGTCAAAGTAAAATCAGGTCTACAGGGCAATCTGCAAGTCCAGAAGCCCATCCATGCTGCCGATCTTTTCTTTCCTGGCGATGATGAATATGACAGGGCTTTTTCGGCCGCTATACGCCAGGGCCGCCTACCTAAGACCAATGTTTTCCCCCTCTTTGGTGGTGAGCTTGGGGCTTCCTTGGAAGCCGAGATAGCGGAGCCTGAGCTTCTTTCGGGCATTGTCTTCAGGGCAAGCACGCCAACCCTATATTACGATTCGCCAGCAAAGCAGAAGGACCTCGGCACAAGCCTTCTTGAGGATCCAAGCCTCGATGTCAATGCCTTTCCGGAAATCCTGCATTTTTGGCAGACATTGCCGGATGTGCTAGCGCTTGGTTTGAATCTGTACCCTTCGTCTTCGATCGCATTCAAAATAGATATTTCGTTCAACTATAGACGCGACAAAATAGTAGGCCAGAGCTCGCCATTCCAATGGGATATTAACGATCTGCGCGAAAACCTTACATCTGCTGCGCAATTTCCGCGGAGAACCTATATAAGCTGGGTGGGCAAAGGCTATGGTGTGGCCATGGGCAGATTTCCTTCTGGTATGGGCTGGGGTATGCTGTCCGGTTCGATCTTGAATCCGAGAGCTTCCTGGTACGACCAAATTCGCTTCTATTTCGAATCCGGTCAATGGCGCTTTACGAGTATGACAGCGACAAGCTCGGCCCAGCTCTCCAATGCTGAGCAGGAAATTCAATTCAGAAAAAATTCCGATGGAAGCAGTTTTTGGGACTCAGTTAGCGACCACGACCATGCGTCGCACGATATGGCAATAAAGCTGGCCAACTGGCATCAGATCGAATGGAAGCCAGCGCCGTGGTTAGAGCTTTCGGTTGCGGAGATGAGCGTGATCGGCGGAAGAATGCCCTCTCTCAGCTTTGTTTTGCCCACCACAATCTGGCACAACACCTATGCGGCTGGATACTCCAATGTGGGCGTCTCGCTGAGCGCAGCCATAGTGCCTTTTAACGGGCTAATGCTATCTGGAGAGCTTTTTATTGATGATCTGAAGGGCGCAAGGGAAAAACAATCTGCGGATTCCAAGCCTCAATCCCTTGCCTGGCTTGGAACGGCACGTTGGTCGGCATTGCTTTTTGACACGATTTCTCTTGATACTGGTCTTGAGTATCAACATGTGGATCGCTGGACCTATGTGCGCTGGAGCCCTTATCTGGCCATGTACCAACGCCAAACGCTTCCAGATGGAGAATCTGGCCAAGACCAATCGCTCGGAGCTCCCTGGGGTCCTGATTATGATAGCATAGGCGCATATACAAGCATGAAGTTCAAAAGCGGCGCCTATCTACGCCTCTCCTACGAATTCATCCGAAAAGGGCCTATTTACCAGGGAATGGCAAGCCAGACGAGCGTAAGTGCCGACTTCGATGGTGACGGAACAATAGACTCGGCGCAGCAAAAAATCTGGGTGCCTGTCTACTATGACTACGACGAATATGCAGGAGATGGTGCCCTGGAAGCAATACTCTCAAAGCCTGACGAATATCGCCATCTTGTATCGCTCATGGGAGCAGTGCCCCTTGCAAAGTCCATTGAACTGCAGCTATCCGCGACCTTGGGGTTATATCGCAATTTTGGGCATGTCGCTGGCGCTAGCGAAGAGGCTTTTCTCTTATACGCAGGGATTGTTGTATATTTACCTGCAAAATAGCTTTACTGCAGCGAACCTTTTTTACTGCTACGAACCTTGTGTACACTTTAGGCATTCTATAAGGAATTGTCTCAAGCATAGGCATAGGCTGGCACATACTCTGAGTTTTTCTTAAGGGGAGTGGGGAAGCCCCGGAGCCAGAGTTTTCTTTCATGAGGGAACAAGTGTGTTCGAGTAAGGAATGCGCGTTGCTTGAACTGTGTTAGCCTTGCCTTATAAATTGCGCTCTTTTTGATACCTGCATGTTCTGCATGTGTGCTCTCTATGGATTGTCCTATTCGAAAAGGTTTTTCATAGTTATGCCAGCCTAAGTATACGACAAGGCGATTGAGCATATTAGCGACATTTCTGGGGAAGCAGACTGTTTCACGGCGATGGTCTGCGAGGTCCTTACGGAGCTCGCGATCTATATAGTTGGAAGCAAACAGTGGGTTATGTAGGGTACGAGGAGCTTTAGAATTGACGGTGAGATGGTGGAGAGAGAAACGGCTAATATGGCGAGTGAGTGCCCATGCATAGTCAGGTTTTTCGTCGGTGATGAGCAATGATGGAGAAGTGAGAGCAGTACAGCGTTCGCTATATAGCTGGTCGAGGAGCTCTGAGAAAGAGCGTTGGAGGGCAGCCTTTTCGAAGGTGACTGAGCGATAGAGCAGGTTTTTTCTATGCTTTTGAGTGTCAGTGCAACGGCCAGAGCGACGTAATGTGGCATGGGTAAGGCTGAGGATGAACTGGCTATGGGCGGTGAGTGAGATAGTAATATTATTGGGGAAGTACTGGGAGCGATCAAAGCTGACAAAGCCATCAATACAGACAGGTTCTCTGGGTGCAGCCTGTGGGCGTAAGAGGGTATGCGTGGCAAGGCTTTGGTGGCTTAATCGCTGGATGCGGTTATTGATAGTTCCCAAAGAGACCTTGAAGTGTCTGGAGAGTGCGCGCTGACTCATGCTTGAAGACACAAGACGCTCAAGTTGGCGATAGTCGAGCCTTTTCTTGGCAAAGTAATCTAAACTGAATGTCTGTGAAGAGAATGTGCGGCCGCAGGTTTTGCAGCGATAACGAGGTACATCGCCAAAACACTTGGTGTAATAAAAGCCGAGCGCGACATACCAGCTACCCTCGGGAGCTACTTGGTGATGGGGACAGGCGGGATTAGGACAGAAAGAAAAAGGATGCATGGATTACCTCCGTACATCCTCTTTATCGCCCTCATCTCTTCATCTTGCTTCAACTTCTTATACAAGGTTCGTAGCACTAATCAAAGTACCAGAGAAGCAATTATTCCTGCAGCAACCGGAATAAGAATATTGTCCCAGTCCTTTGTAGGCCAAAATTCCGCAAAGGTCGTTGCCAATGCAATGATCATAGATGGTATAAAGCGACCTGTAAGCAGATAAACGGCAAGCAAGACTATGGCGAAACACAATATCGATCCTTCTACCGACTTTCCTCCGGAAAACGGCATCGGAATGCGACCGAAAGACTTACCCACCAGGCTCGAGAAGCTGTCGCCAAGGCCGAGCGCGAGTATAGCCACTTTGGCTTGAAGAGGATCAAAAATGAGCAGAGAGAAAGTCGCTCCCAGCGCCAGTGTTATTGGGCCCCATACGAAGCGATTGCTATCCCTGCGGCGTGCGGCTCTTTCTGTGATCGACGAGATTATAGGTACATTGAAGCCCCGGTGTCTTAGAATCTCACTTACGGAATAGAGGAGCATTCCGGCTATCAATGCTAAGACTGGTAGCATGGGCGAAATATCGAGAAGAGGTATACAAAACAAAATGAGGAGATGGAGAGATTTTCGCGTGAGTTCTATGCGCAGTTCATCGATTGGAGATTGAAATCGAATATTGATATGAGGGAGCCCAGGTTTAGAAGAATCAGAAGAGGATTCTTTCTGGTTTTTGTTCACTTTAGCTCGCTTCCTCGACTATCCTTGACATATTGCGGCATGCTTTGTTAGGATGCCGCAGAAGAGTGTTGATTGGGCGATTAACTCAGCGGGAGAGTGCCACCTTCACACGGTGGAAGTCATTGGTTCGAATCCAATATCGCCCATACAGCACTCTTTTTGTATCGGCATGAATTGCACAAGAGAAAATCGTTAATTCTATGAAGTTATGATATACAGAAATCAATCATTGCAAGCGCTTACCAAGGGCTCATGTTTGAACGATTATTTCTTATTGGCTTTTTCTTCCATCACTCCCAGATAATAAATAGACAAACTCGCAACAGCCGCTATAGCTCCAAGGAGGGGCCAGGCCATCTTTAGTCCAAAATGGTCGGTAAAAGAACCAACGATGGGTGGGCTAATGGTCAAGCCGATTCCGCCTAGAAGTGGAAGAAATGCTTGAAATCTTGCCCTGTGCGAAATTGGAGTACTATTTGCGACATAGGTACCCTCGTTTGTCGCAAGGACAATTTCGCCCAAAGTCCAGATTGCCGTGGTTATGTAGATAAGCATTATGGAAGGTCTAAGGCCAATAAATCCGAATCCAAGAGCATACAATAAGCCGGAGAGGGCTACCGCATTTATGGGCTTCCAATGCTGGGTGATTGTCATGATTGGCGTGGATAGCACGATTACCATCGCTGCATTGAGTGTCATCAAAGTGCCATAGATAACTGAACCGCTAGCACCAAAGAATTCCTTGGTCTGAAGTGGCAAGATAAATCGATGTTGTGCATAGACAAAGCCATAGAGCCCCGTCAGCATAGTGAATATGATTAGATTAGGCCTTGAAAGAAGGGCCTGGATAATATTGCCTCTATGAGCTTCATCTTGCCTGCCTGTACCAAAGCTCTTTTCGATCTGCCCGCGAGTAGGCTTTGTCTCCGTAACCTTTAGTCCGACCAGTGTTATGGCTACGAATATTGCGATTGCATTTCCCCAGAAAAGCCAGGATGTGTAGTTTTCAAATAGAAAGCCAGCAAGGAGCATTCCTACTGCAAAGCCCAGATTGTGACCTAGATAAATCAGAGAAAAAGCCGGGCGTCTGTTTTCGGGGGAAGTGAGATCAGTCATCATTGCTGAGCGGGCTGGATCAGTCAACCCGTCAAAGAAAACACTTGCAAGCAAAAACCAGCGAATATTGCTACCAACGGATGGGAAACCACATGGAATATAGCACAAGCCCGACAAGACCTGTGCAAATACCATCAATCTTTTTCGCCCAAAGCTATCGGCAAGCTTTCCACCGACAAGAGAAGCAGGACCATAGACCAGGTTGAGCATCATAATGAAAAAACCAGCCTTCTCTTGAGTCATTGCAAGCCGTCCAGTCAGATACAAAGTAAGAAAAGGAAACACAAACATGCCCATGGAATTTATTATTGTAGCAAAGAAGAGAATATAGAGAGATTGCGAGAGCCCTCGATAAACATCGAAATAGCGCTTTAATGCATTCATAAATAGCAAACATTACATGGCTTAAGATGAAGAGGTCAAGGGCAGCCTATTATGAGCCTCCTGAATTGCCTCGAAAGGCTTAAGTGTCGAAGAAGAGTATTCTGCAAAGGCCACAGCAGCGATGCCCAATGGTTTATTTTTTATCTGGATTACATTCAAGAATAAGGACAATTCCGATTCAGATAGAATTGTCATGATTTCAATCATATTTTACAATAGCTCTCATGAAAGGAATAATCGTTGCAGCAGGCTATGGTACACGTTTTCTACCCGCAACCAAAACCGTTCCCAAAGAACTTCTGCCTATTGGTATAACACCGAGTATTGCCTTTATTGTCAAGGAATTTGTAGATTCCGGGATTCAGGATATAATCATAATCTCGAGCAGACGCAAGAAAGCTCTCGAAGACTATTTCGATCGAGAAATCGAACTAGAGGCGCTATTTGAACGAGAAGCTCGTCAAGATCAATTGAGAAAGATTCTTCCTTTTGATGCCCACATAACGTTTGTCCGTCAGATGGAAATGAGGGGCACAGGCCATGCTCTGATGCAATGTGCTAATCTTCTCGATGGGGAGTTTTCCATTGTAGCCTATCCCGATGATATTGTGCTGGGGCCAAAGCCCCTAGCTCGCCAGCTCATCGATATGTACGAAGAGACAGGGAAATGCGTTCTTGCCACGATATTGGAGACTGGCGATGTGTCGCGCTATGGTGTAATAGACCCAGCTCCGGATGGTGTGGGAGTTCGAGGCTTTATAGAAAAACCTGAAAAAGGCAAAGAGCCAAGCCATGAAGTCTCGATTGGGCGTTACCTCTATACACCGAGATTCTTCGAATGGCTCGAGGAGGGTTGGAAGCACCATGGTTCAGGTGAGTACTACCATACATATGCGCTTCAAAAGATGATCAGCGAGGGCAAGGTCGCTTTTTCGCGAGTCCAAGGTCAAAGACTAGACACCGGTGAACCAGCTGGATATTTCGAGGCTCAGCTTCATAACGCCCTTAATGACCCTTCTCTCAAGAAAGTACTAGCCCATTTTGTAGAGGAACATAAGAATGAGCTTTGATCATCCCCTCATAACAAGCCTGTTCCTGTCCGTGCACATAATGCCTGCTACTGTCTATCAAGGCCTAATGCTTGCTTGCGCTTATTAAAACCGCCCTCTGTGCTCTCTGTGCTTATTGGGAGTCGAATTCTAGCAAAATTTTTCCGACCAACTGTCTCGGCCTATAGCCACTCTCGATTAGTCCACTGTAATCGACTTGGAGACATTCTTAGGTGCGTCGGGATGTACGCCGTGATTTTGGATTCCCAGTGAATCAAGCCATTGCATTTTGCGCACCGACATACGGTAAGCAAGATATTGCAGCGCGATTATAGCCGAGAATACAAAGATGCAGGGATCGCCAGATTGAGGCAGGGGAAGATACTTAGACCAATATTTCTCGATGCCCATCGGCACACCTTCCACTGCGAGAGCCAGCTCTTGCGAAGGCTCTGCGATGAGAATAATATCCGCTCCTCTGATTTTGTGAGTGTGTATCTGGCTTATTGTGATACGCCTATCGCGCTCTTCTGGCGGACAGATGAATATGAGCGGATAGTTATGCGAAAGCTTTTCGAAGAGATCATTTGTAATGGCAGTCAATGGCTCGCCTCCAACAAGCTTTTCCAGGTCTGCTAGAGAAAGCAGTGTGTTCCTGCCAAGGATAGTATTGGGGCCATGCTTGAACTCTGCGGCATCATAGCCTTCCGTGTGATTTAGGACTATTTCGCGTATCTTTAAAGCGCCTTCTTTTGCTAGCCCGATGAGTCCTGTTCCCAGGATATGAATAGAAGAAGCCATAAAGAGGTGTGCGGCTATACTCTCGATATCGCCCATCCTGGTCTCGATAGTCTCGGTCATCAGGTCTCTGGCCTTGATCAGGTTCTCTCGAACTTTATGCTCTGGCATAGAGAAGCTTGCGGCTAAAAGGTAGAGGATGGCAATCTGGCTCGTAAAGGATTTCGTTGCTGCTACAGCTATCTCCGGTCCACACAAGAGCGGCAGATAGAAATCCGAAAGCTCTTGAGGTATTCGGCTATTCTCATTATTCACTATGCTGACATGACGCACCGAATTGTTGGTTTTCTTTACATCTTGAAATATGTCGACTAGATCTTTTGTTTCGCCCGACTGAGATATTCCGATAATGAGATCGTTTTTCCCCATACAATTGAAATACATCGAGCGAAACATTCCCGGATTGCAGGGATAGACCGGGATATGTGCTGTTGAATTGAAGAAATAAGCGGCAATAAGGGCTGCATGATACGATGTGCCGGATGCGATGAAGTAAATTCTGCCTCCTGACTGTGTGGTTTCGCGGATAGCATTCTTGAGCTCACCCGTATATCGCAGAACCGCGCGGCGCTTTCGCCATACGATTACCTTGTCCATGAGCAGAAGCTTCCCTCGCATAGGCGGATTGAGGGCAGCAAGCTCTTTGAGCAGCTCTGTCTCATCCGAGATAAAATCTTGACCGACAAAGTGCGCTGCACCTGTATTCTGAACTCTTGCTTCTATTTCGTTCCAGGCTGGAGATTCAAAAATCTCCTTCATTCCTGAAACCAGAGCCTCATTTCCAAAACGTTCAGAGAGCGAAGAAATTTTCTCCGCGGCTTCCTTGCAATCATCCTTATGGTCTTCAAAAAGCTCTGAAAGAGGTTCGGTAGAGGAATCTCGGAAATAATAACGTAGAATCTGGTTGATGTTGTTCATGCTCGATGAGATTTCCTGCTCCATATAGTGCTGGTATTCGGGTGAGAGCTGGGTATCTTTGATCGAGAGCTTTGATCTCTTGAGGCGAGGATGTGAGAAAAAGGGGTTGCCCTGAAGGTTGAATACGAGGTATTCCTTATCGGTAAACCAAATTCCCTCTCCTTCGGAAAGAGGGATAAGCGTGCGCGTCTTAGAAAGCACACTTGTTAGATCCGAAGAAAGAACGATGAAATTGCCAAAAGAGTCACTGCCAACGCCGGCATAGAGCGAAGAGCCAGACTTAATGGCGAATACTCCCGGCAGCTGAGGATCAGCGATGGCTGCGGCATAGGAACCTTGGGCAAGCGCTTGAGCTCTGCGAATTGCCTCGATCATGCGCAGAACTCCATCGGGCACGCCTTCTGCAAGACCGGCATTCGCATAAGCCTTTCGAAGATAGGCAAGGTCAGAGCTGGCCAGCGATTGGGCGGCAGAATAGTGCTCTTCAATGAGATGCACAATTATCTCTCCATCGTTGTCCGAAATTACCGCATGGCCGCGGGCGGAAAGCCAGGTTTTGAGCGTATCGGTATTCGAGATATTGCCATTATGGGCTCCAACTAGCTCCATTTTGCAATGCACATGATGAGGCTGACTATTGACATCGGTAACGCTTCCATATGTAGCCCAGCGCACCTGTCCAATGAATCGCTGACCACTAAAGGAGTCTATCTGCAGGAGGGGACAGACTCTGGAAGGAGCACCAACTTTTTTTCGCAGCAAGATGCGTTTATCAGCACCTATAAAGGCAGCACCAGTCGAATCGTAACCTCGATACTCGAGACGCTTGAGAAGCGCCTCTGCTTCTTTTCCTATTGAAGGGTTTTCATCTCTATAGACAAGTGAAACAATACCGCACATAGCTTTGTATTATACCATGATATTCCATGGCTGCGGAGCCAATTTGTCGGAGTTCATTGTTAGAGCCCATCTATCATAGCATATTCATAAGAAGCAAAAGGCTTCGGAATCTCCATAATGCCTTTCTTAGAAACATGCAACGAGGTAGTATATGAAATGTCAGAAGGATATCAACGCTATTTGGTGATTAGTGAATAAAGAAGACCAGGAAAGGATCAGGATGCATCGATGATAAAACCTCTTGAAATTCATTATGAAGTGAGAGGATATGACTGCGGTTATGGCGGACCTCTTAAGCCCTTTGCACTTGCCAATTTCTTTCAGGAGACAGCAGGAGTCCATGCAACGGTTTTGGGCATCGGCATGGAGGATATGTGGGCTAGAGGGCTTACGTGGATGCTTTCGCGCATCGACATCCGTATCGAAGCAATGCCTAGAACCGGGCAAAGGGTTATCGCCAGAACTTGGCCTGTCGGAGCAAAAAAAATCTATGCACAGAGGTGTCTCGAACTTCTGGATGAATCGGGCTTTAGATATGCAGGTGCCCTGTACGAATATATCATCGTGGACATGAAGACTCGGCGTGTGGTTCGACCGGAGAGAACGCTTCCAATCGATCTGACCACGGATTACCCTCTACCATTTGTGGATCTCTCTCCTGGCGTCGAGGATGCTTCTTTTGGAGCATTTCCTCAAGCGACTAACAACTCAATGCAAGATAAAAAAGATCCATATGCGGAACCTAAGAATACTCTCCTGCTAAATGGTTTTTCCGAGGTCTTTGCTTTAGAGGCTCGCACACGGCACATCGATCAAAATGGCCATGTCAATAATGCTCACTTCATAAATTGGCTATGCGATGCGGTGCCTTGCGCAGATGGAGAGACTATCTGTCGAATCAAAGTCGATTTTGTACGCGAGATTCTAAAAGGAGGAAAAATAAGCGTATGGATAAAGCCCATTCATACTATAAGCAACTCTGTATCCGAAAATGCATTGAAGCAGGCAGAAAAGATTAAAGCCCCACACTCCTCTTGGCTTTCAGCACTTGCTTGCGATGGGATTCTTGCAGCACAGGCTATGATTACTGCTACGAACCTTGTGTATAATAAGTTGAAGTAAGAAGCAGGAAATAGAGCCAATAAGGGAAGAGCAAGGAGCTAACTATGTAGACTTTCCCTTCTCGATAGAGAGCTTAGAAGAGAGCTTAGAAAGCCCATTGCGGATCATCGCAGAGAATCAGTGTGCTTTACAAGGAATGTGTCCAGTGTGCTGCATAGACTTGTGCTGTAAATGCTGTATATATAAGAAGAAAGCAGATCATGTACCTGTCTATGCTTATGCATATGCATAAGAAGCCTTCCTTATGCCATTCTCAATCCTTATACACAAGGTTCGTAGCAGTACGAGCGGCCTCCAAAGCAGCTTTATAGTTTGGCTCCTGAGCAATTTCCGGCACTTGTTCCGTGTATATAACCTTATTGGCTTTGTCGAGCACAACTACCGCTCGCGATAAAAGGCCAGCCATAGGACCAGAGATAATCTCGACACCATAAGCCTTGCCAAAATTTCTTGTTCGCAGTTCGGATAGGGTGATAACCTTATCTATTCCTTCGGCTTCGCAAAAGCGCTTCTGTGCGAAAGGCAGGTCCCTACTGATTGTCAAAATGACTACATCATCAATAGAAGATGCAGCCTTGTTGAATGCTCGGGCACTGGCGGCACAGACGCCGGTGTCAAGACTAGGAACTATATTGAGGATTTTGATCTTCCCTTCAAAATCCTCTAGGCTTACATCGCTGAGGTCAGATTTGGTCAATCTAAAATCCGAGGCCGTGGCTCCTTTGGCAGGAAGAGACCCTATTGTTTGGATTGGATTTCCTTTAAACGTGATATTTGCCATTCTTATACTCCTATAGATAGCTATATGAAATAAATATATTGAAAATCATATATTATCGGCAAGGTAAGAATAGCTGCTCTGTTATTTAAGATTTCGGATTCTTACTTCGATATCTTTATCGCTAGAGAGCAATCTTGTTATCTCGCTTGTATCGGTCGAACCGAAATGGTAAGGATAGAGAATCCTGGGCTTGATGATTCGGGCAGCTTGAGCAACCTGCGTTGGTGTCATGGTAAAGGGCAGATTCATTGGCAAAAATGCAATATCAATTTTACCGATATTTGCCATTTCGGGTATCGGCTCCGTATCTCCTGCTATGTAGATACGCAGTGAACCAATACTCAGAACATAACCATTGTCTTTTCTTTCTCTTGGATGATAGCCCATCCGGGACGAAGTGATGTTATAGGCAGGTACTGCGAGCACGGTTACTCCTGCAACATCGATCGAGTGGCCATGCTGTAGAACTTCCCCATGACCAAGCTTTTTGCGGGATGCCTCCGTACTTTTACAGTTGACATAAGGGAGTAGGGGAAATAATTCCTTTCAGCACAATCTGAAGGGAATATTTTTTAAAAATATTTGAAGAAATGATACGTAATGCATTGTAAATCTTTTACAGTTGTGCTATACTCCTCCTAGGAGGCACTTATGTTCTTAGGAAAGCTCTATGATAAAAAAACTGGTCGTACGTGGCTCAAAATCGTCGAAGCTTATCGCCTGAATGGGAGACCCAAGCAGCGCATGATCCAAAATTTGGGTTATCTCGATGAGCTAGAGAAGATCTATCCAGACCCTATCGCGCATTTCAAAGAAGTCGCAAAACAGATGACTTTAGAGAAGAAGGAAAAAGAACAGGCTCGGCATGTCCAATTAGACCCAAACGCAAGCCTTCCAAAGCAAGAGAATCTTAGTCCTACTGCAGTTGCTCGTAAGAACCTAGGCTATGCCGCACTCTCAAAACTCTACC
>ERZ795052.5134-NODE-5134-length-12935-cov-5.041149_pt1 | contig 12935 bp, 10 predicted proteins | sample MGYA00375136_ERZ795052 | MGnify/ENA primary metagenome ERZ795052 (study PRJEB30181, sample SAMN05720156) | activated sludge metagenome | isolation source: Anaerobic digester | place: Japan | collected 2015-05-26 ... | reverse complement strand
AGAGCGAGAACCCCGTCCTCGCCATAAGCCGCCAGGCGGTGTAAGTCCGAGACCTTGCCGTCGATGGGGGTCTGGTCGAACTTGAAGTCTCCTGACCAAACGATACGTCCCGAAGGGGAATGAATCACCAGGCAGAAGCTGTCGGGGTACGAGTGGGTTACGTGAAGCGGTTCGACCTGCAGAGGGCCGAAATCGATCATCCGGCGCGCAGCGACTTCATGCAGTTGCACTCGCGAGAGGAGCCGCTTCTCCTGTAGGCGTTCGGCCACCAGTGCCAGCGTAAGGGAGCTACCGTAGACGGGAACGACGAGGTCCTGCAAGTCCTGCAGCAGGTAGGAGATGGCTCCGGTGTGATCTTCATGGCCGTGGGTCAGAACGACACCGCGCAGCCGGCCGCGGTTGGCTCGCACGAACGTGAAGTCGGGAACGATGACCTGGATCCCCAATTCGAACCCTTGGTCCCCTCTGGGAAAGGCAAGTCCGCAATCGATCAGAAAGAACTCTTCTCCGTAACGCACGGCGGTGCAGTTCATGCCGAATTCACCCAGCCCGCCGAGCGGTATGACTTCCAAGAAGTCGCTCATGCCGAGGAGGATAGCATGCCCGCCAGAATACGGAAGGAATCTCCTGGAATCGAGCCCGGACGGTCCCCGGCGTTGATTTCCGCGGTTTGCAACGCCACCTCTACCGAGTCCGTCGGATAGCCGGCCTGCAGGAGATTGTTGCGGATCGTCTTTCGCGGATGACGAAACGCCGACTGGAGGACGTGGGTTAATGCCTCGAGTTCGCGCGGAGAAGGGAGAACGCGATGGGGATCAAGGCGAACGATCGAGGAATCCACTTTGGGCCGGGGACGGAAGGCCCCGGGAGGAACATGGAACCCGGGAGTAACTTGAAAGCACTGCTGGACCACCACAGATAGGTACCCGTAGTCCGGACTTCCGGGCTTTGCCGCCAGGCGGTCGGCGACTTCCCGTTGGGTCATGAAAACACAGCCGGCAAGCATGCCTGCATGGGGCAAGAGGCTCTGAATGATGCGGGTGGCGATATAGTAGGGAAGGTTTCCAACGATCGTTACTTTTCTCTCCTCGATCCCTTCCGGAGAGCGGTAAGCGCCTGTCGCAGGAGCTTCGGAAGGAAGTTTGAGGGCGACACGGACGAGGTGGGACCAGTCACAATCCAGAATGTCTGCTTGCAGCACCTCGAGTCGATGTTCTTGGATTTCCGAATCAAAGTCGGAGAGCAGACGGTGTACCAGATCTCGGTCGACTTCCACTGCCACAACCTTGTCGAACTCTCGTAGGAGTTGACGGGTCAAGAATCCGGTTCCCGCACCGATTTCGACGACCGGACCAGGCCGGAAACCGGCGGCAAAACGAGCGATTCTTCGGCAGTACGAGACATCGACGAGAAAGTGCTGGCCCAAGTGCTTCTTGGCCCGAGGAGATTCGTGCAAACCAGGCTTATGGTAGCATAGCGGCGTTCTGAAACTCTGTCGCGGGATGGAGCGTCTGTTGAAGGTGAAACTAAACGGGCGGTATGTCTTATGAGCTCATTCACCAAAGAAGTCACCGATCAAAATTTTGACCAAGAAGTCTTGCAAGCGCCGGTTCCGGTGTTGGTGGACTTTTGGGCGGCTTGGTGTGCGCCGTGCCGCATGATTGCACCCACGGTGGAACAGCTGGCCCAGGAGTACGACGGTCGAGCCAAGATTGTGAAGCTGAACGTCGACGAGAATCCCGAAACCGCCGCTCGGTTCAATATTCGCGGGATTCCTACACTACTCCTCTTCAAAGGGGGCGAGGTGCGGGAGCAGATCGTCGGGGCTACTTCCAAGGATCAAATACAGCGCGTTATCGACGCCCACCTGTGACCGACACATGACCGCGGCTTCAGTTTGCTGGAAGGCGAACTCGTTCCCAGCCGTGTGACCCCGATCCCACCGTGGCTGAGACGGTTGTGGGACGGCGGGTTTCGCCTGTCTTTGCGGGAGCTTGGGGGGCCGCCTCGGGAACGTGGCGAAGCCAAGGGGAGAGGATTGATTGCGCGCTGGTCTCGAGACGGGGAAACCTGATGTGGGGGAACCTACAATGCCCAACGTAATTGTGGTCGGAGCCCAATGGGGGGACGAGGGGAAGGGTAAGATCGTCGACTTGCTCACTGAACAGTTCGACGTCGTAGCGCGATCCCAGGGAGGACACAACGCCGGGCACACGGTGATCATCGGGAACCGGAAGTTCATCCTACATTTGGTCCCTTCGGGAATCCTGCATCCCGGAAGGCAGTGTGTCATCGGTAACGGAGTGGTCGTGGACCCGTTTGCTCTCCTGGGCGAGCTTGACCAGCTGGCCGCATTCTCGCCCGAAGAAAGGCTTTTTGTTTCAGGCCGGTGTCACCTGATCCTGCCCTATCATCCAGCCTTGGAGCAGGCGGAGGAGGCTCGCCTGGGTGAGAGGAGAATCGGCACTACCAGCCGGGGCATCGGTCCCTGCTATGAAGATAAGGCAGCGAGAAGAGGAATCCGAATGGCGGAACTTCTGGACTTCTCGAGGTGTGCGGCCAAGATTCGGGAGAACGTGGCTTACAAAAATCTGCTGTTGACTCGAGTTTACGGAGCGGAGCCGGTTGACGGGGAAAAACTCGTGGAGAATCTGGCTGCGGTCCGTGAACGCCTGATACCCATGATTGCCGACACCTCCGAGTTGCTGAACCTGTGGACCGAACAAGGTCGGTCCATTTTGTTCGAGGGAGCGCAAGGAGCTCTCCTGGACGTCGATCACGGGACGTACCCTTATGTGACGTCGTCGAATGCCACGGCGGGTGGCGTTTGCACCGGCACGGGGTTGGCCCCGCATCGCATCGATAACGTCATTGGTATCAGCAAGGCGTATACGACACGGGTCGGCGGCGGACCGTTTCCGTCAGAGCTGTCCGGCGTCCGGGCGGAAATGATGCGGGAACGCGGGCAGGAATTCGGGGCCTCGACCGGCAGGCCGCGCCGTTGTGGTTGGTTCGACGCTGTCTTGGTCCGTTACGCCTGTCGGATCAACGGGGTGGACGCCCTTGTCATGACGAAGCTCGACGTGCTCGACGCTTTTGAGGAAGTGCAAATCTGCACCGGCTACCGGTTGGACGGTCGGCTGATGGAGTGCTTTCCCTCCACGGAATCCGAATTGGCACGGGTTGAGCCGGTTTACGAGACGATGCCGGGCTGGGAAGAACCGACCTCCGGGCTGACTCGCTATCAAGATCTACCGGAGAAGGCCAGAGGTTATCTGCGGCGTCTCAGCGAGTTGGTCGGAGTAAGCCTGGTGGTTGTCTCGACCGGACCGGAACGAGCCGAGACCCTGGTGATCGAAGATCATCCCTTGGCAAGCCTTTTCTTGTCCTGAAGCATTTCCCTCTCTTTCCTTAAGTGTGAAAATTCGCTCGCTTGTTGAAACCTGAGCCGGGTTCGGTGCGTCTTTTGCGAATGAAGGCAGAATTTCCGGACGATCGGTGGAGGTCGACAGCGATTTTCGGCGACATCCGGTTTTTTTCCGAGAGCTGAGTTTGGTTAGAGGCGCGTACCGGAGTCGGCTTTCAGTGTCAGCCGGTCCCGAGCCTGACGCAGCTCGAAGTTGCCCAACGTAAAGGAGGACATAGCATGAGTACTTCACCTTTTGTCTTGCCGGATCTCCCCTATCCCTATGACGCTCTAGAGCCTCATATCGACGGGCGGACGATGCAAATTCATCATCAGAATCACCATGGGGCGTATGTAAGCAACCTCAACAAGGCGCTCGAATCGGCGCCCCAATTGGCGGGAAAGAGCTTAGAGGAGCTGTTCCGCGATCACTGTAGTGCGGTGCCCGAAGCGATACGGACGGCGGTGCGGAACCACGGGGGAGGGCATGCGAACCATTCCCTCTTCTGGCAGATGATGTCGCCAAAGGGCGGAGGGACTCCGACGGGAGAGGCGGCGCAGAGGATTGCGAATGCTTTCGGTTCCTTTGAGAACTTTAAGGAGAAATTCACCGCCGCGGCACTGGGACGGTTCGGATCCGGCTGGGCCTGGCTGGTTCTAAACAAGAACGGTGGTCTCGAGGTGTACTCTACAGCCAACCAAGACAGTCCTCTGTTGGAGGGGAACGTTCCCATTCTTGCTCTCGACGTGTGGGAGCATGCGTACTACCTAAAGTACCAATATAGGCGGGCAGACTATGTCCAAGCTTGGTGGAACGTGGTCAACTGGGAAGAGGTGGCGCGGCGTTTGCGCGCCGCAGAGTGAGTCGCGAACTATTTACGGAGGGAACGCCTGCCTTGACGACGGTTGGGGTGGGGTTCCCCCTCACTCTAGGCGGTCGATCTCAAGGCTCGATGCTGATTCCGGCGACAACGGCTCCGGCCGGCCGGGCGGGGTACAGGCGGAAGCCCCTGCGGTTTTCGCTGAAGTACTTAAGTGTGTTTAATCAGCACTCTTAGGAGCCGTCGGTTTCGTCCGAGTCTTTCTATATGGGAGAGAGGATCGAAGTTCGCATGGTATCGAGGGGAAGATTCCTCGGCTCATTGTCGAAAGCGGGATTTCTTCCTTCGGAGTCAGCGCCTAGGTCGCCGACTCTCCGCGGAACACGATCTTCCGGCCTACCGGAGGAGGAGGTAAGTCGAGCTTCTTCTTTCGGATCGTTTGCGGTGCGGCAGGCTCGTCCGCACGAGGGGTCACCGGCTCCTCGTCCGACATACTTGTCTCTCTGCCGTACGAAAACAGCGCCTCCGGAGCTGTCTTGTTCAGCATTTCCAGGAACACGTCCACCGATTGCGGACAGAGCTGCGTTCCCGATACGTCGCAGATTATGTCGAGCGCCTGCTCGTGCGACTGAGCGGGCCGATAGGGGCGCGCGCTGATGAGAGCGTGATACGTATCGGCCACGGCGGTATAACGGGCCAGCAATGGAATGTCGTCACCGGCGAGTCCGTTCGGGTACCCTCGACCGTCAAACCGTTCGTGATGGTGGCGAACGATGCTCTGGATGTCCGCCAGGCTCGGAATGTTGGCCAGGATGCGGGCTCCGATGACGGGGTGCTTCCGAACGATTTCGAACTCTTCCGGCGTCAACGATTCCGGCTTGAGGAGGATTCGATCCGGCACCCCGATCTTGCCGATGTCGTGCAGCCGTCCCCCGAGCCACGCCCGCTCTATGGTCGCCCGAGACGCGCCGGTCACCTCCAGCATCCGGGCCACCAAAGACGCCACCGCCTCCGAATGACCTCGCGTGTACGCATCCCTGGCCTCCAAGGCGGAGACCAGGCTCGAAATCGTTCCCAGTATCAAGCGATGTTCGAGGTCAAGTCTTTCCTTCTCTTTCATCAATAGGCGGAGACGATCGGCCAGAATGCGCTCGACCAACGCCACGAGCTCGTCAAGGTTGAAAGGCTTGGCGAGAAAGGCCGTAGCTCCGTCCTGCAGGAGTCGCTTGACTCGACCTCGCTCGGCCATAGCCGCCATCGCGATGACGGGGATCTCGCACCAGTCGGGCCGATCCTTTAAAACTTTCAGAAGGTTCCCGACTTCCGGTTTCGAATCTTCGATTTCAGCCAGAATGAGATCGGCAGGTTCGTGCTCGAGGTGCTCGAGAGCAGTTTGTACGGTTGGCGCTTCGAGTACTCTGAAGCCGCTCCTACGTAGGTTGTCGGCTACCAACGTCCGAGTCTTTTCAGAATCGTCAAGCACCAGAATGGTTTGATTCCTTCGATAACGGTCCTTTTGCAAAATGTCGCGAACCGCTCCGACGATTTGAGACGCCCCGTCGGTTTTGGCCAGGTAAGCCGTGGCGCCTGCAGAAAAGCCCCGCTCAATGTCGGCGTCGCTGTCGAAGGAGCTGATCAGGATAACGGGAGTCGACAGTGTGGACGGATCCTCCTTAAGTTTGCGACACATGCCGATCCCGTCCAACTTCGGCATGTCGACATCACTTAGGATCACGTCGACGTCGTTGCGTCGCGCCATTTCGAGACCTTCCAACCCGTTCTCCGCCACCAAGATGGAGGAGGAAATCGGACGTAGGGCGCGACTGAGCGACGCTCTCATGACGGCGCTGTCATCGACGATCAATATAGTCGGATCGTGCATGACGTCTCTGCCTGACCTCTCGAGAGGCAAACTGCATCCGTTGAAAAGCCAAGCGCTCAACGTCTTATCGTCAGATTCTGCAGAAACTTGAGGGTGTTTCCGGGGTGGACTTCAGCTTCGGGTGCAGCCGGGCCGGCGGCTTGTCCGCGTGCTTCCCCTCGCCCGCGACCGAGCCTCCGGCGAAACTCGGTTGAGATCTTCCGGCTGCGGGATTACCCGGGAGGTTCGGGGGAACTGTGTACCAACGTTCATTCTGTCATTTCCCGTCTCGTGTGACCGCACCAGGCTTGTCCGCCAAGATAGCAGTTCTGACGCTTGGTGGGGTACGCGGTATGGAGCAACAAAATGTGCGGCCGGTTGTCTGATTTCTGGCATTCTCTGTCAGAGTGCTGGCGGTATCGGTCGGCCATTGTTTGCAGGTTTGACTCTAAGTGATTGACAGGCGGCCTCTTTCCGTAATGGCACAACCTTTGCTTTCCTGTTTCTCGCCCGACAGAAGGATTAGACGCGAGCATGGGAGCAACCGGAACACCGCTACCAATCAGCCAGATCATCCCGGCCAAGCGGAGTGAGCTGCTACTGGGGTTGGTGGCTATTGCCATTCTGGCCGTGATGTTGCTTCCTATCCCCCCGCTAGCCCTCGATTTTTTGATTGCTCTCAACATGACGGTTTCCGTCATGTTGCTTCTCCTCTCGTTGTACATCTCGGAACCGGTGGCTTTCTCGGTCTTTCCGACTATTCTGTTGCTGACGACCTTGTACCGGTTGGCTCTGAACGTGGCCAGCACCCGACTCATCCTGTTGCATGGCAATGAGGGAACCGAAGCGGCTGGAAGAGTTATTGAGTCGTTCGGTCAGTTTGTCGTAGGTGGTAGTTACATCGTCGGATTCGTGATTTTCCTCGTTCTGATCGTTATCCAGTTCATTGTCGTCAGCCACGGTGCGGTCCGTATCAGCGAGGTGACGGCGCGCTTCACCTTGGACGCCCTGCCCGGTAAGCAGATGAGCATCGACGCCGACCTGAATGCCGGACTCATCGATGAGGACGAGGCGCGGGAGAGGAGAAAGCGCATTGGTCAAGAGGCCGATTTCTTCGGCTCGATGGATGGTGCGGTACGTTTCACCAAGCGGGATGCCATCGCCAGCATCGTGATCGTGGTCATCAACATCATCGGCGGTTTCCTGATCGGTGCTATCGCCCACGACATGCCGTTGATGGAAGCCTTACAGACCTACACCATTCTGACGGTCGGAGACGGGCTGGTTTCGGCGATTCCGGCCTTGTTCATTTCCGTGACGGCCGCCGTGATTGCGACGCGGGCTTCTTCTCAGACGCAGCTCGCCGATGAGGTGGCGACTCAGCTGTTTTCCGATCCCAAGCCGCTGGTTCTTTCCGCAGGTGTTCTGTTGGTGATCGCCCTTCTTCCGGGTTTTCCGTTTCTTTCATTCTTTCTTTTAAGTCTGGGAGTTGGCGCCATCGCATTGACGGTGGCGCGCAGCGGTCGGCGCAAACCGGAAGTCGTCGAGGAGCCCGCATCGGAACATGTTCCTCCGCCGGAAGAGAACTGGAGCCGATTGCTTAAAGTGGATCCGCTGGGACTGGAGTTGGGCTACCAGCTCATCCATTTGGTGGAGAACAAACCAGGCGGTGATTTCCTTACCCATATCAGGTCAATCCGTCGCCAGATCGCTTCGGATCTGGGGTTTGTCATTCCACCGATCCACATCACCGACAACTTGCAGCTGAAGCCCCGGGAATACCGGATTCTGCTCAAAGGAGTGGAAATCGCCCGGGGTGAGTTGATGCCGGGGTACCTGATGGCGATCCACGCCGGCAAGCCGGAGGAGAAGCTGGAGGGTATACCGACTCGCGAGCCGGCTTTTCAGCTGGATGCTCTCTGGATCCGGCCGGAGCTGCGGGAGAAAGCTCAGTTGGCGGGTTATACAGTTGTGGAGAACACGACTGTCTTGGCGACACACCTGACCGAGGTGATCAAAGCCAATCTTCACGAGCTACTCAGTCGCCAGGAAGTGAAGTCCCTGATTGACGCCGTAAACGAGACGCATCCGAAGGTGGTCGAGGAATTGATTCCTTCGGTGATGAGTCTTGGCGAGATTCAAAAGGTTCTGCAAAACCTTCTCCGGGAACGCGTTTCCATTCGCGACATGGTGACCATTCTCGAGACCCTGGCCGACTTCGCCCCTCGAACGAAGAACATTACCCTGCTTACCGAGTATGTTCGCCAGACCCTGGGACGATCCATTTGCCAGCCTTTCATCAACGAAAAAGGGGAGATGAAGGTTTTGACCTTGTCGCGAGAGCTCGAGCTGCAGTTTGCCAATGCCGTGACCGTCACGGAGTTGGACAATTATCTGTCCATGGATCCGCAGACCGGACGAGCCATCTTGGAAAAGCTGCACCGGGCGATTTCCGAGAAAACCTTTGACGGATACCCAATCTTACTGGTTCCTAGCAACATTCGCCTGCATGTGCGGAGATTTGTAGAGCACGTCTTGCCGACCCTGGTCGTTCTTTCACACAACGAGATTCCGCCGCATGTGAGGTTGTTGAGCTTGGGAGAGATCCGATGATGAGGATTAAGACGTACACGTCCGAATCGGTGCCGCAGGCCCTAAGGATGATCCGTGAGGACCTGGGTCCGGGTGCCGTCATTTTGAAGACGAATCGAACGGTGAAGAAGCGCTTCTGGGGTCTGTTTCCGTCCACGGCCTACGAAATTACCGCCGCGACGGATCCTTCCGCGGGTGAGAAAGGCCCTGGGGAGGCGGCCGAGGAGGCGGTCGCCGGCCCACTTCCGCGCGAGGAGAAGGCCGAGAAGCAGTCGGGAACGGCGATTCCGGAAACCGGTCGGGACCCCGCAGAACCGAAGGCGAGGTCTCGGCAGAAGCTGGAGACCTATGAACCGGCCGCCGATCCTCCGGCCCAGGCCCGCACTATTGGGTCTGGCGGGACGAAGCACTCTTCCGGGCTAACAAAATCGAGAGGAGAACGTTCGGAGGCCGTATGGGAACACCGATTGGAGCTCATCAGCCAGGAACTTCAAAGCCTGATTCGCATGGTAAACCGTCAGCGGACCGGTGACGCCATTGCATCTCTGTTTTTGCGGGACGCCACGGTGGCCCGGGCTATGCAGGAACTCATTTGGGAAGGTGGGCCCGACGGCGCGGCCTGGAGGAGCGTGGCGTTTCGGGAATTCCAAAGACTTCTTCAGGAAGGGATTGACGAGGCACTTGCGTTCAGCCTCATCCGGGAGGTTACTCAGAACCTACCGGTGGACGACGACATTGCGGATCGCTTGCGTGTGCGGATGAACCGGTCCGTAGAGCGGATGATCCGGGTGGTAACCGTCGATCCCAAATCCAGTGGCGCCCACCTTTTTGTGGGTCCGACCGGAGTGGGCAAGACTACCACGATTGCAAAACTCGCCGCTCGGTTTGCTTTGCGGGATCGCCGGCGCGTACGACTGGTTACCTTTGACACCTATCGAATCGCCGCCGCAGAGCAGCTCAGGACCTATGGAGAGATCATCGGTGTACCCGTCCAGATCGTTTACTCGGTGGACGAGCTGAAACGTGAGATCCAAGACGGCTCGGACGGGGAAATCACCCTCATCGACACCATGGGACACAGCCATCGCCGGATGGAGGAATATGCCGAACTGGCCGCTTTTGCTCGAACCGGTTCGAAGCTGACAACGCACTTGGTGCTAAGTTGTTCCACCCAGCCTGAGACGCTGCGGGAGATCATTGCTTGCTTCGGAATCTTCCAGCCGGCCTGTTTGCTCTTTACCAAGCTGGACGAAGCTTCGCGCTTCGGGGTCATCTTCAATGAGCTGATGCGCAACGAGAAGCCGTTGTCCTATCTGACCAACGGGCAAGACGTTGCGGGCGACCTGATCGTTCCGACCGCCCGTATCGTGGCCGACTTGTTGGTACCCATCGATATATCTGCCGATCGAAGCTAGGAAGGATGTGATGGACCAGGCAACAGAATTGAGGAGAGCGATCGAGTCCTTACAGTTGGAGCCGGTGATCCCCGGTCCTGTACGAAGTAAGTGCCAAGTGTTGGCCGTTACCAGCGGTAAGGGAGGTGTGGGGAAGACATACGTGGTGGTCAACCTCGCGCTGGCGCTGAGGAAACAAGGCAAACGGGTGGTCATCCTGGACGGAGATTTCGGACTGGCCAACGTCGACGTCTTGCTGGGTATTACTCCGAAGTACCACCTGGGTCATGTCATCGAAGGTATCCAGACACTGCGGGGGATCATCGTCGAAGGCCCGGACGGCGTCCATATCATTCCCGCCAGCTCCGGGATTCAGGAGTTGACCAGGATGGGCGAACGGCACCGCCGTGCGATCCTCGACCAGTTGGTAGAGCTCTTTGACGAATACGATTTCGTGCTGATCGACACAGCAGCGGGGATCTCCGACAATGTCACCCGCCTCTTGGCGGCCGCCCTACGCGTCATCGTCGTTTGCAATCCCGAGCCGACCGCTTTGGTTGATGCCTACGCCTTGATCAAGGTTCTATTGCGGAAGGACGGAGCCAAAGAGGTCCTCTTGCTTGTCAATTCGGTGCAGGATCAGGCTGAAGCGGTCGACGTTTTTCAACAGCTTGCCGAGGTGGCCAAGCGGTTTCTCGGTGCGGAGCTCCAGCTGTTGGGTTCGATTCCCCGGGACAGTCGCGTGCACGAGTCGGTGAGGCGGCAGCTACCTTTGGTACTGAGTCACCCAAGTTCCATGGTGAGTCGTTGCTTCGGGCGCATTGCCCAGGAGTTGATCAAGCATTCTCAAAATCAGTCCGTGGGGAGTCGATTGTCCTAGAAAGACTGGGTGCGGGTTAGGGTCATGAGCGTAAAGACACTGTATATCAAGAAATTGGCGGAACAAGAGCAGAAGAATCTGCAGGATCGAGAACGGGTCATCCTTGAACACCTTCCTCAGATCCGCTTCATTGCTCAGCGCATCGCAATGCGGTTACCCCCGGAGGTTCAGCTGGAGGACCTGGTGAGCGCCGGCGTCATCGGCTTGCTGGACGCTTACAACAAGTTTGATCCTTCGAAGGGGGTTAGCTTCAAGACGTATGCCAGCGTGCGCATTCGGGGAGCTATCCTGGACAGCCTTCGCGATCTGGATTGGGCTCCGCGGGATCTCCGAAGCCGCAGCAGGGAGGTTGAACGGGCTTACGCTCTGGTGGAACAGCGGCTGGGAAGGCCTGCCCGGGACGAGGAAGTCGCTCAAGAACTGGGCATGGAGTTGCGGGAGTTCCAGGGCTTACTGGACCAGCTGAACGGTCTGACCATCGGGCACTTTCGCACGAGTGATGAGGAAAGCGAAGGAGTCGATGTCGATAACTTGCCCGTCTGGTACTCGCCCATCAGCCCTGAAGAAACCCCTTTTGAGGCGGTCAGTCGGGGCGAGATGCGCCGATTGTTGGCGGAAGCGATTGAGACGTTGCCGGAACGGGAACAGCTCATCCTATCCCTTTACTACCGTGAGGAACTGACGATGAAGGAGATCGGCCACATATTGGGGGTAAACGAGTCGAGAATCTCACAATTGCATACGAGAGCGGTGCTGCGGTTGCGTTCCCGCCTGCAAGCCAAGCTGAATCCGAAACAGTCATAGCAAAGACAGGGGTAAACGAAGATGTCGGAACGCGTCCTGACTCAGGAAGAAATCAGCGCCCTTCTGGCCGCCGTGGGCGGAGAGGAAGGCGGATCGAAACAGGAGAAGAAGGCAAAGCGGGATCGGCGCGCGAGGCGGGGGCTCGAACCGGAGGGACGGGAAGGTTATCTGTTCCCAATGGCGAAGGCCACCGAGCTCAGTCGTGAAGTGGAGTCCGCTCTGGCGTTGATTTTTGACGCCTTTTCCCACAAAGGGGGAGCCACCTTCTCTCATTCTCTTCGGACTCAGGTTTCCTTCGAGGTACAAGACGTCGAGCAAGTATTCTACGGGGACTTCCTGGAGAGCCTGCCGGAACCCTCGTCGATCTGGTATCTCAAGGCGGTTCCTCACGAACTGCATGTAGCCGTTTGTTTTGATCCTGATCTCGTGGCCACGATCGTTTCCGTAATGTTGGGAGGGCCACCGTTGCCCGGGGGAGGAGAAAAGAACCAGATCACGGATCTTGAGCAAGCCATTATCGAAAACGTGGTTTCGAGCTTCTGTGGTGAGCTGCGGCACGCTTGGAGCCGTATCTCGGAGGTCTCTTTCGAAATCGACAATCGAGAGACTCGTCCTCGCCTTTTGCGGATCTACCCCCCGACGGAAGTGGTCGTGACGCTGGGCATGGTCATGAAAATCGGCCGCGTTGAGGGCAACCTGTACTGGGGTATCCCCAGCGGCTTGCTCAAGACCTTGCAGGATCCCTCCGGCCTCCAGCGGCAAGCGGAAAGCCGCGAGCAGCTTGTCGATTCCTTGCAGAGAATGCGGCGACTGGCCGGGCGGTTTCAGACTCGAATCGAAGTGGCGACCATGGAGTCTCCCACCACGATTCGTGAGCTCCTCGAGCTGCACACCGGAGATGTGCTCATGCTGGACCACTCTACCGAAGAGCCGTTGGAGATCAGGCTTAACGGCCGGCGCAGCCTCGCCGGGCGACTGGTTGTGGCCAAGAATCGGAAAGCGGTCCAGTTGGTGGAGGGCGGAAGACTTTAGAGAGGAAACGGTTATGGCCGAAAGTGATCGAGACAATCAATCCCTTGATGGACTATTGCGTCGGGTTGATCCACCGGCCGGCGGGCGGGAGAAACGGTCGCAGAAAAATCTTATGTCGGACGCGGACGGCGAAGACGAGAACTCG
>ERZ795052.5124-NODE-5124-length-12955-cov-4.881085_pt1 | contig 12955 bp, 11 predicted proteins | sample MGYA00375136_ERZ795052 | MGnify/ENA primary metagenome ERZ795052 (study PRJEB30181, sample SAMN05720156) | activated sludge metagenome | isolation source: Anaerobic digester | place: Japan | collected 2015-05-26 ... | reverse complement strand
TATTCCCCGGTCGGTAAATTCGAGCTTTATCCTGCTGTCCGATCCGCTCAGGGTATGATTTGTTTCCCTGGCAAACTCCCTGAGAATATCCTTAAGGGTTTCAAAAACCTGGAGCATATTGTCGTAAATCTTCTGCTTAAGGAGCGATTTGCCTTTAAGCATGCTGATAATTGCCGTCTTTTTATCTTCGGATTCCTGTGTCATTGAGGCAGCTTTTCGTCAATAAGTCACTAAAATATGAAATTTTATTGATAATAGGATTAAACACATTCCGTCATGATCATGGAAAGGTGAATTCTTCCCGCATGGAACGCGGAATTAAAGGTAATTATGTTCAGTCTTGTCTCAGTATGCCACTGCAAACAACACTCTCCGGGATGATGGTTTGCCCGAATAGATGCATTTTCCCTCTTCCGGGACAGAATCGAAAGGTATGCATCTTATTGTGGCTTTGGTTTCTTCCTTGATGCGTGCTTCAGTTTCTGCTGTTCCGTCCCAGTGTGCCATTACGAAACCTCCCTTGCCGTTGATGATCTCCTTAAACTCTTTCCATGTGTTGCAGTAATGAGTGTTCTGGTTCCGGAAGGCAAGGGCTTTGTTGTAGATATTGACCTGTATCTTTTCAAGAAGTTCAGTGACATGCTCCTTAATTCCCGTGAAGGGTATAGTGCTCTTTTCAAGAGTATCGCGCCGTGATATTTCAACGGTATTGTTTGCAATATCCCTCGGGCCGATTGCAATTCTGACAGGCACTCCCTTCAGTTCGTAATCTGCAAATTTCCAGCCCGGTGTCTGGGTGTCTCTTGTGTCATATTTCACGCTTAACCCGGCCTTTCCCAGGTCGGTTTTGATTTTTTCAGCGTATTCCGAAATTTTTTCCAGATCGCTTCCCGTCTTGTAAATAGGTATAATCACAACCTGAAGGGGTGCCAGTTTCGGAGGCAGAATAAGGCCGTTATTGTCGGAATGGGCCATTATAAGAGCCCCCATTAGTCTTGTCGAAACGCCCCACGAAGTTGCCCATACGTAATCAAGCTTTCCGTCCTGGTCGGTAAATTTCACGTCAAAGGCTTTTGCAAAATTCTGCCCGAGAAAATGGCTGGTGCCTGCCTGGAGCGCCTTGCCGTCCTGCATCAATGCCTCAATAGCCATCGTGTCTATTGCACCTGCAAAGCGTTCGCTTTCGGTCTTGCTCCCTTTATAAACGGGTAGTGCCATTGAGTTTTCGGCAAAGCCGGCATAGAGGTCTATCATTCTCCTGGCTTCTTCGATTGCCTCCCCGGCTGTGGCGTGTGCGGTATGACCTTCCTGCCAAAGGAATTCGGCAGTCCTGAGGAACAGGCGGGTTCTCATTTCCCATCTTACCACGTTTGCCCACTGGTTGATAAGAATCGGCAGGTCGCGGTACGACTGAATCCAGTTCTTGTATGAATTCCATATTATTGTTTCGGAGGTGGGCCTTATCACAAGTTCTTCTTCCAGTTTTGCCTCAGGGTCAATTACAATGCCCTTTCCCGACTCATCGTTCTTCAGCCTGTAATGGGTTACCACAGCGCACTCCTTGGCAAATCCTTCAACATGTGCGGCTTCCCTGCTGAAGAACGATTTTGGTATAAACAGCGGAAAATATGCGTTCACATGGCCGGTAGCCTTGAAAAGGCGATCCAGCTCAGCCTGTATCTTTTCCCAGATTGCATAACCGTAAGGCTTTATCACCATGCATCCTCTTACCGCAGAATTCTCAGCCAGATCTGCCTTGATTACCAGATCGTTATACCATTGAGAGTAATTTTCTTCCCTGCTTGTTAAAAACTTAGCCATTATTTTGGTATGGTATTTGTTTTATTTGTATAAAAATTAATAACTGCGCAAAAATAGAGAAAACTCGATATAAAAACCAAAACCGGGAGGTTTGTCATGAAAACAATAATCTACATAGGAATAACAGGAGCCCTGCTGACGGCAGGCCTCGGAGCCCAGGCGCAACAGTTTGCGGATTCAAGAAGTTACAGGAACGATGATGCAGGACTGGTTATCAATAATTATTATAACTACGACTTCTACTACTCATCGAGGATCAACAGGTTCCACAGATCTTACACAACCTTCTCCTACTACTCGCCTGTATTCACGGATACATACTGGTACAGCTACCAGCCTTATACATGGGGATTGACGATTTACGGCGGAGGACGTGTCGGTGTGGGAATTGCATACAACTACCCGGTCTACTACAGCTGGGATTATCCGTGGTACGCCGGATGGGATTATGGATGGTACGGAGGGTCCTGGTACCGGAACTACGATCCGTTTTACTACAACTGGTGGTATTCGCCTGTGGTAATTAATATAAATATCGGATCGTGGTGGCCGCATACACACTATTACAGCTATAACGTAAGAAATCGCTGGTACAACGACTACAGGCCGGTTTACAACACATACAATTACTACTACTACAATAATAACCATGGCGGAACAGGCAGCGGGGCTTCGTCAATATCACGAAGAACCACCCCCCCGGTCACAACAACTTCCGGATCCGTCAACCGGAGAGAGACTAATACCGCTATAAGCACCGGTCGCACAGAAACACCTGGAAATGCGGATGCAGGAAGAAGAGTGACTCCGGTTAACAGCCGTGAGAGAAACGGTGACATGGGTAATAATAACAGCCTGAACCCGGGTAATACCGATAATGTAAACAGGGGTGTTAACTCAGGAAATAATCCCGGCAGGAGAAATGTACCGGCCGGAAACCATGGCAACCAGGGCGGAAATATTCATCAGGGCGACCAGGGAAACAATAACAGCGCTGACCCCGGCAATACAAATAATGTAAACAGGGGCGTGAATTCAGGAAATAACCCCGGCAGAGGTAACAGCAACAATAATCAGTACAACAACAGGCAGGTTAACCAGGGACAGGGCAATGCCCGCCCGTCGGTAACCACCCAGTCGCAGGACAGGAGAACCTACGGAACAGTAACACCATCCGTAAACACCAGACCTTCCACCGGCAACTCCAGGACCGTCACCGGTACCAATACCAGGGTTCAGGAAAGCTCAAGGCCTTCAGTATCTTCAGGAAGCAGAACCACTGTATCATCCGGGAACAGACAATCGTCGGGAAATGCTGCAGTTAGACCGGTAAGATCTTCGGGAAACACCTCGGGTAATGTAAGCAAGGCAACGCCTTCACGCAGCACCTCTGTCCAGAAATCGGAAAGCAAAAGCTCATCGTCGAAAAGCAATTCGAACGAAAACAGCAGATCAAGAAGGAAGTAATGCTTCAGACTCAAACTGTAAGAAAAACTGTTTAAAAACATGCAACTGCGAAAGAAAAATTAATTATTAAATTTGTCCTGATACGGAAAAAAACTTAAGAACATTTGGTACAAAATTTGTAGTTAATAAAAGAAAAAACCAAGGGGAGGGAAAAATGAAAGCAAAATTGTACATAGTGGTTCTGGCAGCAGCAGCAGTTGCTGGTTCATGCTCAACAGGAGGCAGGATAGCTCAAAGTGAATACGATGATCTTTATTTCCTGCCCTCAGACAAAAAAGTGGCTGTTGAAAGAATTGCCAGCAGTAATCTGCCGGGTAACAACCAGCAGGATCAGTACTACGATAATATCTACTCGGGTGATACTCTCTTTGCCGAGCAGTATAATGAGAATGTCGACTTCAACAACTCCACATTCTATAATAAAGACAACAGCCCGTTCGAGTATGCCGACGACTGGTCATACTCCAACCGGCTGAGAAGATTCTACGGCAGTTCAATATATCCTTACTGGAGAGACCCGTTCTACTTCAGCTGGAGCATGTACCCGTGGGGCTTCTACGATTATTATAACACCCCATACTGGGGCGGACTGTATGATCCATTCTACTATGGAGGTTATTACGGAGGCTATTACGGCGGATACTACGGAGGCTACTACGGCGGTTACTACAGCTCTTTCTACTCCCCGTTCTCTTTCGGTTACTATTCCGGCTACTACTGGCCTGCATATAACTACAACTACAGTGGCAATAAATACTCATCGGTTGAAGTTGGAAGACGCGAAAGATACAGCACAGTGAGCAAGTCATACTCCACTCTTCCGGCAGAAGGAAGGGGAAGAACCACATCCGTGATCAGTTCAGACGGATCCAGAAGAACTTCAGCCACTTCCTCCTCCGATGCCGTTACCAATGTCAGAAGAACAGAATCTGCCATCAGTTCAACCCGTGAATCGGCAACCACAGCTGTTCAGAACAGGCGTGATGCTTCAACTTCCACAAGAAGCACCGCCACTTCAAGGCCTGAATATAACCAGGTATCACGCTCATATACCCCGACGTATAACAACCCGAGACTTAGCGAACGGCCATCATATAACAACACAAGAGTTTCAGGCGAGACTTACCAGAGAAGTATTGCCGGAGAATCAAGAAGCAACTCCGTTACAAATATCCGTTCCGTTCAGTCTGGTTACGGTGCCGCCGAAAGAAGAAGTTCATCATACTCTACCGTACGCTCTTACTCAGCACCCTCCACTTCGGGTGACTATTCGGCTCCCGTTAACAGCAGAAGCTCTTTCTCAAACTTTAACTCTGTCTCTTCAGGCAGAAGGGAAAGCAGCGACTTCTCATCATCCAGAAGTTCAATTGGCGGATCCTTTGGCGGTGGATCAGGCTCCTCAGGGGTCTCCTCTTCAGGTTCTTCGGGTGTTTCTTCCGGGTCTTCAGGCGGCGGCGTTACAACAGGTACCAGAAGATAACAGGATGTTCATTAAAACAGACTCCTAAAGTGTCATTCCGTTAGGAATGAAAGGGATAACTATATAAAAATAAAAAAAATGAAAAAGCAAATTCTGACCACAATAACAGCATTGTCACTGCTGACAATCTCACTCTCATCGCAGAACCTCGATGACGCACTCAGATACTCCCGTACTTTTAATTACGGTACGGCTCGCTTTATGGCCATGGGCGGTGCCTTTACCTCACTGGGGGCAGACTTATCTGCAATAAGCCTTAACCCCGCCGGAACAGGCATGTTCAGATCGTTCGAAATGGCATTCACACCCGGACTGCTTTACAACAATACAAGTACAGTTTTTAATGCAACCAACTCAACAGATTTCAAATATCACTTTGGAATTAACCAGGCAGGCGTGGTGTCAAATCTCATCTCTAACCAGGGTTCTGAAGGTCTTACAGCTCTTAATTTTGCATATTCATGGAACAGGACAAATAATTTCAACGAAAACATTAACATCACGGGAATAAGTGACATAAGTTCCATGGCCGATTACTGGGCCTTGTCTTCGGAAGGGACTTATTACAAAAACCTTAGAGGATCGGCAGGAATTGCATACGATGTGTGGGTTATCGACACAATAACGGGTTCCGGTGGGGCAAGTTACGGAACAGTGTTCTCCAATTACGGCGATAATGACCCCGTATATGGCCAGACAATCAGAAGGGTGATCAGCAATGAAGGTTATTCAGGAGAACATGCATTCTCGATTGGCGCAAACATTTCGGATAAATATTTCTTCGGGGCCACCCTGGGAATAAACCGGCTGAAATATACAGGGCATTACGAACACCTTGAGGCAGACTATGACAATGTAATTCCCGATTTCAGAAATTTTGTATACACCGATCATTTTGAAGCCTCCGGAACGGGCTATAACCTGAAAATGGGCTTCATTGTAAGACCGATGGAGATTCTTCGCATTGGCGCTGCATTTCATACACCAACGGTTTACAGGATCCGGGAATATTTTTATGATCAGATTTCCTCCGAATTTGACGACAACTTAACCTATAACAATAATAATGAACCGAAGAGGTATTCATATACACTCACGACTCCTTTCAGGGCAATGGTGGGTGCATCGGTACAAATCGGCAAGCTTGCGATAGTAAGCGCAGATTATGAAATAAGCGATTATGCAACAGCCCGTTTCAGCAAGGCAAGTGATGACTATAATTATTATAATGAGAACCAGTCTATCCGGAATGCACTTAAAACCGCCTCGGTGCTCAGGCTGGGAGGGGAATTCAGACTGAATACATTCTACTTCAGGGGTGGTTACGGCCTCTACGGAAGCGCGTTCAAAGGCGGAGAGATTAACGAGGACCTTAGCTATAATGCAATATCATTCGGACTGGGATTCAGACAGCAGAATATGTATTTTGACCTCGGTTTTGCAAATATCTCGAATAGCCTTCAATACCTGATGTACGACGATGAACCCTATCTGAAACCGGCCACTGTTACGTTTACACGGAACAGTTTTACCGCAACTCTCGGGTTTAAGTTCTGAAAAGAAATTTAACGGTCCGACATCAGATCGGGAAGGTATTTAACCGCTTCCGGCCCGGTGTTAAATATCAGATCAAGAGAGCTTAACCCCGGAATAAATCCGTAACGGTCCGAAAAAACCTGGATATAGGGTTTGAAAGAAAACATTTCACTGTTGATTTTGCTGTTCTTCGGCGACAAAGCGTACCTCAGGTCCTGATCTTTATCTTCTACGGCCTTGAAATCCGTGGTAAAAGAATATTGCACAGCAAGACCGGCCGATTCGGTAAGCAATCTTAATGTCATCAGGTTAAGGTCGAGAAGGAATGTCGTTTTTGAGTTTATTATCCCGTCAATATCATCGATGTAAAATTCAAAATAAGGTGATGATCTGTAAGCCGAAATAATAGCCCTTGAATGTACCTGCTGCCATCTCTTTGAATAATCTATTTTTATATCCCTGACCGGCGTTTTATGGAAACTGCCCTGCAGAACCGGAACGGTAAGTGGAATGACTCCGTTTGATGTAAGAATATAGCACCTGTTACGGTATGTCTGCTTGATGTAATTCTCCCGGCTTTCAATAAAAACTGTATCCCTGCCGGCGGCAGCCAGAGCCAGATAATGCACGGGCGGGAAATATGCTGTTGAAAGGAGCAGGGGAAAATTCATCTGATCTTGTTGATCATGCTGGCTGAGAAACCGGCTCCGAAACCGTTATCTATGTTTACCACACTTACTCCGGCAGCGCAGCTGGTGAGCATGGCAAGCAAGGCTGATATACCCCCGAAGTTGGCACCGTAACCTACGCTTGTCGGAACGGCTATCACAGGTTTATCGACAAGTCCGCCCACTACGCTTGCGAGGGCACCCTCCATCCCTGCTATAACTATTACCACCCTGCACTTCTTTATTTCGGGCAGCTTATCTACTAGCCTGTGAATGCCTGCAACCCCGGCATCGTAGATGCGCACAACATCATTGCCAAGCAGTTCAGCCGTTACTGCTGCCTCTTCAGCCACAGGGATGTCGGATGTTCCGGCGGTAATAACTGCTATTGAAGTATCAGGCTTCTCCGGTTCCTTTTTCCTTACGCTTATTATTCGCGCCACAGGATAGTAGACAGCCGGGGGGATTACCTCCCTGACGGCATTGTACATCTCTTCCGAAGCCCTTGTCCCGAAAACATTGTGCTCGGCACGTGCAAGTACTCTGAAAATCTCTTTCACCTGCTCTACGGTTTTACCAGCGCAGTATACAATCTCAGGGTAACCGGTGCGAGTCTCACGGTGATGGTCGAGTCGTGCAAAACCAAGGTCGGAATACGGAAAATACTTAAGTATTTCCAGAGCTTCTTCAACACTTTTTGTGCCCGACTTAACTTCTGAAAGCAGTTTTTCAATTTCCTTTGCAGTCATCCTGAAAGAGGTTTTATATTTATTTTGTTTTCAGGTCTGATCCATGCTTCCCGACCTGTAACCTTCAAGATCCAAAGTTATATACCTGAACCCGATATCCTTCAGTTTTTTAATAATAAATTCACGGCCGGGGCCCGAAATGAATTTTTCCATATAACCTGGCATGCATTCCAGGCGGGCTATGCTGCCATGCATCCTTACCCTGGTGCCATATAATCCGTTTTCGAACAGGAAGTCTTCAGCCTCCTCCACCATTTTAAGCTCTTTTTCGGTTATGGTTACATTATATGGAAGCCTTGTAAGCAGACAGGCCATGGAAGGATTATCCCATGTAGGCAGGCCGGCATCCTTTGATGCTTTCCTGATCTCCTCCTTGGTAAGTCCGGATTCTGCAAGAGGACTGCTTATGCCAAGCTCGGCAAGAGCCTTCAGTCCTGGCCTGTAGCTTTTAAGATCATCTGCGTTTGATCCGTCGGCGATATAAGCATAGCCGTTCATGGCTGCAAACTCCTTTAACCTGCTGAAAAGAAATTTCTTGCAAAGGTAGCACCTTTCGGGCGGATTGTTTCTTACAGCTTCCGGGAATTCAATATGAACAATATGATGCTCAATACCGTATATTTTACAGAAATCCACAGCATCGTTGAGTTCACGATCCGGTACATAGGGTGTTTTGATTGTCACGGCGGCCGATTTCAGCCCTTTAACTAAAGATGCGCGGTGTACAAGAAATGAGCTGTCAACTCCTCCTGAGTAGGCTATCACAACCGGATTTAGCTGAAAAAGGGCAGAATCGAGGCTGGTTAATTTTCTTTCATTCATTTTTTACTTTTTTACTCCTTACGGTTTCCAGAAGGATATTATATATTTCCCGCAGAGGCCGGCCGGTTTCCCCTGCAATTCTTTTGCAATCCTCACTTTCGGGCTTCACTGATACTTCTTTCCCCCTGTAAAACGAGTGTTTGAATTTTACTTTCCCGAAAGGTGTTTCATACTCGTGAAATTCTCTCGATAAGGTCTCCTTCATAAAGGGGAAGCTTCTTATTCCGAGAGTCGTTGATTCAGTGAACAGAATTCCGGTAAGTACGCCTGCAAGGCCTTTTTCGGCTATGACACTAAGAACCGTACCCGGCCTTCCTTTCTTCATCATTACTGATGTGAGGTAAACGTCTGATGCACCGGCTTCGAATAGTCTGCCGGTTATATACTCATAGAATTCCGGATTCATGTCATCTATATTGCACTCGAGCAGAACAGCCTCGTGCCCTGTTTCCTGATTGCCGGCAGGCTCGCACAGAAAAACCCTTAACAGGTTTGGAACAGCCGGGTGATCTTTATGCCCAACCCCATATCCTGTTTTAAGTATCTTTAGGGGAACGGACTCATTGAACCTGCCGGCCGTCTCTGCAATTATAGCTGCGCCGGTGGGAGTCGTTGCCTCAAAATCAACGCCGTCTTTTCTTACGGGTATACCCTTCAGTATTTCAGCCGTGGCCGGAGCAGGAACAGGCAGAAGTCCATGGTCACATTTAACCATTCCTCCGCCAAGCTCAATCGCGGAAACATGAACCTCGTCTATATTGAGTGCATTAAGGCAGATTGCTGCACCGGTAATGTCGATTATTGAGTCGACCGCTCCAACTTCATGAAAATGAACTTTTTCGGCAGGTATGCCATGTACTTTGCCTTCAGCTTCGGCAATCCTTCTGAAGATTCGTTTGCTGAGCTGTTTGGTTTTTTCATCCAGTTGAGAACTATCAATGATTTTATTGATTTCTGACAGGTGACGGTGCGAATGCTCTTTTCTGGTAAGCTTAACTGTCACTTTTGTTCCTGAAATACCATGCCTCTGAGCCTTCTCAGTTTCAAGCTTCCAGCCTTCCAGGTTCAGTTTCTTAAGTTCACTCCTGAGAAAATCAGGATCCACGCCGAGATCTGTAAGGGCCCCCAGGTTCATATCTCCGCTGATCCCGGAGAAACAATCGTAATAGAGTATTCTCATCTACCGGTTATTATTTATTAAACAATTATTGCGCCGTAAAGTTAATATTTGCCTTTTTAAAATATGTTAAAAAGCCTGATCCGGAAAATATACATAATATGACCCTTTGTGGTTGCAGGGGAAAAGATTAATTTCGGCATCTGGTTATTGATGTTATGAAAAGAAGAGATTTTGTCAGGAAATCAGCCGGAGCGGGAATTGCCGCGGGTGCTGCTTTTGGGTTTGGCGGTTATGGAAACATAATGAAGACTCATCCTGAGGCACCTGCCTATGACATGATAGCTCTGATGGGTGGCAAACCCGAAGCTATGTTTGATCTTGGCATACAGGAACTTGGCGGAATGGGTCTTTTTGTACGCAAGGGACAGAAGGTTCTTGTCAAACCCAATATAGGATGGGACAGAACACCCGAATATGCGGCCTGTACAAACCCGGCACTGGTAAAAAGAATTATTGAGCATTGTTTCAGGGCGGGGGCTAAGGAAGTCTATGTGTTTGATCACACCTGCGACAACTGGACGAGCTGCTATAAAAATTCCGGCATCGAGAGAGCCGCAAAAGATGCAGGCGCCAGGGTTGTCCCGGCCAACAGTGAAAGCTATTATCAGGAAATAAGCATACAGGGGGCAAAGGTTTTAAAGAATGCCAGGGTCCACTCTGTTCTGCTCGAAACCGACGTCTTTATCAATGTTCCGGTGCTCAAGGATCATGACTCAACCCGCATGACCTGCTGCCTGAAAAACATGATGGGTGTTGTATGGGACAGAGGCTTCTGGCATCGCAATAACCTCCATCAGTGCATTGCCGATTATGCACTCTTCCACCGTAAACCTGCGCTTAATGTTATCGACTGCTATAATGTTATGACCAAAAACGGCCCCCAGGGTGTTTCAAAAGAGGATGTCGCAAATCTTATGTCGCAGATTATTACAACCGACTGGGTGGCAGGCGATGCAGCCGCTGCCAGGATGCTGAAGCTCGACCCTTCAGGTATTGATTATATTAAACTGGCACATTCGATGGGAATCGGCAATATGAACCTTGATTCATTGAATATCAGAAGGATAAAATTATAATATTCAATGAATTACAAGAGACTGAAAAGATTTCGGGTAATTATTGCCGCTATTTTCCTGGTTCTGACCGGCCTTCTCTTTACAGATATCAGGCACATTATTCCGGAAAGTTTATTCAACCTGGTACTTTGGCTTCAGTTTGTTCCTTCTGCCGTAAAGTTTATCGACGCCGGGGAGGCTGCAGCACTCGGATTTATGGCAGTCCTGATACTGACTTTACTCACCGGACGTACCTATTGTTCTTTTATATGCCCTCTCGGCATATTACAGGATATTTCGGGCAGGGTCGGGGGTATTATTAAAAAGAGATTCCGCAGATACGGGTATAAGAAACCACATACTGTTGTCAGGTACTTTATTCTGGCTCTTACGCTTGCGGTAACTCTGACGGGCGGCATTTTTCTGCTTAACATCCTTGATCCTTACAGCATCTTCGGAAGGTCAGTGACTCTTTTTGCAAAGCCTGTGGTTCTGTGGATAAACAATCTGATGGCTTCAGCTTTTCACCTTTTCGACTCCTACGCACTGGCAGACATCCGGATACCGCCATTCCGCCTGATGGTATATGTTATACCGGCATTGTTTCTGCTTCTGGTTGGCTTTTTATCGCTGATTAAAGGAAGGCTTTACTGTAATATGATATGTCCCGTAGGTACACTGCTCGGGCTTCTTTCGAAGGTTTTAGTTTTCAGAATCAGGATTGACGGGCAGAAGTGCACGAAATGCGGAAGGTGCGCCGTTGCCTGTAAATCTTCGTGTATCGATTTTCTTAATAAGGAAATTGATTTTTCGAGATGTGTCGTCTGCTTCAATTGTGTTGAAAAATGCCCCGACAATGCAATGAATTTCGGAATTGGAAGTCTCAGGAAGAAAGAAACTCAGTTTGATCCTGAAAGAAGGGCATTTATGGCAGGATCTGCCGCATTTTTACTGGGTTTGCCTGTTTTGCAGAACCAGGATAAAAGTGTCAGGGTGCCTGTTCCTGTCAAAGCTTCAACAGTAAAAGAACCAAGGACCTCTTTTGTTTCTCCCCCGGGCTCGGTTGGGATTTCAAACTTCACTTCGCGTTGCACGGCATGTTCACTTTGTGTCTCCGCATGCCCTAATAATGTACTGGTACCTTCCTTCAAACAATACGGTATAACGGGTATAATGCAGCCATATATGGATTACCACAGAGGGTTCTGCGCATACGAGTGTATCAGATGTCTTGAGATCTGCCCTGCCGGCGCGCTGATGCCTCTTCTCCCGGAGGCGAAAAAGCTCACACAGATAGGGAAGGCGGTTTTTATACGTGACAACTGTATTGTTGAGACCGAAGGTACGGCGTGCGGGGCATGCGCCGAAAGCTGTCCTACAAAAGCCGTCCACATGATTCCGTTTAAGGGAAACCTCACAATACCGGAAACTACAGATGATATATGCATAGGTTGCGGACATTGCGAATATGCATGCCCCGTTACACCATATAAGGCTATCTTTGTGAACGGCAACCCGGTTCATACGGCGGCCAGAAAGCCGGAAAATGTACAGACCCAGCTTAAACATGAAGATTTTCCTTTCTGAAATAAGGATTAATCGCGGTAGCCTGGCAGGATGCTTCACCGGCCGGAAGTCACCTTCGGTGAACAGTGACCGATGCGGCAGTGCCGGCAGGGAAGGCCGTAAAAGAAAAATTCATTCTAAATGTCTCTGAATAACATAATTATAAATTTATATGAAAACAGCTTATATTGAACATATCGGAATTGCTGTGGAGAATCTTGATAAAGCGATTGAGTTTTACACCAACCTTCTCGGAACAGAATGTTATAAAATTGAAGAAGTGGAAGACCAGAAGGTTAAGACTGCTTTTTTTATGGTGGGGCAGACAAAGATAGAACTTCTTGCAAGTACTGATCCCGAAGGACCTGTCGGCCGTTTCCTTTCAAGGAAAGGGGAGGGGATACACCATATCGCCTTTGCTGTGGATGATATCGCTGAGAGGCTTGTTGATGCTGCAGCTTCGGGGATAAACCTTATTGACACCCGTCCAAGAAAGGGCGCCGATGGTCTTAACATTGCATTCCTGCATCCCGGATCAACCGGTGGTGTCCTGATTGAACTGTGCGAACCACAGAAATAACGGATTACGAAATAAAACGGATTTTTTATGG
>ERZ795052.5122-NODE-5122-length-12958-cov-4.481826_pt1 | contig 12958 bp, 8 predicted proteins | sample MGYA00375136_ERZ795052 | MGnify/ENA primary metagenome ERZ795052 (study PRJEB30181, sample SAMN05720156) | activated sludge metagenome | isolation source: Anaerobic digester | place: Japan | collected 2015-05-26 ... | reverse complement strand
AATGCATACAGACCTTAACAGGACATACAAGTTATGTTACTTCAGTCTGCTACTCCCTCGACGGCGTAAAGATACTTTCGGGAAGTTGGGATGACACAATTAAAGAGTGGGATGTTAAAACGGGGAAATGCATACAGACTTTTACCGGGCATACATGGTTTGTTCTTTCAGTCTGTTACTCCCCAGACGGTTCAAAGGTACTTTCGGGAAGTAAGGATAACACAATTAAAGAGTGGGATGTTAAAACAGGGAGATGTATACAGACTTTTACCGGGCATACAGATAGTGTTGAATCAGTCTGTTACTCCCCAGACGGTTCAAAGGTACTTTCGGGAAGTAAGGATAACACAATTAAGGAGCGGGATGTTAAAACGGGGAGATGTATACAGACTTTTACCGGGCATACAGATAGTGTTGAATCAGTCTGCTACTCTCCCGACGGCGCAAAGATACTTTCGGGAGGCGATGATTGCGCAATTAAAGAGTGGAATGTTAAAACGGGGAAATGCATACAGACCTTAACAGGACATACAAGTTATGTTACTTCAGTCTGCTACTCTCCCGACGGCGTAAAGATACTTTCAGGAAGCGGCGATCACACAGTCAAAATTTGGGACGTATCAATGGGTATATGTCTTGCAACCTGCTATAATGTGGACGAAGGATTTCTATGGACAACGCCGCCGGACGAGGTTGCCCCTTACGGATGGATTTGGACTGATAGAGAAGATTTAATAAGTATTGTTAAAGCATTTGAAGACGGAAGTTGTCCCGAGTCAGTTGAAGATCAAAACGAGGAGCGTCAAACGTATCTCAAGGATTATAACAGAAAGGATATGGTAATGGCGCGTTTGAATGATTTTAAAAGATATCAAACGACGCTTTGGGAGATAATGACAGGCAAAATCATAATCGGCATAGAACATCTGTCAAAGTTACAGATAGAAGATAAAAGGAAGCGTAATGTTTGACGCGCTTCGTTGTTGAACCGGCGAATCTTTTTTTAATGTAATTAAAAATACTACTCCCTTACAACCAATACTTTATTATTCTGCCAAAATGATTCTACGCTTCCCTGTTTCCACCGGATACGGGGATTTTCTTCGGAATTATAAAGCTCGTCTTTAGAGATAAACTCCGGTATGTGAAACGAAACCAGCCCCGGATTTAAAGCGTATCCCTCGCTATCCTTTCCCCGTATTTGAATATTTTTATACCCGTTAAAGGAATATCCTAAATCTCGAACGGCTCTTTTTACGGCGATATCCTGATAGTGAGCCGCTTTTTCTCCATCCATATTGTAAGAATATCCGCATTTAATATTATTTTCCGAATAGTCGTACACATTACTCGCCGTTTTAGTCAACCATTCCAATATGTCGCTATTTTTTGATAGAAACTGATAATATGCCGTTTCGTAAAGCGAGAGCGCCATATCTTTATTTAAAATATAGCGGTTCCACCTATGGCATATCTTCCGGTCGCCCTTGCCATACAACTCGTCAAACTCCGCCTCTCTTTTTTTTCTTTTAAAACCGACATACCCAACCTTTGTATCCGTTAATTTCCAACCTTTTTCAAGAATAAACTCGTCCGAGTCGTTATTGAAAAGCGTGAAATCATTATACGATTCAAAATTCTTTAACGCAAAAATCGGTATTCCGACTACCAAAATAGTATCGTTGTCAAAATAATGCAAATATTTTATACAGTCGTTATTTTGATAATTGTTGTCTTTTATGTTACAATTGTTGCAAAATATCTCTATAGTATCGCTTATTTTTATCTCAAGAGAATCTTCCGTTAAACATCGCGGGCAGAAATACATTTTTTATTCTCCTTAGTTCTATTCTAGAATTCCATCAAACGCTTTGTAGTTATATTCTTTTTTACTCTTTATTGCAAATACTATTTTTTTTTAATCCGTCAGTTTTTTGGGGTAAAGAAATGGATAACGCGAGCCTGTCTCAAAAAAATTGACACATATGAAACAAATATTTTTTATTCCCCAAAAAACTGACAGGACACGCAAAAAAGTTCTTTTTATTTTGACAAATATTATAGAGCCATGATAAAATAGCAATGAAAAGAAGGAGAGCAACAATGTCGCAAATTAGAGAATATAACTTTTCTGATATTTTAAATGAAGCGGAGAAAATTTCTTTGAAGAAAAATTTTGGGTATGTGGGAGTTTCACATTTGTTTCTTGCGGCTATTTCTGATAGTATGCCGGAGAGCTATACAAAGAACTGGTTGAAAAATAATAAACAAAAATCTGTGTTGATATTTTTAATTCAGGACATTGAAAAAAATATTCCCAAATGCGATAGCAATAAAAATATTAGAACGGCAAAACTTGAAAATTTAATAAAAAGATATTCAATGGAAACGCGCGAGCAGATAATTATTAATAATATACTTAACGAAGATTTTAATGAAGTAGTATTATATTTTAATATTAATAATATATCAACTGACGATTACATAAATGAAGTGAGAGATAAAAGGCTTGTATTTGTTGATAAAGAACAAGCGGGGAGTATGGAAAACATCGCTTTGTCTAAATATGCGAGAAATCTTACTCTTGCCGCGATGAATAATCAATTGGAAAAAGCAATTTGTAGAGATGAGGAAATAAAGCAAATATGTAGGATATTGTTACAACAGAAAAAAAACAATCCTATATTAGTTGGAGAACCGGGGGTTGGTAAGACCGCAGTAATCGAAGGTTTAGCTCAATATCTTTTGAAAGAAGATGTTCATCCGAGGCTGAAAGGATTAAAAATCTTTGAATTGGATACAATAAAATTGATGAGCGGGACAAAGTATTCGGGGGAACTGGAACAGAGAGTAGAAAAAATCCTGACTCAGATGAAATCTGATCCGACAATAGTAATGTTTATCGACGAGTTTCACAAGATAGTAGGAATGGGCAGAACAGAAGGTTCAAGTAACGATCTTGTCAATATGTTTAAACCGGATATGTCTAGAGGAATGATCAAAGTTATTGGGGCGACAACTTTTGCAGAATACAACCAATATATATCTAATGATCAGGCATTAGAGCGAAGAATAGAAATGGTAAGAATAAAGGAGTTAGATGAACAATCAACGCTTGAGGTTTTAAAAAGAAGTTCAAATATAAGTTTCAAGAATTATCACGGTATTAACATCCCGGAGTCTTTCCTTAAAGAATCTATAAGTTTAGCGGAAGAGTATATGCCTTTAAAAAAGATGCCCGATTCTGTAATATCGATTCTTGATAGAACTCTTGCAGAAGCGAATTTAAAAAACCGTAAAACAATTACAATAGATAACATACTGGAATCTATTGCAGATATGGCGGGGATTGACCAAGGGCTTATGCGAGCCGATCCTAAAATGAAATATGAATTGATAAAGAAGAGTTTATACGATAACATATTCGGTCAAAATGAAGCAATTGAAGCGATATGCAAAAATCTTTCTACAATGCTACTCAAAATATTTGATAGAGAAAGACCGCTGGGAGTTTTTTTATTTACGGGACCATCCGGTACAGGAAAGACTTTTCTCGCGAAACAACTTGCAAAAGCAGTTTTTGGCAGCGAAGAAAATTTCTTACAAATTGATATGGGGGCAATGAAAAATGAAAATGATATTACATCATTGATAGGTAGTCCTCCGGGATATGTGGGATATGAGAAGAAGGGGCTCCTTACTAATTTTATTAAGTCCCACCCCAACTCGATAATTCTGTTTGATGAAGTAGAAAAAGCGGATAAGAATATATTTGACATATTATTAGGATTATTTAACGATGGTTTTATTAAAGATAATCATGGCGACATTCATGACGCTAAAAATATTATTTTTATACTTACCTCAAACATTCAACTTTCCGGAAGCGGAGTTTCCGGGATATTTAATTCAAAAAATAATTTGGATGATGACTTGAAAGAAAAGGATGATAAATTAAGAGAAGAATTATCAAAAAAACATAAATTTAGAGTTGAATTAATAAATAGAGTGGATTCTGTTATAGTTTTCAATCAGCTTTCGTCAGAAGCCATAAAGAAAATTATAGACGTTGAAATTGACAAGTTAAAAGAGAGAATTAGGAAACACAATGTAGAATTAACAATTAATGAAGATCTTTATGAATATATTATAAAAAATGTTGAAACAAATGATTTAGGCGCAAGACCGATTAAGAGAATGATTAAAGAACTTATAACTTATCCTATTTCATCTATGATAATGGACGGCGCGCTAAAAATAAAGGTTTATATTGACACAATTGATCAAGAAGAAACAGTTAAAATAGAGGAGGTAAAATAAATGAAACTATTTTTTGAAATATTAAACGGAATAGATGAAGGAATAATAAAGAGTTTTGATGATTTTTCTTTAATAAAAATTGGGACTGAGGACGATATGTCTATAAAAATAAATGATTTAAATTGCTTAGAAACTATTGAAATATGTAATGATAATGACAGCATTGTTGCAAGACTTACTAAAGGAGTCTCTTTTTTTATAAATAATGAAAAAATTATTGGCGCTGTACAATTAAATAATGGCGACTTGATTCAAATAGGTAAAACCCTCATTTATTTAGGAATTAATACGGATAGGATTGAAAGACATTCTATTTTACAAAAAGTAAAATGATAGATTGTTTATATGGAGCTTTTCATCTCTGGGATAATAAGGACAATAATCCAAAGTTTTGTTTATATAACACAGTCGTTTAACAAAAGGAGAGAGTTATGGAAGATCAGAAGAATAATAACCAAAAGATGCAAGTCATCGAGGCAAAAGGACCATTCAGAAAAGGGGATGCGTGTCCCAGCGCGCCAAGTTTAATAATCACGGATGAACTAAAAATATCGGATTCGCAGTATATATATTTTGGATATGATTCTACCGTAATGAAACAATTTCTTATTTATTGTATAAAAGCCAAAACGGATAAATGTTTTTTAGACTATGATAAAGTAAAGGCAAATGTTAATAGTATCTTGAATTTGGAGAAAAACGGGAACATATTAGTTTCAGAAAGTGTAGATTATCATAAAGGATACTACTTATTTGTATATTCAATTGAGCCGGGGTATGCGATACCTGATAGACCGGACGGAACAATATTCTACTTTTTATCAATAGCGATTCAGTTGACAAAGGGAGTTACGGAGACAAGGAAATCAAATGCTATTGGTTTGGGAAGTAAGTATTGGCGGCTCTACTACGAGGACGGGTCGGTTATAAAAATAATAGGATATGGAGTATATCAGACGCTTACCGGACTGGAGTGGAGAGAGGAGGACGATGCTCAGGAGATAAAAAAGTATCTTAGGTCAATTTACACAAAGAAAGAAAAAGAATGTAATGCTAACGAGAAGAAGTTACTGGAAATCATACAGAGCGATGAAAACGATCTTGAAATATTACTAAAAATGTTTGAGGGGTTATATAAGATAGCGAATAATAACGTAGGATTTATACATCAAGAAAAGCGAGCGCCCACATTAGATGAAATAGTAAATAGAGCGGTAATTTTAGCTAATATGAATAATCTTGCGGGCGCTATAAAGGTGTTTGAAAATATTCATAGGGATATGGTGGAGACAGCCGATGATCAGGAAAAGATACGGTATTATCATAATTATGCCGGAGTATTAATTGCATCAGGAAAAATTAAAGAAGGGCGTGAAATGTTAGACCTATACGGCTCTAAGGAGGATAGTAATTATTGGAAATATCTTGCCTTTGGGTATGCCGCTATTAGAGATATAGACAATGCTACAATGGCATATCTTACGGCGTTAGAAATGGAGGCAAAAGATATAGATTTGTATAGAGACTTTATATTTTTTTGTATAAAAAATGAAGTTGAGGAGATAGAAGAAAGAGTAAGAAAGATATTGGAAAAGATGCTTGAGAATCTAGGTCATGATGGTTTTGCGTGGTTTTTAGTAGGAGAGTATTATTTAAATATATCTTATAAAAAGCATGGCGAAGAAAAAGCAATACTGCAAGATAATGCGCTGCCTTATTATGAGAAAGCGGCAGAGCTCAGTCCTGACGATATACATATAGTTGTTGCCTATGCGCGGATGTTACATATACTTGATAAGAAAGAGGAATCTCTGAGTATTGTAAAAAGAATTGAAGATAATGCTGTAACGTCTGATGAATATAATGGTCTTGGTATTTTTTATGATGCGTTAAGCGATAAAACAGAAGAACCAACTGAAAAAGAGGGATATTTGAAAAAAACATTGGACTGTTTTTTGAAAGCATTTACAATAGATAATAATGATATATGGATTATGGGAAACCTTGGAATAACGTATAGAAATCTGAAGGATTATGATAATGCAGAAAAGTATCTAAGAAGAGCGATAGAGAAGGACGAAAGATATGACTGGGCATGGAATCAATTAGGATTAGTATATGATGATATGGCAGATGAAGAGAAGGGAGAAGAAGAGAAACGGGAGAGGTATGAAAAGGCTATATCTTATTATGAGAAAGCGATTGAGTTAAAAGACGATAATTCGGTATATCATAATAATTTAGGTCTATGTTATTATAATCTCGGTAGATATGAAGATGCCATTCCTTGCTATAAGAAAGCGATTGAGTTAAAAGACGATAATCCGGTATATGACGATAATCCTGTATATCATAATAATTTAGGATGGTGTTATTATGCTCTCGGCAGGTATGAAGATGCTATACCTTGTTATAAGAAAGCGATTGAGCTACAAGCCGATAATCCTGATTATCACAATAGTTTGGGAATGTGTTATTTTAATCTCGATAGATATGAAGATGCTATTCCTTGCTTTCAGAAAGCGCTTGAGTTAAAAGACGATAATCCGGCATGTCATAGTAATTTAAGCGCTTGTTATTTTTTGCTCGGTAGGTATGAAGATGCTATTCCTTGCTTTCAGAAAGCGATTGGGTTAAAAGACGACGACCATGATTATCATGATGGTTTAGGTCTGTGTTATTATAAGCTTGGTAAATATAAAGAGGCTATACCTTGTTATAAGAAAGCGATTGAGTTAAAAGACGACGACCCTGATTATTATAATTATTTAGGTAATTGTTATTATAATCTCGGTAGGTACAAAGACGCCATTCCTTGCTATAAGAAAGCGATTGAGTTAAAAGACGATAATCCGGTATATCATAATAATTTAGGTAATTGCTATAAAAGTCTCGGTAGATATGAAGATGCGATATCTTGCTATGAGAAAGCGCTTGAGTTAAAAAACGACGACCCTGATTATTATAATTATTTAGGTAATTGTTATTATAATCTCGGTAGGTACAAAGACGCCATTCCTTGCTATAAGAAAGCGATTGAGTTAAAAGACGATAATCCGGTATATCATAATAATTTAGGTAATTGCTATAAAAGTCTCGGTAGATATGAAGAAGCCATGAAGACGTATAACAAAGCGCTTGAATTAGACCCGGGGAATGTTAAAATAATTAGTAATATAGATAGTATTAAGGATAAAGCCTCGAAAAAGTTCTTTTTTTTTTGACAAATATTATAGAGCCATGATAAAATAGCAATGAAAAGAAGGAGAGCAATATGCAGAATTTAATACCAAATGTAATATTTGATTCCGGTAATCAGTCGTTAGCGTTAGATCTTTACAGCAGGCTTTTGCATGAAAGGATTATTTTTTTTAATGATGTAGTAGACAGAAATTCTGCCGGTCATGTTGTTGCAGAAATGATACATCTTGCTAATCAAAGTAAAGAACCGATACACTTTTATATTAATTCGCCCGGAGGGTCGGTAATCGACGGTCTTTCGATTATAGATACAATGAAAATCCTTCCGTGCGATGTTTATACCTATGGTATTGGAATGCAGGCGTCTATGGGATCGTTACTTTTAGTATGCGGCAAAAAAGGGTACAGAAGAATGTTAAAAAACTCTTTTGTAATGATACATTCCATATCAACCGGCATGGGGGGGAAACTTCCCGATATAGAAGAAGATTTTAAGTTTACGGTAAAACTAAAAGACATTTTGACCGATTTATATGTTCAGAATACAAAAATAACAAAAGATGAAATCGAGAGTATATTTAAATCCCCGGATAGATGGTTTGACAGCAAGGAAGCTATTGAAAAGGGAATAGTTGACGGCATAATTTGAAAGTAAAATTATGCGAACTCTTCACATAATTAGGATTATCTGAATCATTTTTTTATAAACTTCCGGATAAATCGCGCCGATAATATATAAAAGCGCATTTCGGAGAGATTTTTATGCTGGACCTTTCAAATCCCAATACTAACGACGCGTATTATTGTTGAATCAGGATGGCAAAAAGTTAAAACAAAGAATCTGGATATTGAATATCCAAAGAGATAATAAATATTTAAAATATAATAGGATAATAACAGAAATGAAAAACTTTAAATTAAAAGAACTACCTCCTGAAATTAATCTCGAAACAACGAAAGTTTTAAAAAAGACAGCGAATACTTACAGGTATTTATCTGAATTAAAAGGGGTTTCTCTAACAATTCCGAACCAGTCTATCCTGATAAATACATTGCCATTACTTGAAGCAAAGGACAGCTCGGCAATCGAAAATATTATAACGACTCATGATGAATTGTATAAAGAGGATTTATTCGGAGAGTTTATCAGTAGCGCTTCGGCAAAAGAGGTAAAAGATTATTCAACCGCTTTAAAAAGAGGATTTGACATAGTTAAAAATACGGGCTTATTAACAAATAATAATATTATCGAAATACAGGAAATAATAGAACATAATAAAGCGGGTTTCCGAAAGTTACCCGGGACTGAATTAAAAAACGACAATACCGGCGAGACTGTATATATTCCGCCTCAAAATCCAGACGATATAATAAAATTAATGGATAATCTTGAAATCTTTATTAACAATGATGATTTTTGCGGATATGATCCGCTTGTCAAAATGGCAGTTATTCATTACCAGTTTGAAAGTATTCATCCTTTTTATGACGGTAACGGTAGAACCGGAAGAATTATAAATATTTTATATCTTGTTTTAAAAGGACTTCTTGATATTCCGATTTTATATTTGAGCAGGTTTATTATAAAAAATAAAAGCGATTATTATAGATTACTTCGGGAAGTTGGGACAAAAGGCGCTTGGGAAGAATGGATTTTATTTATATTACAGGGTATTGAAGAGACATCAAAGGAAACTATTGTAATTATAAATGAGATAAAAAATTTGATGATGGATTATAAACATAGGATTAGAGAAAATTTTAAGTTTTATTCGCAGGATTTAATTAATAATCTCTTTTGTCATCCGTATACAAAGATTGACTTTCTTGAAAGAGATTTGAATATAACAAGACAGACCGCTGCAAAATATCTTGACGATTTGGCAGATAAGAAATTCCTTAAAAAAGAAAAAATGGGAAATAATAATTATTATATCAATGAGCCGTTATTTAACCTGTTTCTGAATCGGTAAAAATATTAACATACAAATAAAGTATGTTAAAAAAAGTTAAATATTTTAACATAGATTATAAATAATGTTAAGAAAACAGGTTTTTATTAACATTCATATTTATTTTAAAATTATGTGAACTGTTCAGATAAATGCTATTATCTGAATCAGTTTTTTATAAACTTCCGGATAAATCGCGCCGATAATATATAAAAGCGCATTTCGGAGAGATTTTTATGCTGGACCTTTCAAATCCCAATACTAACGACGCGTATTCAAGGGCAATTGAGACGTTTTTATCGAATAATTTTCAAGACGTTGACAATCTACGCGAGTTGCCGCCGGAGGAGACTTCGGATAAAATAGATAATTTTTTTAACAACATTCCCGACTACAAACCAAACAGTAAGTTATTGAAAATCTCGGCGGTTAGAAGTTATGTTGAAAAAGAGTTAAAAATCCGGCTACCTCAAAGCGAGGTTAGAAAAAATCTCTCCAAACAGATACCCAAACATTCTACAAAAGAGGATATGTCAAAAGAGGATGTGAAACTATTCGTAGAACATTTCAGAAAATTATACGAGTCGGCTGAAAACAGTCGCGATAAGTTTGCCTCGCTTCGGAATTTCATTATTGTCAATCTTCTAGCTTATACCGGACAGAGAATAGGAGATATTCTGAAAATATCTGTTAAAGAAGCCCAAAAGTCGGTATTACATTTCAAGCAGGAGAAGTCCGGTCAGGAAGTTTTTATCGATAACCCCTGTCTTTCTTACATTCTTGCATATATTACAATTTCAACGCTAAAGGACGACGATTTTCTTTTTGCTAACGGACTCGACAAAAAGCCGATAAGTTATAGGTATATTTTATCCGTTATTCAGAGAGCGGGACTTCTTCTTTTCGGGAAAAATATCTCTCCTCACTGTTTCAGGAAGTTTGTTATTACGGAGCTTCGGCTTCTCGGCAAATCCAATGCGGAGATTCAATCCGTATCGGGGCATTCGTCGTCTGCGATGATCGACTATTATCCGACAAGGCAGCCGAAGATCGAGGGGTTAAAAAGTTTGTTGGAGTGAAGAAACTAGATTTTTTAATCATAATTTTACGGAGTAAATTGAAAAATCGTTATACCTAAAATTTATTTTTTTAATTCGTATGAACAAAAATCACAAGTATAAGAATCTATATCAATAAGATTCTTACAGATAGTAATAGCGCCTCATATAATTTACAAAAACTACCATATTTCACTTATATCGTTTTCATATAGAGATATTCCTTCATATATTTTTACCTGTTCAATCGGATTATTATTATACAAATCAATTTGTAGTATTTTATCATTTATTCCTCTAAAAAAAAATCTCCAAAAATTATTTAATTTTTCATAGATCAAACTATTCCATAACATTTTATACGGTTCATTATTATAAAACACAAATATTTCCTTATCAAGAGACATTTCAATAATTTTTTCAAACTTAGATATATTCAACTGACTATTATCAAAAATTAGATTCTCAAAAGAATTTGTTGTGAAATAATAAAGAATAACATTTCCAATTATTCTATTATTTTCTATATATTTCATTCTTGTATCAAAATCTGTTTCAGCAACTATTGTATATTTAAACCAAGAATATATTTTCTTTTGATTGTTACCTGTTTTTAATAAGTTTTTATTTAATATTTTATAATATACATCTTCTTTATAATCTGAAATATTTTTTTGTCTTATTACAAATCTATAAGATTTCTGAAACACTTCCTTACTATATATTATATCAATTTTTTTATTAAATAATCTTTTAAATATATCCATTTTTCTCTCAATTTTTTCTATATTTTTTTAATACGTAGAAGACTTCTAGAAGTCCCCTTTTTGAGGTTTTTAGAAACACTTTATTATAAAAAATTGCCTCGAAGATCAAAATACAAAATTTGATTTTCTTTAACTTTTATGTTTTTTTTATTTATCAAAATATTCTGATCTTCGCCGCTTATAACGCTTCTGACGCTACCGTTTTTATGAAAATCGATACTCCACATATCTTTGTTCCCCTTAATAATTATCTTATTTTGTCCAATCTTAATGTTTTGTTTTCCTTTTAGGGAAAAAATTGCTTCTACCTCGCCTGACTCATAAAAAGATATTGTATAGTTACCGGGAATTGAGTGATATTTTATTTTGTTTTGTCCTATTTTTAATTCCCCTTCTTTTACGCCTGAAAGCGCTGCAATATTCCCATTTTCGTAAAAAATAACGCTTGACGGCTCAGTATAGTCTCCTATGAAATCAAATGATTTTGCGCCAACCTTAATCGATTTGATATCAATCTTTTCTAAATGTTGAATATTACCGGTACTATAAAAATCAACATAGCAATTATCATAAATATTAAAGAAGTTATTCCCTATTTTAATTTTCTGATCGTTATTTAAATAAGCAAAAGATATTGTTCCATCTTCGCTAAAACCTATATCAAAATTAACATTTTTATTACTTTTAATATATATAATATCGCCGTTAAGATTTATGCTGTTTTCTTCATTAATACAGCCATTCTTTACAATACCGTTCTTATAGAATTCAATGGTATTTCCGCCCCTAAATTTGTATATTGTATTTTTTACAATTCTATCAAAATCATTTACAGCATATACGCTTTTTATTGAACCATCTTCATAAAGCGTTATATCCGGCTTGTCGCTTATATTTTCACTTGATATTGGAATATTTTCAACATAAAAAGTGTTTTTGGCAATATTAAAGCATTCTACATTACCGTTCTCATAAAATGATATTTTCGTATTAACAGGCGCAATAAAAATGTTCTCGTTTATATTTATATTGGTTTCATTTGCAAGATAACCGTCTTTAACCATGCCATTATTAAAAAAATTTATCCTATATGTTTTTTGATTCTCTACATTTTCAAAAACAAAATTATATTTTTTATTTTTTATCTCAAATTCTTGATTGTACTTTAAAGAAATGCTTTCAATATTGCCATTTTCATGAAAAGATACAAAGGTATCTTTATTGTTGATATCCGCGTCCTTCCCATTTAAGTTAATTTTTGAATTTTCAGATAAATAAACTGACTGAATCTTACCAGATTTATAAAATGCGAGGGGGCAATAAGATTTAATTGAAATATTCGAATTGTTATACTCTATTTTAATATTTTCAGGATATATGATAGACTTAAGAATGCCTTCTTTGTAAAATTCAATTTTTGCGTTTTCCGGTATTTTATAGCTTATACTATTTAATTTAATTTCAGAGGGTTTTGAAATATTCGCTGAAGTTATTTCTCCGGATTGATTAAATTTAACTTTATTTGTTGTAAAACTATAATTGTTAATGTTTAGTAAATAATCTTCCGTATTAACTACCCTAATAGAACCGTCATTAAAAAACTCAATCGGCGCGCCATCTTTAGTTTTGAATAATAAATTATTAATTTTAATATTCTGCT
>ERZ795052.5107-NODE-5107-length-12992-cov-24.259720_pt1 | contig 12992 bp, 15 predicted proteins | sample MGYA00375136_ERZ795052 | MGnify/ENA primary metagenome ERZ795052 (study PRJEB30181, sample SAMN05720156) | activated sludge metagenome | isolation source: Anaerobic digester | place: Japan | collected 2015-05-26 ... | reverse complement strand
AACGCAAGGACGCGCTGCTTGCGCTTGAGTACATCAGGGATATCATCAGCGCACCATGAAAAAAACCGGGTGCGTCTCCACAGGTCTTTGCCCCCTGGAAAGCCGGGCCCGGATGTTCATGCCATACTGCTGCTTCCCCGCTCCACTTACGGGTCCTGCCGGTCTGCAGCGGGATCTTTCCTCTTCAGGTATTCGCGGATCTCATACAGTTTTTCGGTTCCAAGCATCGTCTCGATTATTACGTTGTTGAGCTGCGCAATGCTCTTTACAAGCGGCGAATCATCGTTGATCGAATAGAGGATTGCCTGGCCGGAAGTTCTTGATCTCACCACGCCCCAGTTCTCAAACTTTTTCAGCACCCTGGAGAGCGTCTGGCGGGTCACGCCGATCTCGTCCGCAAGTTCGGAGATGTTGAATTCGATGCCGCTCAGCGGCAACAGGAACTCAAGCGTCCTTAACTCGGTGTTATTCCCCAATAATCCCTCAAAGGGTTGCAGCATACTCCATCACCCCCTCTGGCGCGTAAATACGATTGAGTGTTTTTTGCCTCATCGCATAGAGATAGGTAAAGATATTATTAAATTTTTGTTAAACAGGATTAACACTAATGGTAAAACTGTTACACGGGGCGCTCCTTTCCGGTGGTTACATTGTAGTCATGAGCGCTCAGCGCCCTGACAGCCTTTTTGAAGTCAGAGATGTAGAACTTCTCGTCTTTCTTCTTTATCGATGTGATATATCCCTGATTTTTCAAGCGTTTTGTCCCTGCACCGAAGTCCCGGTCATACTTCTTTGAGTAGATCCGTTGAAGTTTTTTGGAGTTATACCCTGCATCGGCTCTGAAATTACGATGTGAGTAGAGAATATAAAGCACGAAGAGTTCATCATCGGTCAAACCGCAAACCATTCAATTCTCCACAAACTTTGCTCTTCCAGGCAGAGACCCGGCTGGTTGTACCTGTGCGGTTCTGAAAGAAGTTATTTCCCTTTCGCTGCCGTCTCACGAAGACACTCTTCTTCTGTTGGTGGTGGATCACCCGCGGCATGCGTGAGGGCTACGAGGGTTTCAAAGACCTCAGGACAGTCGCTGAGGAGACGCTTGCAGACCTCCAGATGATGAACGGAGACCTCAATCGGGCCACAATCAGCGGCGGCGGCGACCCTACCTGCTACCCCGAGTTCTATGACCTCATCGAACTCCTCGGGAGCATGGAGGTGCCGCTCCACATAGGCTACACAAGCGGCAAGGGGTTCGATGACCCCGGGGTCGCCGATCACCTCATCGATAACGGCCTCTCCGAGGTCTCATTCACCCTATTTGCCGCCGACGCCGGAAGTCTCGATCGCCGTCCTCGACCGGTTCTGTGAGGAGATCGATCTCTACGCCGCCGCTGTCGTCATCCCCGGCCGGGCGTTCGTCCACGACGCCGAGGCAAAAGAGATCCTCTCCGCCGACGGTGTCGACCGCGACGTTCTGCGCGGCCCCGATATGCTGACGGCCGACGCGGAGACGAGCATGGGGATGACCCGCAATGAGGTGCTCGATAAGGAGATGGAAGGGATCGCGGCCCTGATCAACACAATCAACCGCTACGGCCGTTGATCCACCAGCCCGAGGAACCGCTCGATCAGCCACTCGTTCCTGACCTCCGGGTGGAAGAGGAGGGCGTAGAGGGGGGACGAGCGGTGGGGGAGCAGTCACTGCGCGGGTCGTCTCATAAGTCAAATAACGACCCTCAAAGTCGAACTGTGGGAATAAACCTGCGTTGTGCCCTCCATACACTTTCACGGCGCGGTGGAGAGATTTTATAGTGAGGGAGGCCAGTGATGTGTATAGTTATGCGGAAAAAAGTATTCCCCTGTGGACTGGTGTAACCTGTCGGAGGCTTTTAAATGGATGAATTTGACGGAATCCTCGCAATGCTGAACGCAGCTGATGGTAAGATCTCGGGCCGAACGACTATCCAGAAACTGGGGTACTTCTCGACGGTCAGGGGTGCCATCAAGGCACGCTACCGACCACACTATTACGGCCCCTACAGCGCAGAGATTGCCGGCGCTATACAGGCTCTCGTTTCCTATGGTTTCATCGAGGAGAGGGTGGAGATACCGGAATCTCCGGGTCATACCTCATCGTTATATATGAGGCGCTACACCTACACGCTTACAGATGACGGCAGGGGACTGATCCAGAAACTCAAGGAGGAGCACGGCCCGGAGATTAAAGAGATAGAAGATATCATCAACATCTGCAAGAAGACCGCGAACCTCGACTCCAGGATCCTCTCCTGGGCTGCGAAGGTTCACTATATCCAGACGCTGGAAAAAAGGGATCTCTCTCATGACGAGATCCAGGAGATTGCCAGGACCCTCTCCTGGGACATCTCAGATGAACAGATCCGGAAAGGACTGGATCTACTCGGGGACCTTCGGATATCGGGAGGGTGAGTGCCATGCTCACCTACGAGGTGCATGTGAGGGATCCGCTCTATGGTTACATCGGGCTTACTGCAGATGAGGTCCAACTCCTGGATACCGCCCCCATCCAGAGGCTTCGGAGGATCAAGCAGCTCGCCAACGCTCATCTGGTCTACCCCTCTGCATGCCACACCCGTTTTGAGCATTCGCTCGGTGTTCTCCATATTGCCACCCTCATGGCAGAGCACCTCGGGATAGGGGAGGACGACCTGATAAATCTCCGCTACGCCGCCATGCTTCACGATGTCGGCCACGGTCCTTTCTCTCACGTCTTCGAGGCATCGTTGAAGAGGATCAACGGGGACGAAACCACACACGAGGATATCACCACGCGTATCATCGGGGAGGACGACGAGATAAGCTCGATCCTGGGTGACGCGGCAGGCGAGGTCGCCGCCATTCTTTCTGAGGACCAAAACGGTATTCTCAACCAGATCATGTCAGGGAACCTCGATGCTGATAAGATCGACTACCTCAGGCGGGACTCTTACCACATCGGTGTCAACTACGGAAACTTTGACCTCGAACGCATCCTCCATACCATCCAGAAGACCGAGAAGACGAGAGACTGGGAGCCCGAACATATCGTCATCCACGAGAAGGGTATGGATGCGATCGAGAGTTTCAGGTTGGCACGGTTCCTGATGCATACTCAGGTGTACCACCATCATACCAACGTCGCAGCAAACAGGATGCTTCAGCGAGCGGTCGAGGTTGCCATCAGAGATGGTATCGTGGACGTTGAGAGGATCAAACTGAATAATGAGGATTTTCTTGAGTACTACCTCTCGCTTGACGACGCACGGTTGATAACGCAAATACTTTCCGAGCCCGGGAGCACCGCAGCCGAATTGATCAGGAGGCTGGAGATGAGGGATCTCTTCAAACGTGGCTATTCGATGTATGTCTCGCAGGAGGAGAACTATAACATCCGCTACTACCTTGGGACGAAGTTCGCCGCAGAGGGTGAGAGTGCACGGAAGATAGAGAAGGCGGTGGCAGAGGAATGCGGGTGTGATCCCGACTACATCATCGCAGACCTGGTGAGGATCGAGAACTCACTCTTTAAATCCTCGCCCGTTCTTACAGAAAAGGAAAAATTCCCGTTCCTGATCAAGATGCGGGATGGGAAGATCGAGGAGCTCGAGCATTACTCTACCCTCGCCTATACCGGTGAACCCAGAACGATCTTCTACATCTTCTGCCCGAAGGAGCACCGGCAGAGCGTGCAGGAACATGCAAGAGAGATCCTTGACAGGACGGTTTGGTGATTCCACCCTCTTGCTGGCAACCGTGTGGGTGTGGGTAAGCAGGATACCGCCGTTCTGGAGATCGATGACCACACTGGCATCAATCACACATCTCAATCGGGAACCCACCGTGCCGCCCCTCCTCGATCTGACAGAACTCGGAAATGCTCATTCCGAGAAGTTCGGAGGCACGGGACGCGGAGATCGCATCCTCAGCATACGCCCTCATCACGAGCCGCTTCATCCTCCTGGGTTCTTCTGGAGGGATCTGGTCACCGGGCTCGCGCGTGCGCCATCCTCGCTCATCAATGAGATCAAATATCCTGCGATACTCCCTCTCCGGGATGGTGCCGAGATCCTTTGCCCGGTGAACCCAGGCCTGGATGCTCATCCCGTACTGGTGTTTCAAAAGGTGCAACTCAAAGAGATCCAGTTTTCTCCGGTTTACCCCCAACTCTTCCAGGGCTGCCTCTTTCGGGACGAGGAAGGCTCCGGCAAACCGATTCGCAACCCTCTCGCCATCCAGATCCTGAGACGGTTCAACCATAAGGTGACCCAGTTCATGCGCCATACTGAACCTCTGCCGGTCTCCGGGAACCCCATCCCGGATTATGATGGCCGGCGTCGTGTCATGCCAGAATCTGATGGCGTCAAATGAAACTGGAGCGGAGATCGTTCCCACTTTTATCCCCTCCTTCTCCAGAAGGTCGGTGAGACTCTCGATCGGACGATTGCCAAGCCCCCATTCCTGACGCAGATTCACGGCGACCTGCTCGACCTCCTGGATATCGGTGATCCGGACGGGATATCCTGGAGGGATGGGAGATTGCGGCCGTAGTTCGAGATCGGTTTCGATCTCAAGGTATCGTTCAAGCAAGTCCCGCGCTCTTTCCTCCACCATCTCCTCTTCTTTCTTCTTCATGCTGGATGAACGTCTTTCGCCTGCCCGCCCCCTTCACCGGGGGCGGGCAGTGCATGGCGATTGGCCCGATGGCCGTGCCACGGGGGGGGAGACAGGATCTTCAAGGAGTCTCTCACTTGAACCCGGGGAGGGGCTGCTCTCCCATGACACCGTATCGAAGGGATATCCCCTCCCCGGTCTCCGCGTTTCACCCGTTGAGCGGTATTCGTCGAGCCACCCCCCCGGACACACCGGCCTCGAGAGCCTCAAACCCTGCCCAACCTTTAAGTTCCCTCGCCGCCAACCATGATCCGGTGAAAACCACTATGAGTGATTGTTTTATTTGTTGAACCGATCCGCTTTTTTGATACCACGTTACGGGACGGCGAGCAGACACCGGGTGTCAGCCTGACGCCGGCCGAGAAGCTTGAGATTGCAGCCCACCTTGCCGGTATCGGTGTCCACGTCATCGAAGCAGGCTCCGCAGCCGCATCCGCCGGAGAGCGTGAATCCATCCGCCTGATCGCAGACGCCGGGCTCAAAGCCGAGACCTGCACCTACGTCCGGGCGCTGCCGGCGGACATCGACCTCGCCGCCGACGCCGGGGCAGACTCCGTCCACCTGGTAATCCCGGTGAGCGACCTCCACATCAGCAAGAAACTCCGCAAGACCCGCGAACAGGTCTGTGAGATGGCCTGGAGCAGCGTCGAGTACGCAAAAGAGCGCGGACTGATCGTCGAACTCTCCGGAGAAGACGCATCCCGCGCCGACCAGACGTTCCTGGCAGAGATCTTCCGGGAAGGAGTCGAACGCGGCGCAGACCGTCTCTGCTTCTGCGACACCGTCGGGCTCCTCACGCCCGAAAGGGCGGCCGAGATCATCCCGCCGCTACTGTTTGCCCCGCTCTCCATCCACTGCCACGACGACCTCGGGTTTGCGCTTGCAAACACCGTCGCCGCGCTGCGTGCCGGAGCATCCGCCGCCCACGTCACCGTCAACGGCCTCGGCGAACGGGCGGGGAACACCGCCCTCGAAGAACTGGTGATGGCGCTCGAGGTCCTCTACGGCGTTGACACCGGGATCGTGACCAGCGAACTCTACCCCCTCTCGACCCACGTCGCCCGTCTGACCGGGGTGCCGCTGCCGACCAACAAACCCATCGTAGGCGAGATGGCGTTCACCCACGAGAGCGGGATCCACGCCCACGGCGTTATGCGGGACGCAAGCACCTACGAACCCCTCAAACCCGAGAGGGTGGGAAGAAGGAGGCGCATAGTCCTCGGGAAACACTCGGGGTCTGCAGCGGTCGAGGCCGCGCTCCACGACATGGGCTATAACCCCAATCCCGCGCAGCTTGCCGAGATCGTCGCAAGGATCAAACGGATGGGTGACACCGGAACACGGATCACCGACGCCGACATCATGACGATCGCCGATACCGTCATGGAGATCGAGTTCAAACCCTGCCTCGAACTGCGGCAGTTCACCATAGTCTCCGGGAGCAACGCCATGCCCACCGCCTCCGTCACGATGCTCGTCAACGGCGAGGAGATCACCGGTGCCGCGGTCGGGAACGGCCCCGTGGATGCAGCCATCCGCGCGCTCCAGCGATCGGTCGCGGATGTCGGGGATGTACGGCTTGATGAATACCGTGTCGACGCCATAACCGGCGGCACAGACGCCCTCGTTGACGTCTCCGTGAAACTGAGCAGGGACGGAAAGAGCGTCACCTCCCGCGGCGCCAGGACAGACATAATCATGGCAAGCGTCGAAGCGGTTATCACTGGTATGAACAGATTACTCAGGGAAGAGCATGAAGACCGGAGCCAGGACTCTGATAGAAGCGCTGCAGCGTGAAGGGGTGGATACCATATTCGGCTACCCCGGCGGCGTTGTGTTGCCGATCTACGATGAACTCTACGACTCGTCGATCCGGCACATTCTGGTAAGGCATGAGCAGGCAGCGGCGCACGCGGCCGATGGCTACGCGCGTGCAAGCGGCCGCGTAGGTGTATGCCTTGCCACCTCAGGCCCCGGCGCCTGCAACCTTGTAACCGGTATAGCGACGGCCTACATGGACTCCATCCCGATCGTCGCCCTCACCGGCCAGGTGCCCACAGCACTCCTGGGTAACGACGCTTTCCAGGAGTCGGACATCACCGGGATCACGATGCCGATCACGAAGCACAACTACCTGGTGAAGAACGCCGCCGATATCGACCGCGTTGTAAAGGAGGCGTTCTACATCGCCGGCACAGGCCGGCCCGGCCCGGTGCTGATCGATCTCCCAAAAGACGTCAGCACGGGCGAGGTGGATGAGGCATCCTCGCCGCCGGCGGCGATCTCGCTTCGGGGCTACCAGCCCACGTATGAGGGGCACGTCCGCCAGATAGACAAGGCGCTTGACCTGATCGCGGAGGCGGAGCGGCCGCTCGTCTACGCCGGCGGGGGCGTGATCCTCTCCGGCGCCTCGGCCGAACTCCGTGAGTTTATCGAGACCGCCGCCATACCGGTGACAACCACCCTTATGGGGCTTGGCGCCATCCCGGGAGACCACCCCCTCAACCTGGGGATGCTCGGTATGCACGGCACCGCGGCCGCAAACTTCGCTGTCACGGAGTGCGATCTCCTGGTGGCAATCGGGGTGCGGTTCGATGACCGGGTTACAGGCAAGATCGAGGCCTTCGCCCCGAACGCCCGGATCATCCATATCGATATCGACCCGGCCGAGATTGGGAAGAACAAGAAGGTCGATTTACCGATCGTCGGGGATGTCGGGAGGGTGCTCCGGGCGATGCTTGCGCGGATGAAGAAGCGCGGCGATACGGCGAACTGGGTGAACCGGACGGGCACCTGGAAGGCGCAGTTCCCGCCGGCTTACCGCGACGACGATCGCCTGCGGCCGCAGTACATCATACAGCAGCTCTCCGACCTGATGAAGGGCGAGGGAATCGTCGTAAGCGAGGTCGGCCAGAACCAGATGTGGACGGCGCTCTACTACTGTTTCAGGAAACCGCGGTCCTGGATAACCTCGGGCGGTCTCGGGACGATGGGCTACGGGTTCCCGGCGGCCATAGGCGCCCACTTCGCCCGGCCGGGGGAGACGGTCGTCGATGTCGCGGGTGACGGGAGTTTCCAGATGAACATCCAGGAGCTCGCGACGGTTGCGCACAACAACATCCCGGTGAAGGTTGTCATCCTGAACAACATGTACCTCGGGATGGTCCGGCAGTGGCAGGAGCTCTTCTACGAGCGGCGTTACGCCTACACCGAGCTCTCGCCGGTGGACTTTGTGAAGGTCGCAAACGCCTACGGTGTCGAGGGGATGCGGGTCGAGGAGAAGGCTGATGTTCGCGGGGCGCTCGAGACGGCTCTCTCCCACGATGGGCCGTTTGTCCTGGATTTCAGGATAGAGCGGGAGGAGAACGTCTTTCCCATGGTCCCGGCCGGTGCTGCGATCAACGAGATGATAGGGGTGCGCAACCCATGACATCGCATACGCTGAGCGTCCTGGTCGAGAACAGGGCGGGTGTCCTCTCCCGGGTTGCCGGGATGTTCTCACGCCGGGGGTTCAACATCGAGAGCCTTGCCGTGGGGACGTGCGAGGAGCCCGGGATGAGCCGGATCACGATCGTTGTGAACGGGGATGATGCTGTGGTCGAGCAGGTGATGAAGCAGACCAACAAGATCATAGACGTTATCAAGGTCTCCGACCTGACGGAGCACGAGAGCGTTGAACGAGAGCTTGCGCTGATCAAGGTGGCCGCGGAGACCGGGGCCGCCCGTGCGGAGATCATGCAGATCGCAAACATATTCCGGGCGCAGATCGTGGATGTGGGGACGAGGACGCTGGTGCTCCAGGTTGCGGGGGATACTGATAAGATCGAGGCCCTGGAGAAACTCCTGCGGCAGTATGGCATCAAGGAGCTCGTCAGGACGGGCAAGGTTGCCCTCCTCCGCGGGTCAAAGACCGTGAAAACCTCCAAATAACTTTTTTTGTGGTGTAAATGGCGATCGGAGCGATCTCCGATCGATTGTGTTATATGTTAGCATGCCACACGCTGTCACAGCATGACGATACTGGGATTACCACTCCACACGATACTCTATGTGGGCGCAACCGTCGTCCTGGCCTTTGTGTTGTTGATCATCTGGGGTCTGCGGTTCCAGGGGGATGAGTCCTGATGGCGGATCTAACGACGGTCGCCCTGATCGGGATTTACTTCTTTGCGCTCCTCGGTATAGGCACCTGGGCGTCGCACAAGATCCGGAACACCGAGGACTACATCCTTGCGGGGAGGTCGCTCGGGTTCTGGATCTTCACGATCCTGATCGTCTGTTCGATATGCAGCGGGATGACGCTGCTCGGGGTCAGCGGGTTTGGGTATACTTCGGGCTGGCCGGGGATCTGGGAGCAGATCTTTGTGCCGCTTGCGGCCTCGTTCTGTATAATCTTCTTCGGGGTGAAGCTGAACGCTGTGGGGAAGGAGCGGGGCTACATGACCGTCCAGGACTACCTGGCCGAGAGGTTTGAGAGTCCGCGGGGGATGCGGGCTCTCTCGGCGGTCTCGGGGATCCTGGTCTCGCTGATATACCTCATAGGGCAGTATGCTGCGATCAGCATCGTGCTGGTCTGGATATTTGGGATACCGCACTGGCAGGCGCTGCTGATCTCGGGTGTCATAATCATAGCCTACACGGTGATCGGCGGGTTATACGCGGTGTCCTGGACGACGCTGTTCCAGGGCGGGATCCTGATTCTGGGGGTGCTTGCGATGGCGCCTTTTGTCATCAGGAGCGCGGGGGGGCTTACCCACATCAACACGGTTCTTGCGGGGATCGATCCGAACTTTGTTGAGCCCTGGTTCCCGAGCCCGGCATACGCGTCTTACGCCTACGCGACGCCGGAGTTCCTCTTCTCGTTTGCCATACTGCTGATGGTGGGGCTTGCGTGTGCGCCGCACGTCATCAACAACGTTCTGGCGGCGAAGGAGTCGCGCTACTTTAAGTGGTCGCCGCTTGTGGCGTTCGGGATATACGCGGTTGTGATGTTCCTGGTGAAGTTTACGGGGTTTGCGACAAGGGTGCTTGTGGAGGAGGGGGCGGTGACCCTTCCCGATGTTGTGAACGCCCAGGATTATGCGTTCATTGTGGGTGTGGAGTATGCGATGCCAAACATGTTTTTATGGGGCATTTTTGCTGTGATTGTGCTTGCGGCGGTGATGTCGACGACGGATCGGCTGATGCTCACGATAGGGACGTCGTTTAGCTGGGACATCTACAAGAACCTCTTCCGACCGGCGGCTTCGGAGAAGGAGGTTCTCATGGTCTCCAGGGTCGCGGTTGTGGTGGGGGCGGTGGGGACGCTTATCCTGGCCATCAATCCGCCGCCGATGCTGGCCTGGCTGATCTGGATGGGTATCGGGGTTATGCTGGCGACGTTTGCTGTTCCGCTGCTGGCCGGCCTCTACTGGAGGGGGGCGACGGGTGCGGGCGGTATTGCGAGCATGGCGACCGGGCTTGTGGCGGCCGGGGTCTTTGGCTACTGGCACAAGTTTGTGGCGCCGCTTCCGATACACTTCAGTTTCTTTGCGCTGCTGCTCTCGCTGCTGGCGATGGTTGTTGTGAGTCTTCTGACGCGAAAGAACTCTCCCGAAATACTGGATGGCACCCGGACGGGCTGGTTTATCCAGTCCGGCGGTGTCCGGGGGGAGGCCAAGAGGGAGTGAGAGAGGGGATTTTTCGCCTGTGTGAAACCCGGAGGAGGGTCTCTGGGCGGACGCCGGGAAGAGGTCTTACGCTCTCGCGTGGCGCATGTCGCCTGCGTCTCTGGCTGAAAGGGTGTTCGTCGACAACAACCCCCCGCCGCCCATGTCTCAACGTGTCACCGGAACAGTGTTTTTACCTCTGGAGCCACCCCCACCGCCCGGCCGCTGCGAGATAGATCGAGTGTGACGGCAATCCGATCCGGTTTCTGCGCAGATCGTGGAGTCATCCATCCCTCTCTCTCGGTTCAACCGCCCCCAAAGACCCTGATCAGCACCGCCACCACCCCGCCGACAACCCCCCCGGCGCCGGCGCTCACCGTCGAGAGCCGCCGCTCAGCGCCCTCTCTCTCGGCCCGCCAGCCCTCCAGCGCCCTCACCCGGGCCTCAAAATCCTCGTCCCGGGCCTCCATCTGCTGGAGCGTCCGGCATATCCACTTCACGTCCCGGTTGGTCTCGTAGACAAGCTCCCGGGTGGTCTTTTCGGCGGTCATGGTATCCTCCTGTGGGAGTATAGGTCGGCTGAGTCGAAAAGCCATACGGTAAAGGTTATATTGGTGAATCCGGGCCAGATCCAGCGTTTTTGATACAGTCAGGCTGATACCTTCTCCCGCCAACCCTGTATATGTCTGTCACATTCCCGGGAACCCTGGCAGGCAGGAGACAGAACCCATGGCAGACTTTGTGCCGACCACTGTAAACAGAACGGCGGTCCGGGAACTTTCGGTCCCGATCGCCAGCGTAACGGCGTTTAACAACCTCGTCCAGTCGGTCATCACCGACAACCCCTTCGGCTGTGTCGGCTACACCAACTCTGACGGGGAGTATATCGAGCCGGTCGTCCTGAACCGCGAGCGCTACACCGCGAAGGTGAACTTCATCAACGCTGATGGCAAGCGTGTCGGGACGGTCTCTCTCGACTCGCCGACGATCGCAGCCTTCGAGGCGAACGCCGCCGAGGTGCTTGCAAACACCGCCATTGCGGCCGCGATGGGCGGCGAGGCCGTCCGCGACCTCCCGCACGAGACCTACTACGCCCAGCTGCGGTGCCACGACCCCTCGGGTGACGACTACTACCTCACCTTCACCAGGAAGACCGTCCGGCTCTCGTCCTACCAGGATGAGGCCATCAGGAGCACGGTCGAGACCTGGGCCGACGCCGTCGGGACGCTGGACTGAGAAGAGGGAAAAGGAACGGGGTTTTTACCCCCCCACGCTCCACCCTCTTTGCAACCCTATTCTGGCGGGGAGAAGCGTCCCCGGCCGTCGATGTAAACACCGAGAGCGAGATCCCGTTCGTGCTCTACGAAAACCGTTCCCGCTGAGACGCGAGCGACAGGGGAACGTCCCGCCCCCCACGGGGGTGATTCCCCCTCGATACGGTGCCGGGGGTGTCACTGTCGTCCCGCTCATACACCCCTGGGCATACCACAGAAAGGGTTATCTGGCAAAAACGTGCACCCTCCCGTCGGTGGTTTATTACGTCTTTCAAAGTTGAGGTCATCGATAAGATGGCCGCCCTTATCACGGCGGCGTTCGGTCTGATCGCCGCTCTTGCCTGGAACGGCGCCATCCAGGAACTCTTCGGTATCATTTTTGGGGAGCAGAGCACGCTTGTTGCGATGTTTGTCTACGCTGTCGTTGTGACTATCATCGCTGTGATTGCGGTCGTCCTGATTGGCCGCGCTGCGGCGAAGGCAAAGAAGGTGGAGGAGGCCGAGAGCGGGCACTAAAAGACGGCGCATCATCCATCTCCTGGCCCCACCACTTTTTGAAAGACCCGCGCTCAACCTTGCAGCCGCAGAGAGAGGCCATGCCGCATCCCTATGTCGTCCCCGCTCGTAGATTCTAATCGCCTGCGCATATCGATACCGGCTGGGAATCCAGGTATGACCGTATCAGCCTTGAGCCGCTGGAGCGCCAGAGCGTCCTTCACGTCTTACACACAGGGTAGTGATCGCACACGGTATATCAGCCTCCTTTGACGAATCGCTCAATATGGCCTCCTGACCTCTTTCGGTAACTCTCTTTTGCTATCACGCGAGAATATAGATCTCCGATCTCGGTTTTGCCCTGCCTGCCTGCGGCGTGGGAGCCAAAAGGAGTGTATGACCACGGTATCGCGTTGCTTTATACCCTCTATCGTGTGACCTGCCTTCTGTGACTGATTCCCATTCCCGGACCCAATGACGGAAAGACGGATAAATAAACCCCGGGTTGGACGGTGATGACGATCCAGGAAAGAAGGAGAACCTGCATCCCTACCCGGATAGGTCACCTGCCGCTCCGTCTTGCAGGACGCTTGATATCGCTCTGCACGACGTTCTTCTTCGACGAGAAGTAGTCCAGCGACGCCATCGATAATGCCCTTCAGGACTCCAGGCACTGCTGCTGCATGTTGACTGTCTGCAAGCAACCTCTTTTGCCGAAATTCAGTCGCCGAAAGGCTCTCCTCATACCCGATCAGGGCGTCCTCCGGGTAGATGCTTCTGGCCGACCCTGCAGTAACCTGTCAAAGATCTTCATGCGCCGCCTCTCAGGTGATCAAGGTATGACTCTATATTCATCCCGGCAAGAAACGCGGCTTTCTCAAGACTT
>ERZ795052.5098-NODE-5098-length-13017-cov-4.915908_pt1 | contig 13017 bp, 10 predicted proteins | sample MGYA00375136_ERZ795052 | MGnify/ENA primary metagenome ERZ795052 (study PRJEB30181, sample SAMN05720156) | activated sludge metagenome | isolation source: Anaerobic digester | place: Japan | collected 2015-05-26 ... | reverse complement strand
AATAGAATTATCAACTAACTATTTAGTTAATGTAAACCAAAAATTTTTTATTTGCCGTACAGCTTCTGATGGCCTGACATATGAGTCAATCTGAATGCTTTTATAAAGGTTTCTTTCAACTCAACCTCACTCATCCCGTAATAGTCTTCAAAGGCATCAGAATATGCCGCATAGTTAAATATAGGCATTATTCCCGTGAAAAACTCCATTACAGCAAGCTCTTCCTTGGAATAGGGAAATGCAAGACCTTTACTGTCATATTTTTTCTTGATATATTCCAATTCCGCCTCTATTATCATGTCACATCTTTTCAGTAAGCCGGAGTGTTTTGAGTTGGATTTCATAGACTCAGTGAGGGCTATTTTAATAAGATTCTTGTGTGAAAGTGCAAATTCCAGGTTTTTTTCCATAAATGCCATAAACATGTCTTCCCTGTCCATATCCGGATAATCCGACAAGGTTCGGCTCTGCACGCTTTTACCGTCAGCCATAAGCTTTTCAAATAGCTCATCCAGAATTGCATCCTTGCTTTCAAAATAATAATATATTAAAGCTTTATTTACACCGGCCTTTGATGCAATATCATCTACCCTTGCTCCGTCAAAGCCGGCTTCTGCAAAAATTTGCTCTGCTGCGTCCAATATTCTCTGTTTTGAATTAGTTGAATCTTTATTTGTCATATTATCCCTCACAGTTATTTACTAACCATTTAGTTAAATTATATATTTAATTCACACATGTTTCAATAGAAAAATTGGTTTTCTTGGAAAATTTCTGTTTTTATGCGAAAAAAGGGGTATCGCTAACTACTTATTAAGTAGTTTTGCGATACGCCTCTGCAATAGGTTTATAATAGAAATGCCGGTTGGTTTCCCAACCGGCATTCGTTATGGCTTAAGCTTCTGCCATTTTCTTGTAGTTTTCGTATTTTTCCTTTGCTTCCTTTTCTGCCTTTGCAAAGAGTTCTTCTGCCTCTTTGGGGAAAGCACCTACCAAGGATGAATACCTTACCTGATTCATCAGGAAGTCTCTGAAGCTTGCCTTTGGCTCTTTGGAGTCAAGTATAAACGGATTCTTGCCTTCCTTCTTGAGTTCAGGATTATATCTCCATAAGTGCCAGTATCCTGCTTCAACAGCCTGGGCAGTATTGGCCTGGGTTCTTCCCATACCTTCCTTGAGTCCGTGGTTGATACATGGAGCATAACAAATTATCAGCGACGGTCCGTCATACTTCTCAGCTTCCTGTATTGCTTTAAGGAACTGGTTCTTGTCTGCTCCCATGCCTACCTGTGCTACATATACATATCCGTAGGTAGTTGCTATCATACCCAGGTCTTTTTTCTTAGTCTTCTTGCCTGAAGCTGCAAACTTTGCAACTGCTCCTACCGGTGTTGACTTGGAGGACTGTCCGCCGGTGTTGGAGTAAACTTCGGTATCGAATACCAATACGTTTACGTTCTCTCCGGATGCCAGCACATGGTCAAGTCCGCCGTAGCCTATATCATATGCCCATCCGTCACCGCCGAGTATCCAGATGGATTTCTTTACAAGCTGGTCTTTCTTATCTGCTATTTCAGCAGCTATTTCCTTTGCTCTTCCGCTTAATGCATTCATATTGTCAAGCAGAGGAAGTATCTTTTCTGCTGCTGCTTTGCTTGCATCTGCATCATCCTTGCCATCCAGCCATGCTTTGAATGCTTCCTTATATTCATTCGGCATATTCAGGTTCAATGCTTCTGTCATTAACTCAGCAAGCTTTTCCCTTATCTGTCTTACAGCTACTGCCATACCAAATCCGTATTCCGCATTGTCTTCAAAGAGGGAATTGCCCCACGACGGGCCTCTTCCGTTTGCATCAGTGCAGTACGGGGTTGATGGTGAAGAAGCGCCCCAGATTGATGAACATCCTGTTGCATTCGCTATCATCATTCTTTCACCAAAGAGCTGAGTTACAACCTTGATATATGGAGTTTCACCGCATCCCGCACATGCTCCCGAGAATTGGAGATATGGCTGTGCAAACTGACTTCCCTTAACACTTGACTTCGGTGTCAGATTATCCTTTACAGGTACGGTCATTGCATAATCCCAATTAGCTATCCCCTTCTCGGTTTGGGTTTCAAGAGGCTTCATAACAAGGGCTTTTTCTTTTGCGGGGCATATATCTGCGCAATTTCCGCAGCCTGTGCAATCCAATGGGCTTACCTGCATCCTGTATGAGAGTCCTTCGAATCCTTTGCCTGAAGCTTTTATTGTTTCAAATCCTGCAGGTGCTTTCTTCAACTCATCTTCAGTTGCAAGCACAGGTCTTATTGCAGCATGAGGACATACAAAGGAGCACTGGTTGCACTGTATGCATTTTTCCTTCTGCCACTCAGGTACAAATACTGCTATGCCTCTCTTTTCATATGCTGAAGTTCCCATGGGCAAATGTCCGTCTGCATACTCAACAAATTTGCTTACAGGAAGTGTATCTCCCTCCTGCCTGTTCATCGGAATAAGCACATTCTTTATAAAATCAGGAACATCTACTGCTGCTGCCGCTTCTTCTTTTGCACTGCTCCAGCTTCCCGGAACTGCAACTTTTACAAGTGCATCTGTTCCAGCATCAACAGCTTTGTAGTTCATTTCAATAATCTTCTGGCCTTTCTTGCCGTAAGTTTCTGCAAGAGACTCCTTAAGATACTTTACAGCATCTTCTATCGGAATAACATTGGCCAGTTTGAAGAATGCAGATTGCATTATCATGTTGATTCTGTTCCCAAGGCCTATTTCTACTGCAATATCAGTAGCGTTGATAATATAGAAGTTTATTTTGTGATCTGCTATGTATTTCTTCATATTTGCAGGCAGATTCTCTTCAAGCTCATCCGCACTCCACTTACAGTTCAGTACGAAAGTACCGCCGTCTTTAAGTCCCTTTAATACATCGTACTGATGAACATATGCCTGGTTGTGGCATGCTATGAAATCAGCTTCATCAATAAGATATGGGGATTTAATAGGCTTTTTGCCGAATCTGAGGTGGGAAATAGTTACACCTCCGGATTTCTTGGAGTCATAAGCAAAATATCCCTGGGCATAAAGATCGGTCTTATCGCCTATAATCTTTATTGCACTCTTATTTGCTCCAACTGTACCGTCGGAACCCAAACCCCAGAACTTGCATCTTATTGTTCCTTCGGGAGCTGTATTGATATTTTCCTTTACTTCAAGGGAAAGATTTGTTACATCGTCTACTATTCCTATCGTGAATCTGTCTTTTGGCTCATTAGCCTTCAGGTTATCAAAAACAGCTTTAATCTGTGCCGGTGTCGTATCTTTGGAACCAAGTCCGAATCTTCCTCCGACTATTATTGGAGTATTTTTCTTGTTATAGAACATCGAACGGACATCAAGATATAATGGTTCTCCTATTGCTCCAACTTCTTTTGTCCTGTCGAGCACAGCAATTTTCTTCACTGTTTTTGGAAGTACATCGAAGAAATATTTTTCTGAGAAAGGCCTGTAGAGGTGTACCTTTACAACTCCTACCTTTTCACCTTTTGCCATTAAATAATCTACCGTTTCCTCAGCAACATCCGTTACAGAACCCATTGCAACTATAATATTTTCAGCATCCGGTGCTCCATAATAGTTGAAGGGTTTGTATTCTCTGCCTGTCAGCTTGCTTATTTCCTTCATATAGTCTGCAACTATGTCCGGAACTGCGTCATAATACTTATTGCAGGCTTCTCTTGCCTGGAAGTAAATATCCGGATTCTGAGCAGTACCTCTTGTTACCGGGTGCTCCGGATTCAAAGCATTCTTTCTGAATTCGTCCAATGCTTTCTTGTCAAGAAGTTTTTCCAGGTCTGCATAATCCATTACTTCTACCTTCTGAACCTCGCTGGAGGTTCTGAAACCGTCAAAGAAATGTACAAACGGAACCCTTGATTTAATTGCAGCCAAGTGAGCAATACCACCCAGGTCCATTATTTCCTGTACTGAACCTGAAGCAAGTAAAGCAAATCCTGTTTGTCTTGTTGCCATTACGTCCTGATGGTCTCCAAATATTGAGAGCGCGTGACTTGCCAATGCACGGGCAGATACGTGGAATACGCCCGGAAGCAATTCTCCGGCAATCTTGTACATATTTGGTATCATAAGAAGCAATCCCTGTGATGCTGTAAAGGTTGTAGTTAATGCACCTGCTGCCAGCGAACCGTGAACGGCTCCTGCAGCTCCTCCTTCTGACTGCAGCTCAACAACCTTCACCTGTTGGCCAAAAATGTTCTTCAGTCCATGGGCGGACCACTCATCAACATTTTCTGCCATTGTGGATGACGGTGTTATCGGGTAAATTGCAGCAACCTCAGTAAACGCATAGGCGACATGCGCGGCTGCTGCATTACCATCCATTGTTTTCATCTTTTTAGCCATTGCTAAACCCCCTAATATAATAATAAATGGTCATTTGTAGGTAATTTATCAAAGAACGCCACTTTTAGTATATTAAACATTCATTTCATTGTCAAATTAAAAGCATTGAACTATTAAAAAATAATAACCACCCTCATCTATGTCTCTCAATGGGTAAGGGCAGTTAGTTATTTTTTGGTCAATTTAATATTTATGCATACTTACTAATTATTATTCATTTTACAAGTTTTTTCAAATTTGCTATAAAATATATTGCAGGAACAAAAGAAGTATTATTCCGGGGATTCCCAAAAAACCTGCTATCAGTGCTGTAATGGGGTTTATTCCTATGGAGAGGCCCGTGAGTCCGCTGAAAATATTTATTGCAAATAACGCAATTGCTCCTATAATACCGTTCATTACCAGTTTGACAATTATTTTAATAGGCAAGACCAGCAATACCCCTATAACATAGACAGCGCCTATGGCAAAAAACACTGCCAGTATTGAGAATACATCTATCTGCGGCAACTTGAATCCCCCCCGGTAAATTATAAAGACCTTATGTTTATTTATATTATTCTTTTCATATTTTATTACAAGTTTTGTACAACTTTTTTATCACCGTTCGGCTGTATTGTCACGCTGAGGCCCTTATCCTTTGCAAGCTTCAGCAGATAAACATATTGTGATTTGGCAGCTTCCATTCTATATATTGCATGGTCTACAAGCTCAGGGGCGGTTACATTGTCAAAATAGTTCTGCGCATCATTCATTTCCTGCTTTGCTTTAAGTATCGTATTTATCAGCTCCGTATTTTCGTCCCTTTCCCTGGTGCCCCTCATACTATTCAGCAAACAGTCCATTATATCCTCTAACTGTTTATTCTTCTTAGGCTCCCTATCTGCCAGATTCGTGGACATAAATAAAACACCTCCGTTATTATTACTAATTTATCCAAGAATTAGCAATAATATTCTGAGGTGTAATATTTTGTTTAAGTATTTTAATTGTTGTTGGTCTTTACAGCTTTTCGAAGCCTTTCTCCAGATCATTGATTATGTCTTCGACATCCTCAATCCCTACCGACAGTCTGACCAATCCGTCTGTAATACCGGCCTTTTCCCTCTCTTCCCTGGGCACTGCTGCGTGAGTCATCGATGCCGGATGCTGAATAAGCGAATCAACAGTCCCCAAGCTAACTGCGAGAGAGATGATTCCTAAATTGTTTAAAAGAGCCTCGCCGGCTTCATACCCGCCTTTAAGCTCAAAAGCTATCATCCCTCCGAAATCCCGCATTTGTTTTTTGGCGAGCTCATGCTGCGGGAAAGACTCCAGTCCCGGATAATAAACCTTTTCAACTTTAGGATGGTTTTCGAGATATCTTGCAACTTTCATCGCATTCTCACAGTGTCTGTCCATTCTAAGTCCCAAAGTCTTCAATCCCCTTACCAGCAGCCAGGAATCGAAGGGTGATCCTGTACACCCTAAATTCTGAAGATAAGGGCTTTTTATATTATCGATATACTGCTGTTTTCCTACAATTGCCCCGCCCACTATATCACCGTGGCCGTTCAGGTACTTGGTGGAACTGTACACCACTACATCCGCGCCTAAATCCATAGGCTTTTGAAGATAGGAGGTCAGGAATGTGTTATCCGCTACAACTACTGCATTGTGGTCATGAGCAATCTTCGAGACCTTTTCAATATCAATCAGCTCAAGGGTCGGATTAGCCGGCGTCTCGATATATACCAGCTTCGTATTTTCTTTAAAAGCTTTTTCAAGCTCAGCTTCATCGTTGACATCTATAAAGGTCCCTGTAATACCGTAGCCCCCCAGGACTTTATTAATCAATGTAACGGTTCCCCCATACAGGCATTTTGATGCTAAAAAGTGATCGCCGGATTTCAACAATCCTAAAAAGACCATGGATATTGCCGACATACCTGTATTGGTAATTATACCTGCATCGGCATTATCGAGGTCAGCTATCCTTTTTGCTGCTTCATCAGTGTTTGGGTTCCCTAACCTGGTATACCTGTATCCTGAATCTTTTCCCGCAAATCTGTCACCCCCTTGGGCGCAGTCGTCAAACACAAAAGTTGAGGTTTGGTAAATCGGTGTGACATGGGAACCGAAATGTCTGTCATGGATCTCACCAGAATGAATTGCTCTTGTATTAAACTTCATATTCATTTCCTTTCTGTTCATAATTCTGTTATAGCTTGTTTACTGCGCTCGCTAGCCTTTCCAGCCCTTCCTCAAGCATGGATCTCGGACAAGCCAAATTCATTCGCATAAATCCTTTTCCTGTTTCTCCGAACCAATATCCGGAATCAAGAGCAATTTTTGCTTTTTTGAAAAACAGGCCATCCAGCTCTTCGGTATTTAATCCAAGTTCCCTACAGTCGAGCCACATTAAATAAGTAGCTTCCATTTTGTTGGGAATTATGCCTTTAATATTTCTTGTTATGTAGTCATAGGCAAAATTCATGTTGTCTTCAAGAAAATCCACCAGCTTATCCACGTAGCCTGCACCGTTTTCATATGCAGCCTGAGTCACCTCCTGGCTGAAAACATTGGAACGGTTGAGATCCAGCAAACCGAGTTCTTCTTTGTATGCCTTCATTTTGTCGGGATCGGGTATTATGCAGAAAGCCGAATGCAGACCGGCTATATTAAAGGTCTTGCTTGGAGCTGTACATATAATTATATTCTTTTTATGTTCCTCTCCCGCAATTAACATGGGTATGTGTTTATGTCCCTTATACACCAAATCGAAATGTATTTCATCGGATACCAGAAGTACATTGTTTTCATAGCAAATTTTGCTGAGAGTCTTAAGCTCTTCCTGATTCCATACCCTGCCTACGGGATTGTGAGGGCTGCAAAGAATCATCATGGTGCACAGGGGGTCTTCAGCCTTCTTTTTTAGGTCTTCAAAGTCCATAACATATTTCCCGTTTTCAAGCTTTAAGATATTGTCGCTTAGTATCCTCTTGTTCCCCTCTACAACCCTTCTGAAGGGATAATAGACAGGGCTTTGAATAATTATTTTGTCGCCGGGTTCGGTAAATTTCCTGATCATCATATTGAGCAGAAATACCACCCCGGGTCCGTATTCTATCTCTTCCCTCTTTACTTCCATCTGATGTCTTGTACTCAACCAGTTTATTATGGAATCATAAAACTCCGGCATCCTCTTCGAGTATCCAAAAATGCCGTGCTTAGCCCTGCTGATAATACTTTCGACTATGAAATCGGGAGATTTTATATCCATGTCGGCTACCCAGAAGGGAAGCATATCGTTGCTCCCGAAATTCAGATCCATTTCCTCATATTTCACTGATTTTGTATTCTTTCTGTCAACAACTACGTCTAAATTATACATTTTACCCTCCATAACTGTTAGTTTCTGCAATCCCAAAATCTTTTTTCATCCAATCCTTACCTTCAATTCTCCTTGTAACCATCATGGATACCACTGCATCTCCTGTGGCATTTATCATTGTAGCTATAGGATCTGTCAATAGACCGATGGTAAGTATGATAGGAAATACTTCGGGATTGAATCCATAAAATCCTATGATAATAAGCTCTCCCATCATTCCGCCCCCGGGAATACCGCTCATGACTACTCCGCTCATAACTGATATGACTGTTGCAGTGATCCATACTCCAAGACCGATAAACTTCATATTAAACAAACCGAAAAGGAATGCAATTTTCATAAGAGTGGTAAGCACCGTCCCGTCCATGTGAATGGTTGCACCCAGCGGCAGCACAATATTGCTGATGTCATCTGGCACTCCCATTCTTTTAGTCCCTGCAAGATTCGTTGGCAATGTTGCGATAGAGCTTTGGGTCGCCAAAGAAGTGACCACCGCCGGAAGTATATTTTTGTAAAATACTTTTATCCCCGTTACTCCGCCTGCATAATATGCATAAAGTGTGAAGCATGTTAAGAAATAGAATATGCATATAGGGAAGAACATCACAACAGCTCTGGAATAAGCCCCAAGCAATTGTGAACCGTAATCCCCTATAAGTGCTGCAAAGTACGCACCTAATCCTATCGGAGCATAGAGCATTATCAAATTGATCATCTTCATAAGTGCTTCTGAGCAGATTGACAGCATTTCGCTTACCGGATTGTATTCAAGCCCTCTGGATGCAGTCACTGCATTTACGCAGTATCCAAATGCCACCGCAAAAATTATCAAAGGAAGCATGGCCCCTTTTGACAGTATCAGATTAAAATCCGATACAGTTATGGCTTTGACTAATTGTTCCAGAAAATTCAGCTTCTCCGGGCTCTCATACGCTCCTAACTCAATGTTTACGCCTTCTGCAGGAGGAATTATCGTTACAATTGCTATTATAATAACGGAAGCAATAATACCCGTCAGAATAAATATAACCAATGTGTTGCTGAGGATTTTACCGAGCCTTTTCATATTGGTCATACTTGTTACGGAGCCTGCTAAACTGAAGAATACTAACGGCACCACAGCCGTAAACATAAGATTCAGGAATATCTGTCCCAATGGTTTCAGTACCGTTGCTTTTTCGCCATAAACAAATCCAATGATGCTTCCGACAACAATGCCGGCTATTAATAACATCATTGACCTGTAAGTTTTGAATACGGAATTCTTATTGATTTTTTCCAAGGCAACAACCTCCCTGCATTTTTATGTAATATTTAAATATTATTATAACTTTTGTCCTGATGATGAATTTCAGAACCATCAATCCTATTGACCCAATCCCCCCTTTGTTTTTTACTATTGCAACATGCATGCCAAAATGCTGTAACCCTACAGCTGCATTGATATCTTAAGTTAAAAGAAGGGGTAAACGGGCTATTCGCAACCCATTTACCCCATTTCCCCCATTTAGATTAAGCTCCTTTAAATAAGTCAATCCCTTTTGGCGTTATTGTGCTTCCTCCTCTGCCAAGCCCTAAGTTTATATATCCAAGATCCTTTAACTGATGCAATATGGCTCTCACATCATATTCACTAAGATGCAGTTCATTCTCAAAGGCTTTCTTGGATATGCTCCTTCTTCCAAGCTTAACCTTATTTTTAAATGCCTCATAGAATAATCTCAGAACAAAGGTCTGCCTTTCATCCAAACCTTTAATAATCAGATTACTTGGTTGAATTTTGGAATGTACTTTCATATAATAAGGCAGATCTTTCAATTCAACTGTTTCAATTCCCAAATTATCAAGATATTCCATGCAGTTAATCAACTCTCTGACATTGCCGTTCCAGCTGTAGCCTTCGAAAAAATCCATAACCTCCCCTGATATCTTGAAACGATAACCGTTTTGCTTCTTCAGTGTCTCAATAAGTACTTCAATATCTTCAGTTCTGTCTCTCAAGGGCGGAAGATTAATCGGCAGAATATTGAGCCTATAATACAGATCCTTCCTGAAAAGCCCGCTTTCCACCTGTTCATGCATATTTCTGTTTGTTGCTGCAATTATTCTGACATTAATTTTAATGATTTTATCTCCTCCTACCCTCATTACCTCTTTTTCCTGGAGGACCCTGAGAAACCTTGTTTGCAGCTCCTTAGGTATCTCGCCGATCTCATCGAGAAACAAAGTTCCGTTGTTGGCCAACTCGAATATCCCCATTTTCCCTTCCTTTGATGCTCCGGTAAATGCTCCTCTTTCATATCCGAACAACTCGCTTTCCAGCAATTGAGGGGAAATTGCCGCACAGTTGATAGCAACAAAATGCCTGTCTCTTAAAGGTGAAGCATTATGGATGGCTTGTGCCGCCAGTTCCTTCCCGGTGCCGCTTTCACCCGTTATCAACACCGGCGACTTTGAGTTTGCCATTCTTATTATCAATTTTTTAACTGTTTCTATCTCTTTGCTTTTCCCCACAATATCATCCACTGTATATTTAGCCACATGGCCTTTGTTGGCAAGCTGAAGCCTCAGCAGGTTCTGGGAGTTTTCCTTTGATTCAAAGCTCTCAATTACGGCGAAAGCTCCGTTGTTGATATCTGCATTTTCGCTGCTGTTCAACTCGGCTATGGGAAATATGGACAATGTAATATGCTTTCCGTTGATTTCGATCAACTTATTTTTTATCGGTTTCCCGTCGGAAAGGAATTTCTTGAATTGAATCTGAGGCAGCACTTCTGAAGCGTTCAACCCTACATATGAACAGTTGCTGCCGATAATCTTGCTGGCTATTCCATTGCAGCTCTGAATGATGCAATCCTTATCAACTCCGATTACACCTTTTTCCATTAAGGATAAAAGTGTATTGAACTGTTTTCTTAAAATATTTGATTTGCTTATCAAAAATTCTACTCCCTTATTATAGGAGACCAGCGTATTAAAATAATCAGAAACCCTTTTCTCTGACAGAATCTCTTCTAAATGAAGGCTTGCAGCAATTTCCACGATTGTATCCTTGTCAATCAGCCTGTGGCCTAAATCTAATACGTTTTTTACGTTTTTAGGAACATACCTGGATTCTCCGGTCGTTATTGCCGTATCCAAATCCGGTATTTTATTCATATTCGGATAAACCGATACCAATTCCAGATAATCAAATCCCAGCTGGTATAACAGCGCCATTGTTTCTATGCACATTTCAAAGCTTAGATTTACAAGCATCGCAGGCTTATTAATATTGGAATTCTTCAGCATTTCAAAACCTTTTTTTGAAAGCGTCAGTTTTGATATAATAATTCCTACACTTTTATCGATAAGCTTATTTAATACTTCATACTGTGAATAAGTACTGATCAGTATTGCATCTAAATTATCGAAGCTTTTGATATTCCCTGCCTCAAAGGAATATGTCAGCATCTCCACCTTATCACCAAAAATATTGGTTAGCTGTCTCTTATACTCTATTCCAACATCTCTGCTCGATGTAACAATACCAAGTCTTTTAACCACGCTGCCGCCTCCCTTCTCACATATATGCAAAAATCATGGCTCTTTGGAATTCTATTCCCTTCGGCCATGATTTTATGAAATATAAACTATATTTCCCTTCTGCCTTCAAGGGCCTTCATCAATGTCACTTCATCCGCATATTCGAGGTCCCCTCCCACAGGTACACCATGGGCTATTCTGGTTACTTTGATCCCAATAGGTTTCAACAGCCTGGAAATATACATAGCTGTCGCTTCCCCTTCTATATTCGGATTAGTCGCCAGTATTATCTCCTTTATTTCATTGTCAGCCACTCTCTTAAGGAGCTCCTTGATTCTGATTTCCTCCGGTCCTATGCCTTCCATAGGCGATATAGCTCCATTCAATACATGATACAAGCCTTTGAATTCTCTTGTCTTCTCCATTGCGACAACATCCTTGGGATCCTCCACAACACATATGATGCTGCTGTCTCTTTTTACATTAGAGCAGATATTGCATACATCAGAATCCGTGATATTGCAGCATACCTTACAATATCTGATATTTCTCTTTGCATTTACTATAGATAAAGAAAGCTTTTCTACATCTTCCGAGGGCATGTTGAGTATATGGAATGCCAGCCTCTGTGCTGTCTTGGTGCCAACTCCCGGAAGCTTCGAAAGCTCATCTATAAGCTTGGCTATAGGAGCTGCATAAAAACTCATTAGAATAAACCTCCGGGTATATTGAGCCCTCCGGTTAACTTGCTCATTTCTCTGTTTATCATTTCATCCGCTTGCCTTATAGCTTCGTTAACAGCCGCAGTGATAAGATCCTGGAGCATTTCTGGATCATCGGGGTCTATAACTTCGGGTTTTATTGTTATTGATATTATTTCTTTCTTTCCGTTGGCTACCACGGTTACAGCTCCTCCGCCGGCGCTGGCTTCAACGCTTCTCCCCTCTATCTCCTCCTGAAGCTTTGCCATTTCCCTTTGCATTTTCTGAACCTGCTTCATCATATTATTCATATTTCCTCCCATTCCAGGGAATCCGCCTTTACCCATTTCTTATTCCTCCTCTTCTTCAACAACTTCAACTTTATCCATGCCTGCAAATTCAATAGCAGCTTTTACAATGCTGTCCTGTTCATCTTCTTCGTCCTCACCGGAAATTATACACTTTATCTTAAGAGGTGTCCCGAAGTATTGTGATGCGGCTTCCTCCACATCTGCCCTGTTTGCAGACAGCTCAAGGGCCTCTTTGGAAAATACCCCTTCTTTTTCAAAGGATAATACTATTATGCCTGATTCCGCTTTAACCGGCTTTGCCATGGCCAGATATGTCCTAAGCCTTATCTTCCCTCGGACTTTCATTTCCTGTATAAAACCGGGCCACTTTTCGATTATGCTCCCGCTGTCCGGATTCGATGCTGGGGTTTCCTTTAATCCTGCGGTTGATCTTTCTTTTTTTACTGCTGCTTCCCTTTTTGCTTCTTGACCTGCTGCCTTTGGCTTATCTGCGGCTTTTAGACTGAAACTTCCTTTTGAAATGCATTCCTCCAGTTTTGATAACCTTGTGAGTATGCCCTCCAAGCTTTTTTCTTCTCCAACCCTGCACATTTTCACCAGTGCTACTTCCAGCAAAATCCTCGGATTGGACGACCACTTTGCTTCATTTTCCAACTCGGAAAGACAGTTGATACATCTTACAATA
>ERZ795052.5094-NODE-5094-length-13029-cov-5.395715_pt1 | contig 13029 bp, 9 predicted proteins | sample MGYA00375136_ERZ795052 | MGnify/ENA primary metagenome ERZ795052 (study PRJEB30181, sample SAMN05720156) | activated sludge metagenome | isolation source: Anaerobic digester | place: Japan | collected 2015-05-26 ... | reverse complement strand
CGCGGCCAACACGCTGGCGCTTGTGACGGCCATGAAGCGCTATCAGGCGGCGCCGGGCAAGCCGGAGTTGTACAAGGCGTTTGTGGAGCAGATGCGGAAGACGGAGGCGCATCGTCACGCAAACGAGGGGCTTTTCTTCTGCAACCTGGGCGCCATCACCCGGCTGGAAGCCTTGCAGTGGGACCGGAAGCTGCTGGGCGTCACGGGTATGGAAGACCTGTTGGCGCTGGAGTGGAAGTTCCGATTCGACCCGGAGCAGGTGGGGGAGAAGGAAGGATGGGATAGGGAGAGCTATGACGACAGCGCGTGGGGGATGATCCGCACGGACACGTTTTGGGAGAAGCAGGAGGTGGGGCGCGCGTGGCAGGCCAAAAACGGCCGTCCCTACGACGGACTGGGGTGGTATCGGCTGAAGTTCGATATGCCGGCGAGCCGCAAGGGCAAGAAGAGCTATCTGGTGTTCGGCGCGGTGGATGAGTCGTGCAAAGTGTGGTTCAACGGCAAATTGGTGGCGGAGCGGGTGTTTGACGCCCAGAAGAACCCGAACTCGTGGAACGAGGCGTTTTGCGTAGACATCACGCACACAGCGCGCTGGGACGCGGCCAACACCGTGGTGGTGATGGCGCAGGACCTTTCGGGCGGGGGCGGGTTGTGGAAGCGGGCGTGGTTGAGCTCCGCGCCCGTGGAGGCGTCCGCGGCCAAGCCCGCGCCACCAGCGCCGCCAGCAGCCAAGCCCGCGCCAGCTAAACCGGTCCCCAGCACGCCCGCGGCGGGGCTTGACAGCGCTTTCAAGAGTGGCGGCAAGGGCATGAGCTGGGTCTTTGTGGCCAAGCCGGGCAGCGCGCCAGGGCAGGCCGCGTTGGACATGAACGTGTCGCGCGGCGAGGGTGGGGCGATGCGGCTGGAGGCGGGTCCAGGCATCAAGGGATGGTTCGCGGCCAAGATTTTTGGCGTCAAACCAGGCGTGGCGCACGACGTCCGCCTGTGGCTGCGTGGCGGCCAAGGCGCGGAAAACATTGTGCTGGCCATCACCGCGGGCGAGCAGCGTGCGGTCGTGCATGGGCTCTCGGCCGAGGATTGGAAGCAGGTCACGCTTCGTGGCGTGGGAGCGGTTGAGGGTAGCAGCTATATCTACTTGTCAATTCGAGGCTTAGAACAAGGTTCGCTTTGGGTGGATGACGTCGAAGTCACGCCTGCGGCCAAGTGACGCGCGACGCCGGTCTCAGAAACGGCACAATGCCGCTGGCGGCCACGCAGCCAGCCACGAACCCATGCCCCAAACCCCAAGCCCCCAAACGCGGGGCCGACGCCAGACCCGCCAGATCTTGCCCAACATATTTCCGCAGAAATTTCTCTTGACTACAGTTCGCGGTGGCCTTAGAATGAGATAAAGACGAAAGTCATTCCCGCAGCAACCAATCCGGAAGGAGCCACCCAGAGAGCTGCGCCGGTCTACGGCGTGCGAGGCTTGAGGTGTCTCTTTTTGCGTTTGTACGAGCCAAACGCGCCCCAAGCAACCCAACGAAGCCCCTGGTTCCAAGCATTCCCAAGATGATCTCTCCTGGCGCGCCACGCTGGGGAGATGAGCCGGAGACCTGAGAGATGAATATGCCGAAACTGCTTCTCAAGCGTCGCAAGGTCGGAGGTTGGTCGCTCATCGAGCTGACCATCATCCTCATCGTGCTGGCCATTCTGTGCGCGATCCTCGCGCCCGTCATCGGCCGCTTTGTCCGCAACGCCAAGATCATCCGCTGCCGTGAAGACGTGCAGTGCCTTGGCAACGCCATCCACATGTTCATGATGGACAACGCCCTCTTCTGGTTCCGCCAGGTCGGCACCGACGGCGCCTCCCCCGAAGTCGACCTCGCCGTCACCGACGGCCACATCCCCATGCTCAACCCCCTCGCCGGCGTGGACAGCCCCAACTGGGTCCGCCCCGTCAACCTCACCAGCGTCGACTTCCTCGAATACCACTTGTGCACCAACACCCCGGGCTACAACCCCGCCAACGCCTACTACACACCCGCCACCATCCCCTCCCCATTCCCGCCTCCCGGCAACTACAACGCCGAATTCGCCTGGCGCGGTCCCTACATGACCCCTCCCCTCGACCCAGACCCCTGGGGCAACCGCTACATGTCCAACGTTGGCTATCTCCGCCCCACCTTCCCCCCCAACCTTCACAACCCCGCCGGCATCTATGACTGCGTCGTCCTCTCCGCCGGACCCGATGGCGAAGTCGACACCGCCTACACCGTTGACGGCCTCACCCCTGGCGACGACGACCTGTTTTACACCGTCCAATAGCCTGCCCTGGCGCCTTGCCCCCAGGCCGGAGCGGCAACGCTCCGGCCTGGTCGTTTAACGCCCTCCGGAACATCCGCCCCATCCACCCCGTCTGACGTGTCCGGCATATCCGACCTGGCGCCAGAGCCCCTTTTCTTGACATCCCGCCAAGGCCGGGCGAAGATAATGAGAACGCGGCGCGCCAGTCGCCGCGTCTAACAGCCTGTTGAAAATGTCGCGTCTGTTCCGGGGACACGTTGCGATCCCGCCGTTGGCGGGCTGAGGCTCCATGTCCCCGCCGACGCGGTGTCTTTTTCAACGGGCCGCCAAGCATTCCCTTGTCGCCCAAGTCCGTTGCCATGATCCCTATCGAGACCCATTTTGCCCCAGCCGAACGGTCCAGCAACGACGAGCTTCTCGCCCAGGTCCAGAAGGTCAGTCTCAGCCCCCTCATGGACGGTGTCCTAAAGACCGCCGGCGGTCTGGTGGCCGTGTTGAACGAGCACCGCCAGATCCTGGCCGTCAACCAGGCCCTGCTCAAGAGTCTGGGCATCCAAAATTCCCAGGACGTCCTGGGGCTGCGGCCCGGCGAAGCCCTGCGCTGTTCCCACGCGGCCGACGAGCCGGGCGGTTGCGGCACAGCCGAGGCGTGCGCCACATGCGGCGCCGCCATCGCCATCGTCACCAGCCAGGCCGAAAGCAAGCCCGTGGAGCAGAAATGCGCGGTGCAGGTGACCCGCGACGGCGTGGAACAGGACCTCTATCTCGCTGTCCGCGCCGCGCCTGTCGAACTCGATGGATCGCGGCTCGTGCTGCTCTACCTGCAAGACATCACGGCCGAGCAGCAGTGGGCCGCGCTCGAACGCGTCTTTTTCCACGACATCCGCAACACCATCTCGGGCATGGTGGGCCTGAGCCATCTGCTCTGCGAAGGCGCGGCGCCCGGCGGCGCGGCCAAGCTGCGCGACCTCGCGTTGCGGCTGGCGCAGGAGCTGGAGGTGCAGCGCTGCCTCAGCCAGCGCGACACCCGTTCCTTCCGCCCGCTGACGCGCGTAGTGACGGCTTCAGAGCTCATTAATGAACTGAAAGCCCTTTACGCCGCCCACCCCGCCGCGCGCGGCAAGACGCTTCACTTCCGCAACGGACCCTCGGACGTGTCCTTCAAGACGGACTTTTCCCTGGTGATGCGCGTGGCGGGCAACATGATCGTCAACGCCCTCGAAGCCACGCCCACCGGAGGGGAAGCGCGCGTGTGGATTCAGAGCGGCCCCAATACCGTGGTCATCGCCGTGTGGAACGCTCAGCACATTGCCCCCAGCGTGGCCAAGAGGGTGTTCCAGCGCAACTTCAGCACCAAAGGCGGCTTTGGCCGCGGGCTGGGGACCTTCTCCATGAAAATGTTGGGCGAGAAGTTCCTGGGAGGCAAGGTCGAGTTCGACACGTCCGAGACCGAAGGCACGGTGTTCCGGCTCACCCTGCCCGCGTAGGGCGGAATGGGCTCGACGCGGCAGAAGAGTCGTCGCGCGCCCCGTCCCGCCCGAGTCTCCCCTTGCCTTGCGGCTTCTGTTCGTCCTGTCCCTGTCGCCGTTCCCGAAAGGGCGCCCCATGGCCTTTCCCGTTCATCGCGGACGCCGTCTGAGAAAGAGCGAAGGCCTGCGCCGGATGGTTCAAGAGACGCGGCTTTCCGTGGACGAGTTCGTGGCGCCGCTCTTTGTCCGCCCCGGCCGCGGCGTGCGCAACCCCATCGGCTCCATGCCCGGCCAGTTCCAGTTCTCCGTGGACACCCTCGTGGAGCACAGCCGCGAGCTGGCTGGCCTGGGCGTCAAGGCCGTCATCCTCTTCGGTCTGCCCGAGCGCAAAGACCCGCTCGGCGCCGAGAGCCGCGCCGACAACGGCGTTGTGCAGCAGGCCTTGCGCGCCTTGCGGCAGGCGGATTTGGGCCTTACGCTCATCACCGACGTCTGCCTTTGCGAATACACGGATCACGGCCACTGCGGCCTTGTCGCCCCCGACCCCGTCACGGGCCAGCCGGACGTGGACAACGACGCCACCCTGGACCTGCTGGCCCAGATGGCCGTCAGCCACGCCCGCGCCGGCGCTGACATGGTCGCCCCCAGCGACATGATGGACGGCCGCGTCGCCGCCATCCGCGCCGCCCTCGACGCCGCCGGCTTCCCCAACCTGCCCATCATGGCCTACTCCGCCAAGTACGCAAGCTGTTTCTACGGCCCCTTCCGCGAAGCCGCCGAGTCCGCCCCGCGCTTCGGCGGACGCGCCACGCATCAGATGGACCCGCCCAACGGCCGCGAGGCCATGCGCGAAATCGCCCAGGACATCGCCGAAGGCGCGGACATCGTCATGGTCAAGCCCGCGCTGCCCAATCTCGACGTCATCCGCGCCGCCCGCGACCGCTTCGACGTCCCCATCGCCGCCTACAACGTCAGCGGCGAATATGCCATGATCAAAGCCGCCGCCGAGCGAGGCTGGCTCGACGAGAAGCGCGCCGCGCTGGAGTCGCTCACCTCCATCCGCCGCGCCGGCGCCAGCGTCATCCTCACCTACTGGGCCGCCCAGGCGGCCCGATGGCTCAAACCGTGACCAAGGAGCCCTGCCCCATGAACATGGCCGAGATGAGCTGCGCCGAGGCCGTGCGCCTGGCCCTGGCCGAGGAGATGCGCCGCGACGAGCGCGTCGTCCTCATGGGCGAAGACATCGGCGTCTACGGCGGCGCCTTTGGCGTCACGCGGGGCCTGCTCGACGAGTTCGGCCCCAGCCGCGTCATCGAAACGCCCATCTCCGAGAACTCCTTTGTCGGCGCGGCCGTGGGCATGGCCATGGACGGCCTGCGGCCCGTGGTGGAAATCATGTTCATGGATTTCCTCTACCTCGCCTTTGACCAGCTCATCAACGAAGCCGCCAAGTTCCGCTACATCTACGACAACCAAGTCACGATTCCCCTGGTGATCCGCACGCCCGCCGGCGCCAAAGGCGGCTATGGCGCCAGCCACAGCCAGACGTTGACAGCCCAGCTCTGCGGCGTGCCCGGCCTCAAGGTCGTCAGCCCCTCGGGCGCGCGCTCCGCCCGAGGCCTGCTCAAAGCCGCCATCCGCGACAACGGCCCCGTCGTCTTCGTGGAGAACAAGACCCTCTACAACCGCCGCGAGCCCGTGCCCCGGGACGAAGAGGTCCTGCCCCTGGGCAAAGCGGCCGTGCTCCGCCAAGGCGGCGGCATGACCCTGGCCGGACTCGGCGGCGCCGTGCCCATGCTGCTGGAAGCCGCCGAAGCCATGGCCCAAGGCGGCGTGGAAGCGGAGGTCGTGGACCTGCGCTCGGCCGCGCCGCTGGACATGGACACCGTCTTCGCCTCGCTGCGCAAGACGCGCCGCCTCCTCATCGCCGAAGAAGGCCCCAAAACCTGCGGCGTGGGCGCCGAAGTCGCCGCCGCCGTGGCCGAGCAGGCCCTGGACCTGCTCGACGCGCCCATCGCCCGCGCCGGCGCGGCCCACACGCCCATCCCCGCCGGCATCGAACTCGAAAAACGCGTCCTCCTCAGCGTCGACGCCATCCTCGAAGCCGCCAAGACCGCCCTGGCCTGGTAGCCAGCCCTGAAGCCTCGCTTGCCAAGACCCGCCCCCCAAGCTATGTTGCTGCGATTATGTCCTTGGGAACGCCGCGCACGCGGCCACCGCGCCACAGAAGGAACTCCCTCGTGAAGACGACCCCCGTTGACCCGAAGCTCATCGCCTCCCGCGTCGCCGAAGGCTGGCCCAAACACGACGTGTTCTATTCCGCCGCCACAGGCAAGGACGGCAAGATTTATCTTGGCCTCAGCTCCGAAATGGAAAACCCCGGCGTGTTCGCGCGCCTCATCCGCTACGACCCTCAAGCCGACATCTTCGAAGAGATCGCCGACCTGGGCAAATTGTTCCCCGAAGCCTCCGAAACCCTGCGCCACCCCCACTCCAAGCTCCACACCTCCACCTGCGTCGGCGCCGACGGCAAGATCTACGCCGCCACGCACATGACCGCCCCGCCCCTCGACGAGGACTACTACCACTTCTGGCACGTCTACAACGATCCCGCCCGCCACTTCAAAGGCTCCCGCCTCGTCATCTACAACCCCGCCGACAACAGCGTGCGCGACTTCGGCGTCGTCTCGCCCAAGGGCGGCTGCCGCTGGATGACCTACAACCCCGAGCGCGAAGAGCTCTACCTGACCACCTTCCTCACCGCCCACCTTATGGTCATCCGCCTCAAAACCGGCGAAGTCAAGGACATGGGCCGCATCTCCCAATATGACTTCATGGGCCCGTGCTACAGCGCGTGCGGCGCAGTCTACACCACCGACTGCCTCGGCTTCATCGTACGCTACGACCCCAAGACCGAAGCCGTGGACCGCCTGCCTGTCCGGGCGCCGGGCGACAGCTGGCGCAGCGGCGACGGCAACGGCGTGTTCCACCTGCTGCCCGGCCCGGACGGCGTCAAGCTCTACGGCGTGGGAACCGTGGCCAAGCGCCTCTTCGAGTACGACCCCTCCGTGGGCCGCCATGGCCAGATGCGCGACCTGGGCCCCGCCTGGGGCGAAGAGCGCATGGACGCCTACACCCAGACACCCATGGTCCGCACCATGGCCGTCGGACCCGACGGCCGCGTCTATCTGGGCGTGCGCGATTACGCCTCGCCCAAGTCCACCACCGGCGCCGTCCCCAGCGTCTCCGAGGCCATCTTCAACATCGTCGCCGTGGACCCCAAGACCGGCGAAAAGACCGACTACGGCCTCATGCAGGCGCCGGGCATGCCGCCGGTGCTCACCAGCGTCGCCGCCACGGCCGCCCCCGACGGCACGGTCTACTTCGCCACCTGGAAAGTCCTCAACGACAAACCGCTCCAGCTCATCCTCTTCAACCCCAACGGCGTCAAACCCTATCCCCCCCCTCGCTGGACGCCCCCTCCGCAAGCCGCCAATCCCAAGTCCCTTGCCCAAGACCGCTACGCCTATCACATCCCCTCGCGCCGCGACAACGCGGTCTTTGTCGCCGAAGGCACGTTCGTCATCCGCACCCTCGACTGCGCCAGCCGCGTCCCGCCCATCCCCAGAAACGAATGCGCCGTCACCGCCTTCGCCGTCACGCCCCAGGGCGCGCTCTTCGGCGCCACCTCGGGCAAACGGTCCCATCTCTTCTGCATGACCGCCGTCGCCAAACGCGTCCTGCCCATGAACGTCTTCGGCCACGGCGCCACCGCGTGCCGCGCCCTCGGCGTCGACGCCAAGGGCAGGCTCTACGCGGGCACGATGGGCGCCCCCCACGGCGAGGCCGGCCGCCTGTGGATGTACGACGCGCCCGCCCACGACACCTGGCTGCGCCGCTTCGACGACATGGACCGCGGCGAGTTCTCCGGCCTCCCATCGCCGCCTCCCGACGAGCGCGTCGCGCTGTGCGACCTGGGACAGCCTGTCCCCGGCGAAGGCATCCTGGCCATGACCCTCGACCCCGCCAGCGGCTTGCTCCATGGCCTCACCTGGCCCGGCGGCAAATTCTTCACCTGCCACCTCGAAACGCGCGACATCAAGGTGTGGGACATCTTTGGCGAGCACATCCAGCTCAAGAACAACATCTCCCGCGCCCTGGTCTGCCACAAAGGCGCCGTCTACTTCTCCGGCCATCACGGCTGCCTCATCCGCCACACCCCTCAAGACGGCCGCTTCGAAAACACCGGCCTCAAGATACCCGTGGGCGCGGGCAGAGAGTACCTCAACGCGGCCACGGCCTTTGCCGTAACAGGGGATGGCGTCATCTACGGCGGCACGCAGGCCGACGGCTGCCTGTTCCGCTTCGAGCCCGGCAAGGGCAAACTCATCAACCTGGGCAAAGCCTCGTCCGAGAACCGCGTCAGCGGCGTCACCGCCGGGCTCGACGGCCGCATCTGGGCCCTGGCCGGCGGAGCGGACGAGCTGGTCCACCTTGTCCGCCACGACCCCTGGACCGGCGAAATGAAGGACTGCGGCCTGATGAGAGCCAAGCTGCCCAGGACCTGGATCGTGCACCGGGCGGAGGCCATCGCCACCGGCCTCGACGGCGAGATTCACATCGGCGAGACCGACGCCATAAGCCACCTCGTCACCTACTTCCCGCCCATCGCGCCCCCGCGCGCCTGCGCCCCGGCGCCGGAAACGGCCGCCTGACGAACGGCGCGCCCCGCCGCCAACGCCAGCCCCGCGGCCCATCATCGCGAGACTCGAGGCCCGAACAGGGCGCCAACGCCGAGAGCCGCCATCGCGAGCCCCCTCAGTCTCGCGCGTGCCCCCGTCCGCGCCTCCTTGCCAAATACCGCCCAGGTCGCTATTGTGCTGGCTTCTGGCGCGCCCTTGGCGCAAAAGAATTCCGCCGGGCGCCGCTGGTTTCTGCTCCGGGAGAGAGGGATTCGTCATGGCCGCGAAGAAGGTGATCAAGGTCGGCGTTGTCGGCTACGGCCCTGCCTACGGCATGGGCAAGTACCACTTTGACCAGATGGCCGCGACGGGCGTGATGCAGCCGTTCGCGGCGTGCGACATCAACGAAAAGCAGCTCGAGGTGGCGCGTCAGCAGTTCCCAGGCATCGAGACTTACACCAGCGTCGACGAGATGCTGCGCAAGTCCGAGGTCGAGCTCCTGGCCATCGTCCTGCCCCACAACCTGCACGCGCCCATCGCGGTCAAGTGCCTCAAGGCCGGCCGCCACGTCGTGGTCGAAAAGCCCTTCGCCCTCACCGTGGACGAGTGCGACCAGATGATCGCCGCGGCCAAAAAGAGCAAGGTCATGCTCTCCACCTTCCACAACCGCCACTGGGACGCCAACATCCTCACCATCATGAAGCACCTGCCCAAGATCGGCCGGCCCTACCGCTGGGAGTCGTTCCACGGCGGCCGCAACAAGCCCCGCGAGTGGTGGCGCAGCGACAAGAAGATCTCCGGCGGCGTCATCTTTGACTGGGGCGCCCACTTCACGGAGTGGATGCTGCAAGTCATGCCCGGCCAGATTCAGGACATCTCCGGCTTCATGGTCAAAGAGGTGTGGAAGCACGTCACCAACGAAGACGAAGTGACCGCGGTGGTGCGCTTCAAGGACGGCGCCATGGCCATGCACACGGACACGACGCTCGACGGCGCGCCCAAGGCCACCATCCGCATCGTCGGGACGCGGGGCACGATCATCGCCTCGCACACCGGCGTGGAGCTTCACTACACCGACGACCAGGGCGCCCGCATCGTCGCCTCCGTGCCCATGGAAGCCAAAGCCAGCGAGAAGTACTACCAGAACGTCGCCGACCACCTGCTCAAAGGCAAGAAGCTCATCATCACCGCCGAAAAGGCGCGCCGCGTGATTCAGGTGCTCGACTACGCCTGCCGCTCCGCCCAGAGCGGCAAGCTGATGAAGGCCAAGTACGCCTGACACGCCATCTCGCAACGCCGGAAGAACACGGGCCGGTCCCTCATGGGCCGGCCCGTTGCGCTTGCGTAAGACAGGACCTATTGCGTTCCTAATGACTGGAGACGATCACCTCATCCAGCAAACGCTTGGGCACGTGGTGCACGCTCTTCTCGTCGCGCCAGTAGTTCGTGTTTCCGCTGGCGGGCATGGGGTCCAGGACCACGGTCTCCGCGTCCTTGCCCAGCGCCAAAACCAGCAGCACGTCAAACGCCTCGCCAATCCCGAACGCCTCCTTGATCTTAGGCCGCTGGATGGAGCCCATCATGCAGGCCCCCACGCCCTGTTCGCGCGCGGCCAGAGCCATCGTCTGCGCCGAGATGCCGTGGTCCACCCCGGCCGAGGCGCTCACGCTTTTGTCAAGGAGAAGAATGATGTAAGCCGCCGGCCTCTCGCCCTCGGCCGGCCCGCCCCAGTCCTTCAGCGCCGCGGCCCACGCGACCAGGGGGAACAGCTTGGCGCACGCCTCCGGCGTCTCCACCAGAACATACTTCAGCGGTTGCTTGTTGCCGCCCGACGCGGACAAACGCCCCAAGTCCACAAGATGGCGCAGAAACGGCAAACCCAGGCGTTCGGACTGGCGATAGCGCCGCACCGTGCGCGTGGCTCTAACGAGTTGGGCAAAGTCCATAGTTCCTTCCTTTCTCTTTGGCGGCGGGGCGCGGACGTCTCAGCCCAGGAACACCCTCCGCGCCGCCTCAAGGTACCCGTAACCGTAGAGATCGTCGGGCTGCATGTAGCTCGTCTCGGTCCACTCATTCCAGCTGTTAAGGGTGATCAGCGGCGGCTGGTTTGGATGCGCGTCCACGTAGTCCCGCGCCAGGCGCAAGCCCTTCTCGATCGCGTCCGGCGTGGCGTTCTTCACCACACCGGGCACAAACGTCTGAAAGCGCGGATTCGTGTCCCAGCCCATCGAGATCTGCGGGTAATAGGGGATCGGCAGCTCCGCGCTGAACTGGTCCCACGCCTTGGCCACGTCCACGATGATCTCGCTGTAGTCGCGGTCAATGTTGGCGAGCTGGCCGAACTGGTAGTGCGTGGCGCCATCGAGGCCGAGCGCCTTCACGACTTCAGGCTGCGAGGGCTGGCCGGCCGGGGGGTTGGGGTTCCGGCGGCGCAGCGCGGCTTGGAGGCTCAGCCCCGGCAGGCCCGCCTGCGCGGCGCGCGCGCGGAACCAGTCCAGAGCCTCGCGCGTGGCGTCAAGTCCTCCCAAGCCCTGAATCAGCGTCTTCAACTCGTAAAACATGAACGCCGGCTTGCCGTCAATCGTGTAGTAGCTGGGGTGCTTGAAGTACTTCTCGATCAGCCGCTCCGCCACGCGCTCGAACTCAGGCCGGTCCACGCCGCCCTGCCAGATGACGTTGCCGTTTCTGACGTGAGCCAGCCGGACGTCCCACAGGTTGTTCGCGTCGTGATTGGCCCACATGAGGTAGAACTTTACGCGGCTGTTGTTCCGCGCCTTCAGATAGCCGTTGTTCAGACATTGCTCCAAAAACGGCCTGCCGTCGTACCAGTACCAGTCGTAGATGAACACGTTGATCCCGTGGTCCGCGGCCGCGTCGATCTCCATCTCCATGACGCGCGGGTCCGCCTCGTTCAGATAGCCCCACACCGGCTTGCGCGGCCAGGTGTGGCCGGGGTACTTGGCCGTGGCCTTGCGCACCGTCTCCCATTCGCCCATGCCTTCCGGCCAGAACATGCGCGAACGAGGCTCGTCACCCGTGTAGGCGGGCCAGATGTAGGCCGCCACGTCGTACGTTCGACTCATGCCTGATCTCCAAGAGCGCCCCATCCCCCGGCGCGCCGCCGGCTCGGACGGCGCGGCGCCATCGCCGAAGGGAGGCCGCATTTGACAGCACGATGAATGTACGGCACAATGCCGGGCGTGTCAAAAGGCGCGGGCAAGCGGGCCGCGTCCCGGGCCGCGCTGGACTTGGCGCCAGATTGCGCCGCTGGGGCGAAAGGCCTTTCGCCAGCGCTTGCGTCGCTCCTCCTCGCCACCGAGGACACCCGCCATGCGGAACCCGACGGTCGTTTTCCCCCAACCCAGGCAGGTGGTCGTCGAGGACCGCCCCGTTCCCAAACCCGGCCCGGGCGAGCTGCTCATCCGCACCACCCGCACCCTCATCAGCACAGGCACGGAGCTGACCGTGCTCAGCGGCGAGTTCCCGCCCGACTCCGCGTGGTCGCGCTACGGCCGGTTCCCCATGACCCCGGGCTACAACAACGTCGGCGTCGTGGAGGCCTTGGGCCAGGGCGTGGACGCGTCGTGGACCGGCCGCCGCGCGGCCGCCTATGGCGCCCACGCGCGCTACGTCACTTCGCCCGCCGCCGAGACTCGCCGCCTTGAGCGCGACGAACTGCCCGACGAAGAAGCCGTGTTCTTCACCATCGCCGAGATCGTCATGAACGGCGTGCGCCGCGGCGGCGTCACGTGGGGCGAGGCCGCCGTGGTCTATGGTCTGGGCCTGCTGGGCCAGATGGCCGTCCGCTTCTGCCAGTTGGCCGGGGCGCGGCCCGTCATCGGCGTGGACGTGGCCGAAAGCCGGCTGGCGCTGCTGCCCCGCGCGCCCGGCGTCGCCGGCGTCAACCCCAAGACCCAAGAGCCCAAGACCCGCATCCTGGAACTGACCCGCGGCCGCGGAGCGGACGTCGTCTTCGAGTTGACGGGCAACGCCGACCTCATCCCCGCCGAGTTCGCCGGCCTGCGGCGCCAGGGCCGCTTCGTGCTGCTCAGCTCGCCGCGCAAGGCGTCAACGTTCGACTTCCACGATCTCTGCAACGCGCCCAGCTACACCATCATCGGCGCCCACAACAACTCCCACCCGCCCGTGGAGACGCCAGGCTCGCCCTGGACCCAACTGCGCCACGCCGAGCTGTTCTTCAACCTCGCCGCCAGCGGAGAGATCCGCGTCCGCGAACTCATCACCCACCGCGCCGCCTTCCACCAAGCGCCGGAGCTGTACCAGATGCTGCTCAAAGATCGCGGCCAAGCGATGGGCGTTGTGCTGGACTGGACCGCCGGCTGACCGGCTGTCGTCCGCTAACAGCCTGTTGAAAATGTCGCGTCTGTTCCGGGGACACGTTGCGATCCCGCCGTTGGCGGGCTGAGGCGCCATGTCCCCGCCGGCGCGGTGTCTTTTTCAACGGGCCGCTGATGTGGTGTTTCGGAAACGCCTTGCATTTCCGAAACACCACAGGGCGGGCCAACTCGATACTTTGGACGCGTCAAGCGCCGGGTTTGTGTCATGCAGTGTTTCAGAGATAGCAAAGCTAT
>ERZ795052.5093-NODE-5093-length-13031-cov-5.562192_pt1 | contig 13031 bp, 9 predicted proteins | sample MGYA00375136_ERZ795052 | MGnify/ENA primary metagenome ERZ795052 (study PRJEB30181, sample SAMN05720156) | activated sludge metagenome | isolation source: Anaerobic digester | place: Japan | collected 2015-05-26 ... | reverse complement strand
TACATTATACAATTTATAATTTTAATGTAAAGTATTTATACAACTAATATGTAGACCTACACTATTTAACTTATAAGAGCTTGAATTTATGAATAGTTTAAGATTTAATTATTTTTAACTTGTAAAGTCAGGTATGACAAATTATTGGAGTTAACTGTCATCCTTGAAGGCACACCCACTATCATCCTCGAAAGCACACCCACTGTCATCCTCGAAATCCTTTATCGAGGATCAAGTAACTTGTCATCCTCAACTTGATTGGGGATCCAGTCCATTTTTTTATAAGTATTATAAAAAGAGAGTATCCTTACAAAGCAAAATACAAATGCAAACCTTCAGGATAACGAGGTTGGTGGGAGATCCTTACGATGCAAATGTTGTTTCTCAGGGTGAGTCAATAATGCGTTATGAGCTCTATTAATTATCTAATTCTAATTTTTTTAGAAGAAGCTTTAGCATTTGAGAGGGACTACCTTTTGCAACAATTTTTCCCTTTTCAAATAATACTGCCGTATTACCGCTTCCTGCAATTCCAATATCAGCATCTCTTGCCTCCCCTGGACCATTCACTTCGCATCCCATAATCGCAACTTTTATATTTTTTCTAACTTTAGCAGTTTTATTTTCTACCAGAGAGGATAATTTTTTAACATCAATTTTGGCTCTTCCGCATGTAGGACATGAAACAATATCAATCCCTTCTCTAAGGTTCAAAACCTTAAGTAGAGATATCCCTGATATGACTTCATTTTCAAGCTCACCAGTTAAAGAAATTCTTATTGTGTCTCCTATACCCTCACTCAAAAGGTTATAAGTGCCAACAGAAGACTTTACAATTCCTGATACAAGAGTTCCTGCTTCAGTTATACCAATATGAATAGGGTAATCATAAGCATTAGATAGCCTTTTATTAATATTATAATTAAGAGAAACATCAGAACATTTTGCTGAAAGCACAATATTAAAAAAACCTATACTTTCTAATATTGATACTTCTTTTTCTACTGCTTTAAAAAGTTCATCTACTTGCTGTTCTTCAAAACTAAATTTACCTTTTAATGAGCCAACATTAGCTCCAACTCTTATTGGTATACCTCTCTCTTTAGCTTTAAAGACTATTTTTTTAATGTTTTCATTTGATTTAATATTTGATGGATTAAGCCTGATTTTGTCAACACCTCTTTCTATTGCTTCTAAAGCAAGCCTATAATCAAAATGGATATCAGCAACAAGAGGTATTTTTATCTCTTTTTTTATTTCGCTTAAAGCTTCTGCTCCTTCCATGTCAGGAACAGCAATTCTTACAATATCACAACCTGCATCAGATAGCCTTTCAATCTGATTAATTGCCTCTTTAATATTGGCAGGGTGAACCTTTACCATACTTTGAACTGCAATGGGGTTATCACCACCAATTTTGATGTTTCCTACTCTTATTTCTTTTGTCTTTTTTCTCATTTAATCCCTTAATAATATTTTTCTAAATTATAGTTCCTCAGAAAATAATAACTCCAAAATTATATTTGGTAAAGAGATTGAATTGTTAGTTATATAGATGCACACATAAGGATTAAAGTTATTATTTCATGCTTGTGTAGTGGCAGAAAAGCCTGAGATGTTAATATTGGAATTAGAAGAAGAAATACTTCCTGGATTCCCGCTTTCGCGGGAATGACCACCGCTGTCATCCTTGAAAGTACGCCCACTGTCATCCTTGAAGGCACACCCACTATCATCCTCGAAATCTTTTATCGGGGATCCAGTAACTTGTCATCCCCAACTTGATTGGGGATCCAGTGTTTTTCTTTATTCCTCAGAAAATAATTTATCCAAAAATATATTTGGTAAAGAGATTGAATTGTTAGTTATATAGATGCACACATAAGGATTAAAGTTATTATTTCATGCTTGTGTTGTGGCAGAAATACAAAGAGATGTTAAATAAGCTAAAACTTCAAAACTCTTAGTTAAAATTTTGAATTGAAAGATTGAGGTTTGTTTAATTTACAAGCATGATGATGGGGTTCATAATTTATTTATGGTATTTTGAAAATTGAGATTAAGAAATATAATAAAGTTGTATTTACAGGAAAAAAGCAATAATTTTAAAGATAATCCTAATTTTTAGGAGAATTGATTAGAGTGGAGGACTTATGAACATCTTCTATTTGTATCTATTCTTGCCTATTTTATTCATTCTTATAGAAGTATTTATCGGAGAAAAGAATAAAAATCTTTTATCCATACTTACTACAATTTTATCTGTCATAATGCTAATCCTTACAATTCTACTATATACTAAGGCTTTAAACCAAACCATAACTCTTAATAGTGAAGGACCAATATTGATTTCTTTTAAAGTAGATCTTCTTTCAATTATTACTTCCTTATTCGCCTGTTTGTTATGGATACTATCATCAACTTATTCAATCTCTTACTTTAAGGGAGAAACATTCCCAAAGTTAAAAAGATACAATATTTTCTCAATACTAAATCTATACACAATTCTCCTCATATTTCTTTCTTCCAATATGATGACTTTCTTTATATTTTTTGAGTTACTCTTAATTGCCTCTTATGTCCTTATAATACATAATCAAACAATGGAATCCTTTACTGCAGGAATAAAATATTTATTCTTCCAAATAATTGGTGGATTACTTATTCTTTTTGCAATTATTCTTACATATTCAATTGCTAAAACTACTAATTTTACTCCAGGGGGGTTAAATGTTTTAACAGAAAGTAAGTTTTTCTCAATTATCTTCTGGTGTTATGTAATCGGGTTTTCAATTAAAGCTGGATTATTCCCTGTTCACATATGGCTTCCAGAGGCTCATCCTGTTGCACCCTCTCCTGCCTCAGCGCTTTTATCAGGAATGGTTATAAAAACTGGAGCTATCGGAATTATGCGGTTGTTCTTACAAATATTTGGTGTTCAAAATTTAGTAGGTAAATTAGATGTTAAAATTTTGCTAATATTAGCGCTTTTCACAATGTTTTGGGGTTCAGCTGTAGCAATAGGGGAAACTCACCTAAAAAGGGTATTGGCTTACTCAAGCGTAAGTCAGATAGGTTATATCATAATGGGCATATCACTCCTCTCACCTTTAGGACTACTTGGTGCTTTAATGCATACACTTGCCCATTCAGTAGTTAAGGGGGTTCTGTTCATGTCAGCTGGCACAATAATTAAAGAGACTGGCTCCACAGAAGTAACAAAATTAGATGGATATGGATTAAAAAACCCAGTTATATTTACAGGTTTCACGGTTGGAGCTTTATCGATGATAGGTTTTCCACTTTTTGTAAACTTCATAACAAAGTGGACTTTAGGAGTATCAGCCCTTGAAGCAATGAATGCTGGTATTATTCCACCTTATCTTATGATTCTTTCAATTGCTATACTTCTTATTAGTAGTATTTTAAACGCTATATATTATGCACCAATAGTAATTAGAGGATGGTTTTACGGTGAAGCAAAAGAAAAGAACAAAATTATGTGGTTAGAAGCTATACCAATAATAATAGGGACTATCCTTATAATTTTATTTGGTATTGCACCTGCCTGGTTAATTGATTTTTCAGGAAAAGCATTAGCTCCACTTATTCCAATCATAGTTTACCCTAAACCATTCTAAAAAATGTTTCCTCTAAGGTTTGAAGTAGGCCAGTTTACTTTACTTTTTTTAGTATTAACAATTTTCCCTTACCTTTCTTCAGGGATTTTCTCCCTTTCTTACATAAAAGAACGGAAGAGAGAGTTCAGGACATTTTTATTTTTAACGTTTATCATTAATATTTTGATTCTTTTTTCAAAAGATTTGTTAACTTTTCTATTTTTGTTTGAGCTTCTCTCAATTGCAAGTTTTCCATTAATAATTTACGAGAGAAGCAGGGAAGCTATTTTTGCTTCAAAGGTATATTTAATGTTTTCTATACTAAGTGGTCTTTGTATTATGGCAGGATTAATGCTTTTTAAAGAAGCTCCACAATTTAGCAGTACAGCAGTTTCGCTTGCAACAATTGGTTTTTTAATCAAATGTGGGGCTTACCCTTTCCATGTTTGGCTTCCAAAAGCTCATCCTGTTGCACCCACTCCAGCATCAGCAATACTATCAGGATGCATTATAAAAATTGGTTTCTTCGGGCTTATTAAGCTCATTCCATTCTTAAATTCAATTAATTCTCATCTTTATGGAATGATACTTTTAGCCATTTCAATAATAACAATGTTTTATGGCGTATTACAGGCACTATTCCAGGAAAATTCCAAAGTCATGCTTGCGTACCACAGCGTTAGTCAGATGGGATATATAATAATGGGGTTTTCTCTATTTGCGATATCGAATAGCTATGTAGCCCTTTCAGGAGCATTATTTCACGCTTTGAATCATGCCTATTTTAAGAGTGCACTCTTTTTAAGTGTGGGAAGTGTGTTCCTCGAGTATCAGTCAGTCAATATGTATAAAATTAAGGGTTTCTTTTACCGAAATAGATTTATAGCAATACTGTTTCTCGTAAGTGTTTTAGGAATCAGTGGTGTTCCATTATTCAATGGTTTTATCTCAAAAACTTTGCTACATGAAGCAATATTAGAAGAAGAATCTCTTATATTTAAATTCGTGGAAATAATCTTTCTTGTGGTTGCTGCTGGCACATTTATTTCAAACTTTAAGATGTATTATTTAATAAGTTTTAGAGAAAAGCCGGAACACAATACAAAAAAGAAAGCAAATATTTATGAGTCAATCTCACTTTTAATATTAAGCTTATTAATTATTCTTTTAGGAATTTTCCCCTTATTATATGGATATATTATTCCTAAAACTTTTAGCGTTCATTTATATAAAGAGCTTTACGAGCTTACGCCTTTTAGGCAATTATTTTTGAATGGAATAAATAGTTTTATTATCATTGCCATAGCAGGTGTATTTGGACTTATCTTTGGGTTAAAGAAGAATATTTTCCATAAAAAAATTCCCCTATATTTAGATCCATTTTCATGGTGGTATGCTGTTTATAATTTTACAATTTTATTTTTTAAGAAAGTTATTTCTAAAGCTGAACTATTAATAATAAAAACTTTTACTTTTGTCGTAGATATCCTTGGTGGGTTTTTACTATTTGACTCAAAAGTGGAGAAAAAGCTTGGTAAACTTATCCCAACAAAAACTCCCAAAAGAGCTCATAAAGTAGATAGCTCAATCGCAAGATATTATAATGATGTTTTTTCATTCTTTAAGTTTCTATTCACGGTCGCTGGTAAAGGAGATAGGAGAGAAGCTAAAAATTATAGTGTTTTTCTTGAAAAAATAGGCAAAACATTATTGATTGCATTAATTTTAATAACTATTTTCTTAACTATAGGCTTTATTTTGCTCCTTCAATACTTATAAATTTAAATATGGATATTAAATTAAGTAATTTTATAGTTTCGCTTCTTTTAATCGCTTTTTTTATTACCTCTTTTTTAAGCCAGAAAACTGTTGTTATTATAACTAAAGAAGATTTAATTTCAGTGACTACTTTCAAAAGAAGAGTATATGATTTATTCAATGATGAAATTTCTTCATTTAATTTTAGAGATGTTAAAAATGCTTCTCCTTTTGATTTCTTGAGAGAAGGGATGGTTTTAGAGGTAAAAGAATAAAATTCTTTAATGTAAAGAGATGCTTCCCTACAAAAAAAGTTTAGGACAAAACTTTCTTCTAAATAACCGGATAATGGAAAAGATAAGAGATTCTTTATCCTTAAATAAAGGGGATAAGCTTTTAGAAATTGGAGCAGGCCCCGGTAATTTAACTCTATTCCTCGCTCCGTGTGTTTCAAAGCTCTATGCAGTTGAAATTGATGAAAGTTTTAGAGAAAAACTTACAAAAATAGAAGAAAGTTTTCCAAATGTAGAAATTATATTTGGCGATTTTTTAAAAATAACTTTAAAAGAAGAATTATTAGAAATTACAAAGGCAACTGGGAATCTGCCATATAATATAGGATCTCCTATTTTAGAAAGAATTGCCTATGAGACAGATATAGATTTGTGCGTATTTATGTTTGCTTCTGGTACAGGAAATAGATTTCTTGCTAAAGAGGGGAGCAAAGATTATTCATCTCTAACAGTATTTACTAAATCTTTTTTTAAAGTAGAAAAAGTGTTATCTGTGAGTAAGGAAAATTTCTATCCTAAGCCAAAAGTAGATTCAGTTGTACTAAAGTTTACAAGACTAGATAACTTGGATAAAGATTTTTTAAAAGAGTTTAATAGATTTGTTATAAATTTGTTCTCATATAGAAGAAAGACAATTCAGAATTCTCTCCTTGAGCTCATTTCTAAGAATTCTATAATTAAGGATAGTTTAATAAAAGAAAAAGTTAAAGAAATCTTGGATGAGCTAAATATATACCACATGCAAAGAGTTGAGACATTAAATATTGAAACTTTGAAGCTTTTATTTAAAACTCTTGCAAGGGATAGACTTTTATAAATGGACTACTTTACTACGAATTTGGAGCTTAAAAATGTATATAGAATACAAATCATATGCTAAGTTAAATCTTTATTTAAAAGTTTTAGGGTATATAGATCAATTAAAGCTCCATAAACTCTCAATGATAAATACAGAGATAGATTTTTTTGATTACATAATTATGGAGCTTGCTTATCCCGGGAAGGGGATAATTGATATAAATATGACTCCTGATTTTTCTATTAATAAGGAAGATAATCTAATATTTAAGGCAGTAAAAGCATTTATTGATAGAAGCGGTCTTCAGTTTGATGCATTTATAAAAGTTAAAAAATATATTCCTCCAGGCTCTGGTTTGGGTGGTGGATCGAGTAATGCCTCTTATACGCTTCTTGCTTTAAATAAAGTATTCAATAAATTCAATACTTTTGAACTTATGGAAATTGCTTTTTCGATAGGTTGTGATGCTCCGTTTTTTATATATGGTGGACTATGTAAAGTAGAAGGAAGCGGAGAAATAGTAGAAATGATTGATATACCAGATTTCAATGATTTAACATTTGTTGTTGTTATACCTTCTTTTTCTCTCTCAACAAAGGAAGTTTATGCAAAGTTTGATTCTATCCCACGAATTAATAATAAAGTAGTTACGACCTCGAAATTACCAATTCACAATGACCTTTATGAAGCTGCAAAATTAATTAACCCGTTGATTGAAAAAATAATTTGCCGTTTAAAAGAAATGAGCCCTTTATTTGCCTCTATGACAGGTAGCGGAAGTGCCTGTTTTGCAGGATTTAAAGATCTGGATATGGCTATCAAGGCTCAGACTATACTTAAAAGAGAATATGAAAAGGTGATTCTTGCAAGACCAAAACTCTCGAGAAACACTACTACAGGATGATTAGGTTGCATCATTTCAAAAGTGCATTAATATAACATTTTTACTGAATTATCTCCGTGTAAATCTTTTTTGTCATCACTGAAATACTCTATCAGAATCTACAGTAGCTGTCATTCGTGACCATATCAAGAATCCACTCTTTTCTTCATTTTATGTTAAAAGAAGAATCTCCTCATCTAATCTTTTTAATGCAATGCAGATAGAAATATCTTTTTTTGATGACAGATCAAGTTTTTTCGTGTGAGAGCTATGAAAAACCATACTTCATTTATTATTGTAAATATACATAAAATTGAGGTAAAAATTATGGTAGAACCGACTTTTTCAGAGGTCTTTTTTTACAGTATAAACAACAAAGTGATTTCCCACATTTATTCATGCAAATATTAAGATTATACTTTTTATTTGGTTGATATGTTTATTTATACACATGAAATCTGTTTTTGTTTAGAATAAAGAAATTAAATTTTCGCATTTTTTAATTTTTTATGTAGCATAAAAATTGTTAAAAATTAAAATAAAGAAATAATTTTGGATAAAATATAAGTAATATGTTTAGTGAAGTTAGTGAGCGTTGGGAAGAATTTAAAAATAACAGTGATAATAGTCCTAATAATCAGTCATTTGATGAATACTCCTATGCTCAAATTTTAAAAGAAGAGCTTCTCATAAAGTATAAAGGGCTCAATCTTGAAGATGTAATTAAGGGTGATGTTTCTAAAAATAATAGCGGTGAATGCTTTTGCATCTCGTCTACCGTTAAAGCAAACTTTGAAAATAATCACAATCCCGAACATCATAGAGATATTTTACTTCAAAATCTAAAATTGATTTATGGGGTAGGAGACCTAACCGAGAAGAGCCTTAAATCTTTGGGGTATCAAACAATTGAAAATCTCGTTGAATATCCAAGGTTTTCTGATAAAGCTAAAGAAATTTTAAAATTAGTAGAGGAAAGAGATATAAAAGAACTTTTTCGATTGATAAGGGGTCGAACATCAAAATCTGATCCTTCAATTTTGCATCTCTCACTATTACAGGATATAGAAAACTTTATATTTCTTGATATTGAGACAATGGGGCTATTCTCCCGTCCAATAATTCTTATCGGTTTAGCAAGAATTCACGAAGACAAGATTTATTTTAAGCAAATATTTGCGCGTCACACCGTTGAAGAAAAGGCAATCCTTGAAGATTTTATAAAGGATTTAGATGAAAAGGCTGTATTTGCTACCTATAATGGTGATGCATTTGATATTCCATATATTGAGGATAGGCTTCACCAGTATGGATTAGGAAAAGTTCTTGATTTACCCGATTTTGACCTTTTACTTTTTGCAAGAAGAAAGTGGAAGGGAATACTCCCTAATTGTAAACTTATTACAGTTGAAAAACATCTCTTTGGTGAAGGAAGAAATAAAGATGTGCCATCTGCATTGGTCCCTGAATTTTATGAAACTTACCTGAGAACTGGTAACATTGGTCCAATTATTCCTATAATTGAGCATAACAGAGAGGATCTATTAACACTCATTCACATTTACTTTGAATTATGCAGGGAGTATTAAAAAGCTTTGGATTTAGTTAGATTAATCGAGGCTTTTAAGAAAAACGAGTGGATTGCTCCAAGAATTTCTCATATCGAGCTAATAGATAAAAAAGATGCAAGCTATTCAGAAATTAATAATGATTACCCTGATAAAATTGCCTCCTATCTTAAGAACAGAGGAATAAAGTTATATTCACATCAATATAAGGTCCTAAAAGGGGTAAGAAATGGTGAAAATGTTATCATAACAACTCCTACTGCCTCCGGCAAAACACTTGCTTTCAATATACCTATATTTGAAAGACTTAATGAGCAAAAAGATGCAAAAGCATTGTATATTTATCCAACAAAAGCATTAACCAATGACCAGCTTAAAGTAGTAAAAGAGATGGAAGAAGGAACTGAAATCAAAGTAAATCCAGCTGTCTATGATGGAGATACTCCCAGGTCAAAAAGGGTAGCCATTAGAAAAAGTTCAAGAATTATCTTAAGTAATCCTTTTGAGATACATGAAATTTTACCATGGCATCAAAAGTGGGGAGCATTTTTCTCAAACTTAAGTTTCATAGTTCTTGATGAAGCTCACACTTACAGAGGAGTATTTGGTTCAAACGTTGCACTTTTAATAAGAAGATTGTTAAGAATATGCAGTCTATATGGTTCATCACCTCAAATTATAATATCCTCTGCTACTCTTGCAAATCCAGAAGAATTTGCAAATAAGTTAACTGGGCTTGATTTTACCCTCGTTAATGAGGATGGATCTCCAAGAGGAAGAAAATATTTTGTCCTTTATAATCCTTATTTTAGTGGAATAGGAGCTCTTTCAACTTACGAAGAGACAAAAAATCTTTTTATCTTACTCATTGAAAATGGCTTACAGACACTCTGTTTTACAACCTCGAGAAAGATGGCAGAGGTTATCACAATGCTAACGAAGAGAGATTTAATGAAGCATGCTCCGGAACTCGCTGATAAAGTATCTTCGTACAGAGCTGGTTATCTTCCAGAAGAAAGAAGAAAAATTGAAAATAAATTAAAAAACTCTGAACTAATTGGTGTGGTTTCAACGAATGCCTTAGAAGTTGGAATTGATGTTGGCTCACTGGATGCTGTAATAATTTCTGGTTATCCAGGTACTGTTATATCCACATGGCAACAAGCTGGTCGATCTGGTAGAGGAATGGATGATTCACTTGCTATTTTAGTTGCATTTCAAAATCCCCTTGATCAGTACATAATGCGCCATCCAGATGAATTTTTTAAAAAGGCACACGAATACGCAATAATAGACGTAAATAACCCTTATATCTTATCAAGCCATATTATGTGTGCTGCATCAGAATTCCCTGTTAAAGAATCAGTAGATGAAGCATACTTTGGTAAAGAATTTTCTAATCATCTTAAAGCTTTATCTGATATTGGATTAGTAAATAGTACAGATTCTGGTTGGGTATACTCCGGTTCAGGCAGAGCAACTGAAAAAGCAAGATTAGATAGTATTAGTAGTGAAGTTTATAAAGTAGTCGCGGATGGAAGAATTCTTGAAACAATGAATAAAACTCAAGCTTTTAGAGAAGCCCACCCTGGGGCAGTACTCATACATCTTGGTGAAACCTATGTAGTCTCTGAGTTATCTTTAGAAAATAGAACTGCCTACGCTGATAAAGAAGATGTAGATTATTATACAAATGTGATCGAAAATGCTGATGTTAAAATAATTGAGAAAATCAAAGAAAAGAGGATAAACAAAAATTTAAAAGTTACCTTTGGAAATGTTTCAGCAAATGAGTTTTATCTGGGTTATTATGTAAAGATGTATGATAAAATAATTGGCAGTTATGAACTTGACCTACCACCTATAAACTTTGATACGACTTCAATATGGTTTGAAATATCTGATGAAATAAAAGATAATCTAAGGAAAAAACTCGGAGAAGATGCTTTCATGGGTGGACTTCATGGAATAGAGCACGCTATGATTGGCATAATGCCATTCTATATAATGTGTGATAGGTGGGATCTTGGAGGCTTATCTACTAATCTTAGCCAAGAAACAGGTAAAGCTACAATATTTGTTTATGATGCTTTCGAAGGTGGTATAGGGCTTAGCGAGAAAACATATGAAATCTTTGAAGAGGTCTTAGAAGCTACATACAAATTAATAAAGGACTGCCCCTGCGAAGAAGAGAATGGTTGTCCTGCCTGCATTCACTCCCCAAAATGTGGTAATGAGAATGAAACACTAAATAAGCTTGGAGCTATAAAGATCCTCGAAGCAATCCTTTCATAATATCTTTATAGTTAAATAAACAACTAAAACAGTAAAAATATCAAATATGCATAAATAAAGGTTTTTTAATCAGCACGTCTTTCCTTAAAATTAAATCTTCCCGAAACTAAATTAAAACTCATTAAGATATACATGTTTCCTACTCCTTTTTAACATATATTTATTTCTATAACACTTGTCAAGATTAATTTTGGATGATTATTTTTGAGTAATATCGATTAATTGACAGAAAGACATTATTTTATATAATAACTTTTTGTTATTTTAATAATTTTTATTCTTTTATAAGATTTTAGGTTAAGTGGGGATGGAAATGATAAAGTTATTATTTCGACAAGAAGGCCAAACTTTGATCAGTTATGCTTTATTAATTTCTATTTTTGTTTTTACGATAGTTTTTTCTTTTCCGAACCTTCGTGATTCAACAAAAGGTGTTTTTAATAAGGTTGCTGCTGCATTAAGTCTGAGCAATGATAATTCTAATGATCTACCAATTGATGGAGAAAATCCCGACAACGAAAATCCAGGCTTTATCAATTGGTATCCGCCAGAATTAAACATAAATGATACTAATGCCATATATTCTGCTGGCAACATTAAGCTAACAGGAAGCGCGCAAATATATGGTAATGTGGTTACAAATGGTAAGGTAATTACAAGTTGGGCGAGTGGTGTCAATGGAAATATCCTACAGAATGCAAATTACAATTTTAATTTTCCTTTACCTTCTTATCCAGATATTTCGGGAAGTAGTTATACGAATAAAGGTTCATACACTGCAGGATGGTGGCCTCCACCTACTCCAATAACCGAAGATGGATATTATACAAACTTAAAAGCAGTTAACGAATTAATTATTAATACTGGTAGTGCAGGAGATGTTAGGACAATTGTGGTGGATGATTTTGAGCTAAGTGGTGCTGGCAAAATCACACTTAGCGGAGAAGGGAAATTAGTACTAGTGGTTAATGACAAGTTCAATTTTACTAACAATGTTTCACTTAACACATCGGGTATACCAGAGAATGTTCTTATTTATTATGGTGGCAATGATACATTGGAATTCGGACAAGGACATTTAGTTGGGTCAGTTTATACTCAAAAATCAGGTGTTAAATTTACAGGCAGCACAAGTGTTTCTGGTAATCTTATAGTTGGGGGTAATAGTGTAGCAATAGCATCAGGTAATGTTAATCTGTCAGATGCGTTGTTGTATGCCCCAAACTCAAATCTTGAATTAACTGGCAGCTCAAGTATTGAAGGTAAAATAATCGCAAACAGTATTGAAGCCTCGGGTGCTTCGAAAATAACTTTTAAGCCCGTGAGTTTAGATGATGATTTTATTTGGGAAATGATAAATCAATAAAAAGGGTTTTATTGTAAAGTTTTAAAGGTTTTTTAATCAAAATTCAAAAATATAAGAAATTTTAAGAAATATAAATTTAACACTTATATAATTAAATTCTCTTTGTATGGGATTACCCGTTTCAATTGATAAATTCTGTATGAGAATAACTTATATACTTTATAAATAATATTTATTCCTCCGAAAATAATTTATCCAAAATTATATTTGGTAATGAAATTGGATTGTTTAGTTATATAAGGAGCACATGAAATGATTAAAGACAATATTTTCATGCCTTATTGTGGCAGAAATACAAAGAGATGTTAACATTAGATGAAGAAAGAAATACTTCCTGGATTCCGCATCAAGTGCGGAATGACAGAGACGGAGTGTGCGGAATAACAGAACACTTTGTCATCCTCGAAAGCACACCCACTGTCATCCTCGAAATCTTTTATCGAGGATCC
>ERZ795052.5092-NODE-5092-length-13031-cov-6.711621_pt1 | contig 13031 bp, 9 predicted proteins | sample MGYA00375136_ERZ795052 | MGnify/ENA primary metagenome ERZ795052 (study PRJEB30181, sample SAMN05720156) | activated sludge metagenome | isolation source: Anaerobic digester | place: Japan | collected 2015-05-26 ... | reverse complement strand
AACCCCCGACCAAAGGCTTATGAGTCCTCTGCTCTACCCCTGAGCTACTCTGGCATCCAGCGGGCTGGCCTCACTCCCCGTTGCGCTTCCCACAGGAGGGTCTTTGTCGCTCCGGCGCTTCCTGCCGGGGGCCGCGCAAAAAACCTCTCGTCCCTGCACTAACGGTTCGTCATTCGCCACCAAACCAAGGTGTTGCCCGTTTTCCTGCCGTTGAATATGCCTGAACCAGAACCGAAGGCAAGCAGGAACCGCAACATCGAAACGACGCGACGACGAGACGAATGACGAACCGGCTGACGCGGGCGCGATGCGAGCGAAAGTGGGGGATGCACAGGGGGCCTGATAGAAAACAATTGACACTCCCGGGGTTAACGCGTTAAGTATTCCGCAATGTTTTCGCGTTTTCTTTTTCTCGCCTGGCTCCTGCTGGCTTCCCAGTTCTCTTCCGCCGCCGTGCTCAGCATCGGCCATCGTGGAAACTCGCTATTTGCCCCAGAAAACACCTTGGCGGCGTTTATTGCGGCATTGGGGAAGGCGGACTTGGTTGAGCTGGACGGGCACGTGAGCAGCGATGGGGTCATTGTGGTGATGCATGACAGCACGGTGGACCGGACAACGGACGGCACGGGTGCAATCTCGACCAAGACCCTCGCGCAATTGAAGCTGCTGGATGCCGGCTCGTGGTTCGCCCCGGCTTTCACAGGGGAAAGAATTCCGACCCTTGAGGAGGCTTTGGCAGCCATCCTGCCGCAGGCGACTCCCTTGATCGAGCGCAAGGCCGGATCCGCCGAGGCTTACGTTGCGGAGTTGCGGAGGCTCAACGCTGTCAGCAACGTGGTGGTGCAGTCGTTCGACTGGCCGTTTTTGGCAGCGGTCAATGCCTTGGAACCGGCGATTCGCCTCGGGGCGCTGGGCAGCGGCGCCTTCACGGCCGCGACGCTGACCAACATCATGAACACCGGCGCCCGGATGGTCGCATGGGAGAAGGCGTCCGTCACCCCCGCCATGCTCGACCTGGTTCGGAGCGCGGGTCTGACGCTGTTTGTCTGGACGGTGGACGGCGCGCAAATCCAGACGTTCATCAACATGGGGGTTGACGGAATCATCTCCAATGACCCCGGGCTGGTGCAACAGTTGCAGCAAACCGCCACCAACGGCCCCGTGGACCTTGCCCAAGGCCTCGTGGCTTACTGGAAGATGGATGACGGTTTGGCCGACCCATGGACCACGGTGGTTAAGGACAGTTGGGGCACGAACGCGGCGACCCTGGTTCGGGGCGACGCCCAATCCCACTGGTTCGCTTCCCCCACCGCCAAGTTCGGCGGCTGCCTCATGGTCGAGGGGCTGAACGCCTCGGTGACCCTCCCGCAGACGCCCGCCCTGGACATCAACACGAACGGCTTGACCATGTCGGCCTGGGTCAAGCTTCGGGATTTGCCTTCGCAGTTGACCACCAGCTACGGCGCCATTTTCGATTCAACCACCGACTGCTATGTCTTCTATCTCGATCGCAGCAACAAGGAATTGCGCTTCAAGATTACCGATGCCGCGACCCACGCAGCCCGGCCCGGCATTTCAGAATCCCTCTTGACAACCAACGAGTGGATTCATGTCGTGGGCACCTATTCCGGGCGCGTCGGCCCGGTGTCCGGCCAGGCCACCATCTACCTCAACGGCCAGCCCCGGGACGTTCACACCGGCAGTGACAACACCTCGCCGTTCGGCCTGACCAACAATGTCAAATCCGGCCAAATCGCCGCGATCGGGCGCGAGGGACCGGCGGGGGGAAATTATTACTACGGCGGGATTGACGACCTGGCGATTTGGAATCGGGCCCTTTCACCGGCGGAGGTCGCCTGGCTTTATGAGCAGGGCATGCAGGGGCGCGAGTTGGGCCAGATGGTCAGGGCGGCCACTCCGTTGCTGCGCCTCACGGCCGCCCGGCACCTGCCGGCGGTGAACAAAATCGAAATTGATTTTCAAAACAGCGGGCCCTGGCAGTCGTTTCGGCTGCTGCGTGCTTTGAACTGGGGCGAGGCTTTCGCGCCGGTCATAGGACTGTCGCCGGTGGCCTTGGGCGGAGGCGCCTACCGGTTTTCCTGTCCTCTGGGAACCAACGGATTTGGGCTCTTTCGCGTCGAAGCCCAGTAGAATCCCTCAGGCCCAAGCCCCAACGACCCACAACCGATGACCATCCTGATGCAAGCCGCCGTATGTCACTCCCCATAAACGCCTCAGCCCGGTGGGCCCTGCTTTGCCTCCTGGCCGGCCAGACCGTTCTTGCCGCTGATGAACCCGCCGGATGGCTGGGCGCGGGGCCGACTCGCACTCCCTACTATGCGCAAGAGTCGGGCAGGCCAGGGCCAAAGGTCCTGATCGTGGCCGGCATCCACGGGGATGAACCGGCCGGGCCGGCGGCAGCCGAGCAGATTCGCCACTGGCCAATCCAAAAGGGCAGCTTGCTGGTGGTGCCCCGGGCCAGCGTGGCGGCCCTGGCGGCCAAGACTCGCCTGTCCCCTGATGGCGGCACCAACCGCGTGAACCTCAATCGCGTCTTCCCGCCGCGGGAAAGCCCCGGCGGCCCCGCCCAGGAGTTGGCCGCTGAGTTGTGGTCGCTGGTCAAAACGCAGCGTCCGGACTGGCTGTTGGACCTTCATGAGGGAGGGGATTTCCGGGGGCAGACCACCAACAGCGTGGGGAGCAGTGTCATCGCCGCTGACATGCCGGAGGCCGTTGCCGCGGCCAGAAAGATTCTGGACGCCGTCAATGCCACCGTCACGGAGTCCAACCGCGCCTTTGTGTTCCTCTCGCGGCCTGTGAAAGGCAGCCTGGCCCGCGCGGCGGCAGACGAGCTGGGCGCCCGGGCTTTGATCCTGGAAACCACCATTAAATCCCAGGCTTTGGCCTTGCGGACCCGCCAGCACCGGCTGGCGGTGCATTGCCTCCTCAGCGATTTGGGCATGATCCCCGACGAGGTCACCCCCAACCGACTGCTGGCCGGCGCCCAAACCGAAGGACGGATTGCTGTGGCGGTTTACGACGGTCCGGGAAACGGCGGCGCCGGCGTTCCCAAGGTGCTCGAGGAGATTGGCAGGCAGCCGGACATGCTGGCGGTTCGTGTCAGCGCGGATGACCTCCGCGGCGGAGCTCTCGAGGGATTCCAGGCGGTCATGTTCACGGGGGGCAGCGGGAGCGGTCAGGCCAAGGCCTTGGGCCTTGAAGGCCGGCAACGCATCCGCGAGTTCGTGGACCGCGGCGGTTGTTACATTGGCATCTGCGCCGGGTCGTATCTCGCCTGCAGCGGGTTTTCCTGGGGGCTCGGGCTGATTGACGCCAGGACCTTGTCGCCATTGTGGCAGCGCGGCAAAGCGACGGTGAAGGTGGAACTGACTCCAGCGGGGCGAAGGGCGCTGGGCATGGGCGAGGGCTGGTTCGACTGTTTGTATGCTCAGGGCCCCATCGTGGGCCCGGCCGAAAACGAAAACCTGCCGGATTATGAAGTCCTGGCTTGGTTCAGGACTGAGGTTGCGGCCAATAACACCCCCAAGGGCATTATGTTAAATTCGCCCGCAGTGTTCGCGGGTCATTTCGGGCGGGGCAGGGTGATCTGTTTCAGCCCCCATCCCGAACAAACAAAGGGGCTGGAGTCATGGATCAGCGGGGCGGTTGCTTGGGGAACGCAACGGACGCCGGAGTCTCTGCCGACACAGTAGCGGCTGGCCGGATTGGCGCCGCAGCCCGCCTGGGTCCCGTGCCCGGCGAGGACAGCTTTGCCGGTCCCGCCAGGCGGGTTACAGACCTTCACTCGTTGCAAGTCTGGCTGGCCCGCGGTCTTGTATCGCGCCATGCGTTCAGCCCGGGATAAGGGGTGCGGTTGCGCCAGAGAATCCAAAAAGCGGCGCAAAGAATGCCGGCGCCGGCAAGGTAGCCCCCCGCATCCAGGTGCGCCAGAGGAATGTCAAATCGGGCGGCCAGCACCCCCCCAAGGTTGCTCAGAAAGTGCCACAGCATCGCAGGGTAGATGGACCCCGTCAGGAGCGTAACCGCCGCCAGCATCACGCCGAGGCAGGCCGTCGGCGCGAAGCGAAACAGCGCCAGATGAAACAGCCCAAACACCACCCCGACCAGCACCGCCACAGTGACCGGCCGAAACCGGCCCACCAGCCCGTGAAGCAGCAGCCCGCGAAACGCGATTTCCTCGAAAAACGCCGGCAATACGCTCAGGAAAAAGAGCAATTGCACAAAAGGAATGTCCTGAGGCAGCACGTTTTGTTGAAAGCCCTCCAAAACCTGGGGCGGGACCGGGATCACGAAGTTGAGAAGGTGGAAGGCGCCGATGGCCGCCAGCATGCCCCCCGGCACCGCAAACAACACTCCCAGCCATACCGCCGGCCGCGGCTGGCGCAGGGCAAGGGCCTGGCGCGGATCCAGCCGGTAAGTCCGCAGCATCAGCAGTGAACCAAGGAAAAACACGCCCACCAGGTTGACCAGCAGTTGCAGCCGGAGGTCGGCCTTCTCGAGATAGCTGCTCACGACCAGCAGCACGGCCCAAAGCACCGCAAACCAGGCCCAGACCCGGCGCCGGAACAAAGGCAGCCCGCCGAGGAACTCAATCTCATCCCGCTCAGACGAAGTAATCAACCGCTCCGCAGAAAGGTAGCCCAGCACCCCGCGGGTGGTCCATGCGGCCGCGGCGGCGGTGGTCACCCAGGCCAACGCCAGCATTGGCCAATCGAACGAGCCAATCAGCACCTCCCGGACCCCCATCGCAATGTTGGCCACAGGCACAATCGCAACCGCCGAACGTAACGGCAGGCCGGGCAGCAGCGGGGCCACGGCCGGGACCAGCCCGAGCAAAAACAGGGGGAAGAAGTAGAACTGGGCTTCCTTATAAGTCCGTGCCCGTCCCGAGGCCAGCAACAGGATGCCGGACGCAAGCGCCGCCACCGGCAGCAAAAGCACCAGAAGGAGTGCCCCAGTGGCCGGGGTGACCGCCGCGGCCAGACTTCCCGGCACCGGCACCAGCTTGAGCCCGACATACACCAGCAAATTGGCCACCTGCGCCAGCGTAATCCCCAGCGCGACCGTGATAATCAGCAGATGTTTCGCCACGACAATTTCCAGCCGCGTTGCCCCGGTCGTGAGCAGGGTCTCAAGCGTGCCGCGTTCCTTTTCGCCGGCCAGCGAGTCGAGGGCCACAACCGCTCCCCCCGTCAACATGAACAGCACCAGCAACAGCGTCAGAACCCGCCCCAGATTGACCCCGGCCACCTGGCCCGGCGTCGCGACATCCACCAGCGAGAACGCCGCAATCTTGTCGGGCGGCGCCGGCAGGCCGCGTTCAAGCAACAGGGCGACCCGCTCGGCGCGGCGGGTCGCCTCCAACGCCTCCTGCAGACGGTGCGCGCAGGTGACCGATTCGTCGTGGTTGCCCATGAATACCAACCGCAGCGAACGCGGGAGCGGCGCCGGGGCGGAATTTGAACGGGGTCGGAGTTCGGGCTTTCTGGATGCGGCGGCGGGGCCGGCCGGTTCGCCCGCCGGCCCTGCGGCGCCGGCAGGGGTTTTGCCGCCTTCCAGAATTACATGGATTTCGCCTTGTTCCAGTGCGGCAAGGGCGTTGGTGCAGGCGACCTCCTCGAATTCAAACGGCGCCGTGTTGGTGCCTTTGGGCTCGGCCGCGAGGCGTTCGCGGGTTCGACTCATCAGGTCCCTGACCCATTCCGCTTCGGGACCTTGGACGGCGTAGCGACAAGCCAGGGACTGGAGTTTGGCCTCGCGCTTTTTCAAGGACCAGTTCGAGCCAAGAAACATCAGCGGCATCACCAGGATGGGCAGCACCACCGACGTCAACAGCAGGCGCCGGTCCCGCAGCACCATGCGCAACTCCGTGCGGTAAAGCGTCGCCAGGGTTGACCAGTTCAGGCGCATGAGGTGGACGCCGGGCTCTCTCCCGCTTGCGACCGGGATTGTTCAACATAGTGAACAAAAATGTCCTCGAGGTAATAAAGGCCTGTCGCCGCCCGGAGGCTGGCCAGGGTGTCGCACGCGTGAATCCTGCCCTGGTGGATGATCGCGATGCGGTCGCAGAGCTTTTGAGCCTCGCTCATGATGTGGGTCGAAAAGAGGATCGTCTTGCCCTCGTCGCGGAAAGCGGCGATGAGCTTTTGCATGTCGAGCGCGTTCAGCACGTCCAGGCCGACGGTCGGCTCGTCAAAAATCAGGACGGGGGGATCATGGGCCACGGTGCGCGCGATGGCGACCTTTTGCTTCATGCCCTGCGAAAGGCGGTCCACGCGAACATCGGCGTAGGCCCCGATGCCGAACCGATCAATCAACTCTTCGACCCGCGCGCTCACGCGCTCAGCCGGGCAGCCGTTGATGCGGGCAAAAAAATCCAGGGTTTCACGGGCCGTCAGCCGCGGATAAAGGGCTGTCGTGGCGGAGCTGAAACCGAGGCTGCGCCGGACGGCCTCGGGGGCGGTCGCCAGGTCGTGGCCCATCACCGTGGCCCGGCCCGCCGTCGGCTTGAGGATGGTGGCCAGCATGCGCAAGGTGGTCGTCTTCCCGGCGCCATTGGCCCCCAGCAACCCGAAAATTTCGCCCGGCCGGCAGTCGAAGTTGATGCCGTCCACAGCGCGGAGTTCGCCGCGGCTGTCGTCGTAAAACACTTTGGTCAGATCACGAACGATGACGGTTGGGTTCACGGGAGGGATCAGGGAACAGGCGGATGGCATGCGGCGCGTCGAAGCAGGCGCTCGCGGCTGAATTTCCACAAACTGCCGCTGTAAGAGCCGGTGAGGATGTCTTCGAACTGGAGAATGAACGCCGCCAGCCGCACGCAGGCCCCCACGGCCAGCAAGGACGCCGCGGTCGTCAGCCCGATGAACGGCCACTGCAGCGTTCCCGAAATCGCCTCGCGCACCATCAGCGTGATGTTGACCACCGGCACCAGCGCCAGCGCGGGGGTGAGACTCAAACCGGGAACCTGAAGAAAGATCACCGGCAGCATGATCAGCAAGTAGAACGGCGTGATCATCGCCTGGCCTTCCTTGAACGTGCGGGCGAACGACGCAAAGATCATCATGCCCGCCGCCACGAAACCGGCCAGCAGCACCGCCGCCAGCACCAAAACCGGCACCGCCCCCAACGGCAACGCAAACTCGACCGTCTTCCCGGCTTCCTCCAAAATCGGGCCGAAAATAGGTTTCACCGTAACCAGCACCGCGACCACGTTCAGCAACCCCGCCAGGCCCCCCAGGCTGGCCACGGAAAAATACTTGGCCGCCACAATGCTGCGCCGATTCGCCGCCGTCGAGACGAGCGTCTCCCAGGTTCCCCGTTCGCGCTCGCCGGCGACCGCGTCCACCGCGGGGTAAAAGCAGCCGATGGCGACCATGACCACAAATATGATCGGGAGCAGCAGACCCAGCAGAAAGGCGCCCATTTCCTTGCCGGAGGCCACGTTTTGCGCCGCCAGGTCGAAGACCAGCCAGTGCTCGGCCCCCACGCCCCGCTTGCGCGCCTCGCGCAACAGCCACTCCTCCCGGTACGCCTCGAGAATCTCCGACAGCCTCTTGCTGGCGGCAACGCTGCGCTCGCGCGATTGGTTGTAAAGGATGCGCGCGGCGAAGTTCGCGTTCAGCCCGGCGCCCGCTTGCTCCGGGGGCGCGAACTCCAGCACCGCATCCAGGCTCCCGAGCTGAAGTTGCGCTTCGAGCCAGGCCTTGGGCCCGCTCGCCGGCGCCAGCCGCAGTTTCTCGTGGCGCTCCAGCGCGCGGCGCAGGGCGGGGTGGCCCTCGGGAAAATCAATCAGGACCACCCGGGAGACAAACTTCTCGGTCTGGCCCGTGACAAACAGCATCCCGGTGAAGACGGACCAGAGAAGAAACGGATACAGAACGATGGGAATGACGACGCTGTTCAGGACAATGGTCTTTTCGCGGAAGGCCGCCCGCATTTCGCGGCGATAGAGAATCGCCACGTGGCGCCAGTCTATGCGCCGCAGCTCCCGGAGCGATGCCAGGCGGCCGGTTGTCATCTTCTTTTCACGCGTTTCCAACCACTCTGACCGGGCCGCCGCCGGAACGTTCCAGCCCCGGCCTCATCCCCGTCTGCCGCAGGGCCGGCCCGGCCCGGGGTTAAAGCCGGCCGATAAACCGTTTCAGCCGGACCATGGCTTCCTTGATGTTGTCCATGCTGGTGGCGTAGGCGCAACGAACAAATCCTTCGCCGCACTCGCCAAAGGCGGTGCCGGGCACCACGGCCACTTTTTCCTCTTGCAGAAAACGCAGGGCGAAGTCGCGAGCCGTCAGACCAAACCGGGCCACACTCGGGAACGCGTAAAACGCGCCCAGCGGCCGGTGGCAATCCAGGCCCATGTCCGCGAAGCTGGCCACGAGAAAATTCCGGCGGCGGCGGTACTCCTCCACCCTCTCGGCGACATCCTGCTCGGGCCGCGTCAACGCTTCCAGCGCGGCCTTCTGGCTCAGCGACGAGGCGCAAAGCATCGTGTACTGATGCACCTTCATCATCGCCTCGATCAGCTCGGCGGGGCCACAGGCGTAGCCAAGGCGGAAACCCGTCATCGCCCACGCCTTCGAGAAACCGTGCAGGAACAGCGTCCGGTCCTTCAATCCAGGCAGGCTCGCAATGCTGCAGTGCGGCGAGTCGTAGGTCAGTTCCCCATAAATCTCGTCCGTGATGACCACCAGGTCGCGCTCCCGGGCGAACGCCGCAATGGCCTCCAGGTCCCCCCGGCTCATGATCGCCCCCGTCGGGTTGTTCGGAAAATTGAGCATCAGCACCTTCGTCCGCGGCGTTACCTTCGCCTCCAGCATGGCTCGCGTCAGCCGGAACCCGTTTTCCGGCCGGGTCTCGACCGCGATCGGCACTCCGTGCGCAAACAGAATGGTGGCGCGATAGGACACGTAACACGGCTCATGGTACAGGACCTCGTCTCCGGGGTTGAGCAACGCCCGCAGGGCGAGGTCCAGCGCTTCGCTGACCCCCACCGTGATCAGAATCTCGTTTTCCGGGTTGTATTCGGCCCCGAACGTCCGGGCCACGTAACGTGAAAGCGCGCGACGCAGCTCCAGGTAGCCAAAATTGCTCGTATAGTGCGTCGCCCCGCGCTCCAGGGCGAACACGGTGGACTCCCGCACGTGCCACGGCGTGTCGAAGTCGGGTTCGCCAATGCCAAGGCTGATCACCTCCTTCATCGTCGAAACGATGTCGAAGAAGTCCCGAATGCCCGACCGCGGGATGTCGCGGACCGTCGTATTGAGCCGGTTACGGAGTGACACTGAGCCGTTCATCCGAGCCTTCCTGGTGCATCAGCACGCCAAACCGCTTGTAGGTCTTGAGCATGAAATGAGTGGACGTCGAGAGAACCCCTTCCAAGGGCGAAAGCCGCTCGCTCACGAAGTTGGCCACTTCCCGCAGTGTCCGGCCCTCCACAAACAGCAACAGGTCGTACGCGCCGCTCATCAGGTACGCCGACCGAACTTCGGGAAACCGGCTGATCCGGTTGGCAATGGTGTCGAACCCGCCCTCCCGCTGCGGCGTGACCTTCACTTCGATGACCGCTGTGACCTTCTCCAAATCAAGCTGGTCCTCGTTCAGAATCGCCTGGTAACCCCGGATCACACCGCGCTTCTCGTAATCCGCTATGCGCTGGTTGACTTCGGCGGCGGGGATGCCCAGCATGCGGGCAATGTGCTCCCGCGGTTCCAACGCGTTACACTGCAATATCTTCAACAGTTCGTCCATAATCGGCCTCGGATAAAATGTGCTGAAAAGTAGCCGCTTCCCCACCTTTGGGTCGAGAAAAAAGGGGCGACCACCTTCCCCTAAACTGAAACGAGGTTGCCTGGCTCCTCCCTCCCGCACTCGTCCGCCCCCGCTTGTTTCCCACTCGCAGATTTCCTGCGTTTGACCGCCCGAGGGGCCTGGCCTTACTTTGGATTGTGCCGGTGCAGTTTCCATGGCTGCGAGGGCTAGGGCCTCGGTTCGAGCCCCGGCAACACCTTTGAGAGTTCATGAGCCGTGCTCTCAGACATCGCGGCGCGGACCCGGAGGATGAGGTTTCCTTTGGGGCCAGCCGGCTGCCAACGCTGCGTCAGGCGGTGAGGGATTTGTGCTGGCTCTTGGACCACGGCTACGGGATTGCCTCTTCTGCGGAGTTGGTGGGGGACCGCTATCACCTGACGCGCCGGCAGCGAATCGCCGTCACCCGCTGCGCCTGTTCGAACGAGGCTGGAATGCGGCGGGAAGCCCGCTAGGTCAGCCCCGAGCACCTGCGCGGCCAGGAACTTTGGCTGGACGGCTTCAACGTGCTGACCGCCATCGAAACGGCTCTCGCCGGCGGCGTCGTGCTCATCGGCCGGGACGGCTGTTGCCGCGATGTCGCCGGCGTTTATTCCCATTATCACAAGGTCCAGGAAACCCTCCCCGCCCTGAAAGCCATCGGACTCTATGCCGCTGATTGCGGGGTGGCCCGATGCCGCTGGTGGCTGGACAGCCCCGTGGACAACTCCGGGCGGCTGAAGCGAATTATTCTGCAGGTCGCGCTCGATGCGGGCTGGGATTGGCAGGTGGAGCTGGTCCCCAATCCCGACCGCGTGCTGGCGACCGCGCCTGAGATCGTCTCGAGTGCCGACCATGCCATCCTGGATCGCTGCCAGCGCTGGTTCAATCTCTCGTGGCGCGTGATTGCCCTCTGCGCCCCGCGCGCCCGGATCGTGGACCTTCGCGAGCGCGGCGGCGAGACCCTGCCTTCCCAACAGGGTGTGCTGGTTTCGGACGCGTCGAAAGTTGTAAGGCGGGCTTGATCGCGCCACGTGCTTCCGGTCCTCTGGTTGCGGCGTCCGCAGAATGCTACAGGGCGGGGACTTGCCTCAGGTTGGCGGGTTCGTGGGAACGCCCCACGGCAATGCTCGAGGAAGCAAAAAAACTGCGGGGTGCTGCCACCAGCCCCAACCCCCTCCGCAAGCGGCGGGGGCTGGAGTTATGGGGGGCGTTCGACGCGGGGTGGCGGCCTGAAGGCCTGACCCGGGCTGCTATCTGGGCCCCCGTTCGGGGTTCTGAAGACGATTCGGGGAGGGGCAGAGCGAGAAGTGGGGCGGCGCGGGATTCCAATCTGCCCGCGGTGAAAATCCAAAGCGCCGCGGCGGCGGGAGTTGAAATTCTCCGCGCCCCTCCCCATCCCGGAGGGACAATCCGAGAATGGCCCGGCGTTTCAACGCCGGGGGCAGGCCCGCAGACCACGCAGACGGCGGCAGAACTGGACGGCCGGGCTGCGCCTCAACCCGCAGCCGTATCCATGCAATGGATATGACCACGGATGGCTTAGCGCGGCATAGCCGCAACCAAGGGATTTGAGCAGGGGCACCTTTCCGGGTAAAAGGAAGGTGATTATGAAAACTTCCACAGTCCCTTCGGGTGGTCCCTTGGCTCAGTTTCTAGAGGAACACGGAAAAAAAGTCATTGGGGTTTTACAGGGCTTCGACCGAGTTCGTGTGCAAGCCAGCTTGCGAACTCTCTACCATCAATCGGTCATGGAGTATTACCTGCTTTCCCAAAAGCTTCTGTTCAAAGACTTCAAAGGATTAGTGACCCGCACAACCGATAAGGTGCGGCAAGCGGCCTCGGCCTTGGCGGAGCGCCTCCACCGTCCGGTGGTGTATCTCCAAAGCAATTGCCACCATAAAGAGGATTTGGCGCGGGACATTATGCGGCGGGACAGGGTCAAGGAAGGCTTAATCACCGTCCTCAGCGCCGTGGAACCCTGCCGCACCTGGTTTGTGCGGGGCAATAAGCAAACCCAGCATTTGGAACTCAAACTCAACTGGGGCAAATGTATCCATCTGTATTTCTATTTTCTGCATCAGCAATTGGGCTTTTTACATTTGCGGCTGCAAACGTGGTTCCCTTTTCTGGTCCAAATCTGTTTTAACGGGAGAGAATGGCTGTCGCGGCAATTGGAATCGGCGCACATCAAATATAAGCGCCGCGATAACTGCTTTGCCTGGATTGAGGATCTGGAGCGAGCCCAGAAGCTGATGGACCAGCAAATAAGTACGAACTGGCAGGAACTCTTCCAGCCGTTAATTGATTTGTGCCATCCCCATCATCCCGAGATCTGCCGGCCCATTGGCGGCTCTTATTATTGGACGGTGGCGGAGAGCGAGTACGCCACCGATGTGATGTTCAAAACGCGCGCCGATTTGGACCGCATTTATCCTGCGTGGGTGCACCACTCGGTGATGAGTTTCGGCACCGAGCAGGTGCTGCGATTCCTGCAACGAGCCGATGCCAAGGAAGTAAAAACCGATCGGCGCCGAGGCCCGGATGGCGTGCGGGTCAAACACTGGCTCAACGACAACTCGCTCAAACTCTATGACAAGGGCTCCGTGCTGCGTAGCGAAGTGACGATTAATAACCCAAAGGACTTTCGGGTTTGGCGAACCTCAGAGCTAAATCCCACAGGCGACAAGCAATGGCGTAGCCTGCGTCGCACCGTGGCCGATGTGCCTCGTCGTGCAGAGATTTCCCGCGCTGCAACCCACCGGCACCTGGAGGCTTTAAGCGTCGTGCAGCTCAAAACTCCCTTGGCGGAAGAAGCGGGCAAGGTTTGCCGGGCCAAGCGTAAGCAGGGCCATCGATATCGAGCTTTGCGCCCGTTCGGAGATGACGCGCTCCTGCTCCAGACCGTCAACCGTCTGGAGTACGCTATCGCTGGATTTCACAACCAGAACATCCGTAAGGAACTCTATCCTCCCACCCGCTGCCCCAAGCTCCAACGCAAGCAAACCGCAGCCGTCACCCGAAAACTCGCTTTACTGCGAGCCCACGGGCTCATCCGCCGCGTACCCGGAAGGCATTTGTACCACGTCTCAGCCAAAGGCCGTCGCGTTATCACAGCTCTATTGACCGCGCGGAATGCTAGCGTTGAAGATCTTACGAAAATGGCGGCCTAAACCCGAAAAGCTGAGTTAGAAAAAGGTCGTTCTGTTCCAAGGTCCTGAAGC
>ERZ795052.5088-NODE-5088-length-13043-cov-8.312827_pt1 | contig 13043 bp, 8 predicted proteins | sample MGYA00375136_ERZ795052 | MGnify/ENA primary metagenome ERZ795052 (study PRJEB30181, sample SAMN05720156) | activated sludge metagenome | isolation source: Anaerobic digester | place: Japan | collected 2015-05-26 ... | reverse complement strand
TGCCGTGCGAGTTGGAGGCCACTTCAAAGGCCGCGTCCATCAGCGAAAAGATTGCCCCGCCGTGCGCCATACCGAACATGTTTTCCATGTCCCGGGAAAACTTCATTTCAACTTTGGCGTAACCTTCCTGCACGTCCGTCAGACTGATTCCGAATTTTTTGCCGAAAGGCTCCTTCCCCATTTGCGAGATCAAAGCGTTCCTGACTTTTTCGTCCATTCCCGTTCTCCAAAAGCGTTTTGGTGACTCGCCGAGGATGACTTTTAACAGGTTGGCGGGCAAAGGGCAACCAAAACCCTTCGCATTTGGCGGAAAGTTGAGCCCGGTCATGGACATCGGGAAGGCTTTCCGGCTGGGTCTTCCGTTTTCGCCCAAAAAAAGCGCCCGGCTCAAGAGCCGGACGCTTTTGGCTTCCTGCGTTTTCGCGTTGACTACAGTACTCTGACGCCGATGATTCCGTTGATGGCCTCAAATTTCTTGAGTATGTCCGCTGCGTTGACTTCTCCTTCCACGTCGATGATGTTGTAGGCGATGTTGCCCCTGCTCTTGTTGATCATGTCGGCAATGTTGAGCTTGTTGTCGGCCAGCAGGTGCGTGATCTTTTCGATCATCCCGGGCTCGTTCTTGTTGGAAACGGTGATCCGGGTTTTTCCGGACCGGTCGAGAATGCACTCCGGAAAGTTGACCGAGTTCTTGATGTTCCCGTTTTCGAGGAAATCCATGAGCTGCATGGCGGCCATGACGGCGCAGTTTTCCTCGGACTCCTCGGTGGACGCGCCCAGATGCGGGATGGCGATGACGCGGTCCGTTTTAATGATCTCTTCATCCGGGAAGTCCGTCACGTAGCGGCTTACGATTCCGTCGGCAATGGCTTTTTTCAAAGCCGCGGTCTCTACGAGTCCGCCTCTGGCGAAGTTCAGCAAAACGACGCCCTTCTTCATGATCGCGAACTTGTCGGCGTTCATGAAGCCCTTGGTGTCCTTGTTCTGGGGAACGTGCAGAGTGATGTAGTCGGATTCCGAAAGCAGTCGATCCAGACTCGGCGCCTTCTTGATGTTGCGGGACAGCTTCCAGGCCGCCTCGATGGACAAAAACGGATCGTACCCCATGACTTCCATGCCCAGATCCTCGGCCGTGTTGGCGATCATGGTGCCGATGGCGCCCAGGCCCACCACGCCGAGTTTTTTGCCCAGGATTTCCGTGCCGACAAACTTGGCTTTCCCTTTTTCGATCAGGTCGGGAACCTTGTCTCCTTCTCCAACGAGCCCTTTGGCCCAGGCCAGGCCTTCCGCCACGTTGCGCGCCGCAAGCAGCATGCCCAAAACGACCAGTTCCTTTACGCCGTTGGCGTTGGCGCCCGGGGTATTAAACACGACGATGCCTTTTTCCGAACATTTGTCGATGGGAATATTGTTGACACCGGCGCCGGCGCGGGCAACGGCCTTGAGGCTGGACGGCAGCGTCATCTCTTTCATTTCCTTGCTGCGGACGAGAATGCCGTCCGGATCGGGAATATCCGTGCGGTATTCATACTGATCGGTGAAAAGGCTCAAGCCCTTTTCCGATATTTTATTCAGCAGATCAATCCGGTACATAAATACCTCCTACGCTTTTTGTTTTTTGGTGGGCCGTGCGGGGATTGAACCCGCGGCCAACGGATTAAAAGTCCGCTGCTCTACCTCTGAGCTAACGGCCCACATCTGATCATTTTGAAAAGAACAAGGGTCTCTAGCAACTCATCGGGGGCCTGTCAAGAAGAAACTGGATGTCTTCAATGATCAAAGGGATTTTCCAGTTGGATGGTTTCCTCGCGGCCCGCGCCCACGGAAACCAGGGCGATGCCTGCGCCGGATAATTCTTTCAGCCGCCGCAGGTATTTCTGTGCGTTTGCGGGGAGTTCGCCGATGCTCTGCGCGCTTGCGATGTTTTCCGTCCAGCCGTCGAATTCCTCGTACATCGGTTCGCAGGTTGAAAAGCGTTTCAGGCTGGCGGGGACCGCTACGCGGCATTCGCCCTCGGCGGTTTTATAACCGACGCAGATTTTGATTTTAGGAAGCCCGGTCAGAACATCCAGCTTGGTGATGGCCAGCGTGGAGATGCCGGAAACCCGTACGGCCTGCCGAACCAGAACCATGTCCAGCCAGCCGCACCGCCTCTTGCGGCCGGTGGTCGCGCCGAATTCCTGCCCGACTTTCTGCAGGTGATCTCCGATTGCGTCTTTCAGCTCCGTTGGGAAGGGACCTTCTCCGACCCGCGTCGTGTAGGCTTTGCAGATCCCCACCACCGTGGAAATGGAGCCGGGGCCGATCCCGCTTCCGCAGGCGGCGTTTCCGGAGACCGTGTTGGAAGAGGTGACGTAAGGGTAGGTGCCATGATCGACATCCAGATGACACCCCTGCGCGCCTTCAAAAAGGATCTTTTTCCCCTTTCGGATTTCTTCGGCCAAAAGCAGAGACGTGTCGGCGACATAGGGCTTGATTTTTTCCGCATAATCCAGGTATTCGTCCGCGACGGCCTGGGGATCCAGCGGTTCCATACCGTAAAAGTTTTTGAACAGGAAGTTTTTCTCTTCCAGGCTGTGGCGCACTTTTTCCAAAAGCAGGCCGGGTTCGTAGAGGTCGCCCACGCGGATGCCCGTGCGGGCGACCTTGTCTTCATAAGCCGGTCCGATGCCGCGACCCGTGGTGCCGATTTTTTTTCCGGAATTGCGGGCCTCGCGCGCCTGATCCAGACTGCGGTGATAGGGCATGATGACGTGCGTCTTTTCGCTGACGTAGAGTTTGGTGGAAGGGGGCAATAGTCCCCCTTCGTTCAATTCCTTCAGCTCCTGAAGGAAAACCTTCGGATCGAAGACCACGCCGTTGCCGATAATGCAGATTTTATGATCGTGCAGAATGCCGGAGGGAATCAGGTGGAGAATGGTGGTCTTGCCTTTCACCACGATCGTGTGCCCGGCGTTGTTGCCGCCCTGGAACCGGGCGACCACATCCGCTTCGAGCGTATAGAGATCGACAATCTTTCCTTTTCCTTCATCCCCCCACTGGGTGCCGACAATCGCAACATTGGCCATGAGATTTTTTCTTTCCTACATCTTGATCGGTGTGATGGAAACGACATGCGGCAATTTCCGTAGTTTGTCCAGAATGTCCGGCCCGACCGGTGAATCCGTGTTCAGAACGACCAGCGCTTTCTTCGACTGTACATCCCGGCTCAGATGCAGACGGGCAATATTGACGTTGTGGTTGCCCAGTGTGGTTCCCAGATTGCCGATGACGCCCGGCAGGTCTTTGTTGGAGACAGCCAGCAGGTAACCCTCCGGGGCGATTTCCACGGAAAATTCATTGATCCGGACGATTCTCGGATCGTTTTTGTCGAAAACCGCGCCCGACGTCCGGCTGGTCTCTTTGGAGGTCCGGACGGTCAGGGCAATCAGGTTGGTGTAATCTCTGGTTTCCGAGTTTTTCACTTCAATAATCCGGATGCCTCTTTCTTTGGCGAGAACCGGCGCGTTGATGTAATTGACGGTTTCCGTCAGAATCGGATCCAGCAGTCCTTTGATCAGGGACACGGTGATCGGGGCGACATTGTGGTTGAGGATTTCCCCGCTGTATTCCAGCGTGACTTCCTGAAGGGCGCCTGTGAGCAGCTGGGCCTGAAAGGTGCCCAGCTTTTCCGCCAGATCCAGGTAGGGACGAATTCCGGCCATGACGTCCGCGCTCACCGACGGAAAGTTGACCGCTCCCTTGATTTCACCGGTGGTGAAGTAGGCGGCGATCTGGTGGGCGATGGCGATGGCCACGTTGGTCTGCGCTTCATCGGTGGACGCGCCCAGATGCGGCGTGCAGATTACGTTGTCCAGTCCGATGAGCTCCATGTTTTTGGTCGGCTCTTCTTCGAACACGTCGATGGCGGCGCCCGAAACTTTTCCGGATTTCAGAGCGTCGCAGAGCGCCTTTTCGTTGACGATGCCGCCGCGGGCGCAGTGAATCAGGAAAACGCCCTTTTTCATTTTTGCGAACGCCGATTCGTTGACCAGATTCCGCGTTTCTTTGGAGAGCGGGCAGTGGACGGTGATGAAGTCGGAATTGGCGTACAGCTCGTCCAGGCTCACCATATTCACGCCCATCTGCTGCGCCACTTCCGGAGAAATAAACGGATCATGGGCGATGACGTTCATCTTCAGTCCGATGGCGCGGTCGGCCACCACGGCGCCGACCCTGCCCAGTCCGATCACCCCCAGGGTTTTATTGCAGTATTCATTGCCCATGAACCTGCTTTTTTCCCAGCGGCCCGCTTTCATCGAGGCGGTGGCCTGCGGAATCCTGCGCGCCAGGGATACCATCATCGCGACGGCATGCTCGGCGGTGGTGACGGTGTTGCCGCCGGGCGTGTTCATCACGACGATGCCGCGTTTGCTGGCCGCGGCGATGTCGATGTTGTCCACCCCTGCGCCGGCCCGGCCGATGGCGGAAAGCTTCGCGGCCGCTTCGATGATATCGGCCGTTACTTTCGTCGACGAGCGGACGATCAGGGCGTCGTAGTCCCTGATGACCGTTTTCAGCTCGTCGGGCTTCATGCCGGTCTTGACATCCACCTTGATGCCCGGCGTGTTGCCCAGAATGGCCGCGACTTCAGGCGCCATGGAATCGCTGACTAATACACGTTTCATATCGTATTTACAGGCTTTTGACCTTCTCGGTGAAGACTTTTTCCAGCTCGGCCAGCGCCGTTTTTAAGTCCGCTTCTTCAATGGTCGGACCGCACCAGAAGCGATAACCGGCCGGCGCTTCCTTGTAGGAGTTGATGTCATGAGCGATATTTTTCTTGCTCAGCTCCGAGGAAATGCTCTTCAGGAACTTGCTTTTCGCGTCCGCATCCATCGCCGCGACTTTCGGGTGTGTCACGGACAGGCAAACGGATGTGTTCGAACGGGTCTGGGGATCTTCCGCGAGGAATTCAATCCAGTCCGTTTTGGCCACCCAGTCGGCCACGATTTTCAGGTTGGCGTCGCTTCTCTTGACCAAACCGTCCAGACCGATCTTCCCCGCCCAATCCAGGGCGTCCAGATAGTCCTCCACGCAAAGCATGGAAGGCGTGTTGATGACGTCTCCTTCAAAGATGGCCTTGTTGATTTTGCCGTCTTTTTTGAGGCGGAAAATTTTCGGCATCGGCCAGGGCGGATCATAGGAATTGAGGCGCTCGACGGCTTTCGGGCTCAGAATCATCATGCCGTGCGCGGCTTCACCGCCCAGGCACTTCTGCCAGGAGTAAGTGAGCACGTCGATCTTGCTCCAGTCGATCTGGTTGGCAAACGCATAGCTGGTGGCGTCGCAAAGCGAAAGTCCTTCACGGTCGGCCGGAATCCAGTCCCAGTTGGGAATTTTCACGCCGCTGGTGGTGCCGTTGGCGACGAAGACCACATCGGTTTTCCAGTCCACTTTGGAGAGGTCCGGAAGTTTGCCGTAGTCGACTTTCACGACGTTGGGTTTGAGTTTCAGCTGCTTGTTGACGTCCGTCGCCCAACCGTTGGAGAAGCTCTCCCAGACCAGCACGGTAACCGGTTTGGGACCCAAAAGGGACCACATGGCGCATTCGAAAGCGCCGGTATCGGAAGCCGGAAGAATGCCCACCAGGTAATCCGCCGGGATGTTCAGAACTTTGCGCGTTTCGTTCATGGCTTTGACAATCCGTTCTTTTCCCAGCGCGGAACGGTGTGAGCGGCCGACGGGCGCGTCTTTCAGCGCGTCGATGCTCCACGCTGGCCTCTTGCTGCAGGGGCCGGAACTAAAGTTGGGGTTTAACATAGGCAACCATCCTTAAAATAAATTTTCTTAATGCTGGCCTGTTCATACCAGCATTAAGCTCTTTTCTCAAGAAATTTAAACCGTAACAAACCTCCCTTGACCGGGAGTCGATGCGGTTGACGCCAAACTTTCGCCGGGCGATTAAAATAACAATTTTTGACTTAAGTCAAATACATTGTTGTCCGGACAGGTTATAAAACTACAAAATTGAAGACAACCCTGATAAGATTGCTGAACAAAACGGGGAGGGATCAAAATGACTGAAAATTTGGCCAAAATTGCGGATCTGACGGGGGCGTTTCATCCTTCGGAACTGGTTTCCTATCAGGAACACTCCGTCGTGAGCAGGGAAATTATTCGGAAACCTTCCGGAACCATGACGGTTTTTGCCTTTGATGCCGGCGAGGGATTAAGCGAGCACACGGCCCCTTTTGATGCGCTGGTCTATCTCCTGGAAGGCAAAGCGGAAATTATCATTGATCAAAAGCCTCACCCGGTGGGTGAGGGGGAGATGATTCTCATGCCGTCGCACAAACCGCATGCGCTCAAGGCGATGACCCGCTTTAAGATGCTGCTGGTCATGATAAAATAAAAAAAGGAGGTGTCTTATGAAATTCGAGATTACGCCGGGTGTGGATTGGGTGGGGAAAATCGACTGGGAGCTGCGCAAGTTTCACGGCGAGGAATACTCCACGCATCGCGGCTCGTCCTACAACGCGTATCTGGTAAGAGACGAAAAGACCGCGCTCATCGACACGGTCTGGTCGCCTTTTGCGAAGGAATTCGTCAACAATCTGGCCAAAGAGATCGACCTCGACCAAATTGACTACGTGATTGCCAACCATGCGGAAATGGACCATTCCGGCGCCCTGCCGCTTCTGATGCACCGAATTCCCGACAAGCCCGTGTACTGCACGGCCAACGGACTGAAATCCATCAAGGGCCACTATCACAAGGACTGGAACTTCCAGGTGGTGAAAACCGGCGACAAGCTGTCGCTGGGTAAAAAGGAGCTGATTTTCGTGGAAGCCATGATGCTCCACTGGCCGGATTCCATGATGGAGTACCTCACCGGCGACGCGATCCTGTTTTCCAACGACGCCTTCGGCCAGCATATCGCCACGGAGCACATGTTCAACGATCTCGTCGAGCCGTCCGAACTTTTTGAAGAAGCAACCAAATATTACGCCAACATCCTCACCCCCTTTTCGCCGCTGGTGACGAAGAAGATTCATGAAGTGGTGGGGCTCAACCTGCCGGTGAAATTCATCTGCCCCAGCCACGGCGTCATCTGGCGCGACAACCCGCTGCAGATCGCGCAGAAATACCTGCAATGGGCGGCGGACTATCAGGAAAACCAGATCTCGATCATTTACGACACGATGTGGGACGGAACGAGAATGCTCGCCGAACACATTGCCAAAGGAATCAAACAGGCCGACCGTCAGGTGACGGTGAAGCTTTTCAATATCTCCCGCCGCGACATCAACGACGTGGTGACCGAAGTCTTCAAGTCCAAGGCGATCCTGCTCGGGTCGCCCACGATCAACAAGGGCATTCTCAACGCCATGTCCGCGCTCGTCGAAATGATCGCGGGGCTGAAGTTCAAAAACAAGAAAGCGGCGGCCTTCGGCTGCTACGGCTGGAGCGGCGAGAGCGTGAAGATTTTAACCGATCATCTGTCCAAAGCCGGGTTTGAAGTGATCGGCGACGGCTTCAAAGCCATGTGGCAGCCGGAAGAGGAAGCGCTCGCGCGGGCGTTGGCGTTTGGAAAGGATTTTGCGGGGAAAGTATAATTTTTGCGGACCGAAATCAACAAAAGGGTGGAAGCCGTTTTGCGTTCCACCCTTTTTTTATCGACACGGGATCGTTTTGCGCTTACTTGATGCAGACCCGGCGGACCTGGTTGAAATCCGTAATGCCCTGCAGCACTTTCTGGATTCCGTCCTGAAGCAGCGTGGTCATCCCCTCGGCCATGGATTTGGCGCGGATGACTTCAACCGTCTCATGTTTTTGCACCAGTTTCTTGATGGGGTCGGTGGCCACGACCAGCTCATGAATGCCCATTCGGCCCTTGTAGCCGGTTTTGTCGCAGGCGTCGCATCCTTTGGCGCGGTAGAGCGTGAGGTCATCGGTATAGGAAACGCCCAGTTTGGCGAAGTCTTCCCGGCCGTAGCTCTCCACGATTTCGTCGAATTCCTCCTGTGTCGGATGATACTGCTCTTTGCAGTTCTTGCACAGCGTGCGCACCAGGCGTTGGGCGAGAATGCCCAGGAGGGCGTCCGCGAAGTTCAGCGGGTCGATGCCCATGTCCAGGAGACGGACAATGGTTTCCGGGGCGCTGTTGGTGTGCAGCGTGCTGAAGACCAGATGGCCGGTCAGAGAAGCTTCGACGCCCGTCTTGGCCGTTTCAAAATCGCGCATTTCGCCCACCATGATCACGTCCGGGTCGGCGCGCAGAAACGCCCGCATGGCGGCTGCGAAGTCAAAGCCGATCTTGGGCTGCACCTGAACCTGGCGGAGCCCGTATTGCGTGATTTCCACCGGGTCTTCAGCGGTCCAGATCTTCCGGTCCGGGCGGTTGATGACGTGGAGCGCCGCGTGCAACGTGGTGGTTTTACCGGAGCCGGTCGGACCGACGACCAGAATCATGCCGTAGGGCTTGTTGATGATGTTGATCATTTCCTCATAATTGCGTTTGAGCAGCCCCATGGATTCCAGCGGCAGGAGCGTGTCGCTCTTGGCCAGCAGGCGCATGACGATGTCTTCCACGCCGCCTTGGGTGGGAATGGTGGCGACGCGCAGCTCCAGTTCGTCGCCGGATGGGCGCCGGAACTTGATTTTTCCGTCCTGGGGCTTTCGTTTTTCCGTGATGTCCAGGTTGGACATGATTTTGACGCGCGAGATGATGGCGGACCGGTAGCTGAAGGGAACGGTCTGATAGATCGCGCAGTCGCCGTCGACGCGGAACCGGATTTCCACGTTCTTCTTGCCGACGTTGGGTTCGATGTGAATATCGGATGCCCGGCGGGTGGAGGCGTCGTTGATGATTTTATTGACGAGCTGCATGATGACGCTGTCGGTTTCCGCGACGACGTCTCCGCCATCCTCCTCTTCGGCACCCGCGCTTTCTTCATCCATCTTGCCCAGGATTTCCGTAAAGGAATGCTCGTCGTCGCTGGAGCTGAAGAACAGGTTGATGTATTTCAGGATGTCCTCCGCCAGCGCGACGTCGTATTTCACTTTTTTGGTTTTCAGCAGATTTTCAATCGCGTCTCTTTTGATGATGTTGTTCGGATCGTCGACAATCACGTGGATGTTGCCGTCGATTTTTTCCAGCGGCACCCACAGCTCGCGCTGGAGGTAGTCCTTCTTCAGGTTGGCGATCAAATCGCCGGGGATGACGGTTTTATCGTTGTACTGAATGAACCGGCAGCGGTAAAACTCTTCAAAGGAGTGGCCGATGTCGTCTTTGGAGATTTTGTATTTGTTCATCAGATACCGCTCGATGGATTCCTTCTGCTCGCGGGCCTCTCCCCAGGCGGCTTCCAACTCGTCTTCCTTGAGCATATTGCGGGTCAGCAGAAAATCGAACCGCGTTTTGCGGCGGCGCTGGAAGCGCTGCTGGTTGTAAAAGGCAACGCCCAGAACCTCGACGATCTCCATGACCAAGCCGATGTCTTCCTCGGTGAATTTGGTGTCTCCCCGCTTTTTGTTGAGGATTTGAATCACACCCATGAGCTGATCCTTGTAGAAAATCGGGGCGGCGAGAATCTGCTTGGTCCGGAATCCGGACTTTTTATCCCAGCTCGCGTCAAAGGTCAGCTCGGGGTCGATGGCCTTGAGCTCCGCCTGATCGTATGCGTTGGCGATGTTGACGATGTTGAACGTATTGGCCACATAGCCGGCGATGCTGTGATTGTTGATCGGAACGCGGATTTCCTTGAGTTGAGACCCCGCCAGGAACATGGAATAGATTTCATTGTGCGGTTTGTCGACAACGTACAGCGTGATGGAGTAGGCGTCAAACAGATTCAGGATGCCGTCTTTCAGGTCGATCAGAATTTGTGCAATATTCTGTGCGGCGTGGATGCGGTTGGTGATGTCCTGAAGCTTTTTCTGCAGACGCAGTCTTTCCTCCAGGCTCACCTCGATGGTGGGTTTCGCCTTCGTCATCATCCGGTTATTTCTCCATTTTTGTTTTTGTTCATAAAAATCAAAGACATCCTAGCAAGCCCCGAGGGGAATGTCAATCCGGCGAATTTTGCGGCAAGCGGGTCATCCGGCGGTGACGATTTTCGAAAAATCGGCGATCTGATGAAACAGCGCCGAAATGGCCGAAAGCAGGGACAGTCGGTTGAGGCGGATTTTTTCGTCATTGTCCATGACCATGACGGAGTCAAAGAAAGCGTCCACGGGGGAGCGAAGGGCGGCCAGTCGGTTCAGCGCCGCGGTGAAATCCTTTTCGGCGATGCCTTTTTCCACGCGCGTTCCGATGTTTTCAAAATTCGCGAACAGCTTGATTTCCGCATCCTGGGAGAGCAGATTGACGTCCACCGGCCCGCCGCGGAAATCCTTCAGGATGTTGTCGATCCGCTTGAAAGCGATGGAGAGGGGTTCGAATTCGGGATTGGTCCGGAACGCCTGAAGCGCCTGGACCTTTTCGATCACCAGAACGAGCTGGTCGATGTCCGCGGCCAGAACCGCGTCCACCGTGTCGTAAGCGTAGCCCTGGCTGATCAGCTGATTCTGCAGACGGCCTTTGAAAAATTCCAGAACATCCTTTTTCACGTCTTCGGCCGGCTTCTTTAGAACATCCTTCAGCGCCGCGAGGCATTCGTCGATCAGAAAATTCAGGCTCAGGTCGTAGCGGCGAGACAGGATAATGTTGATGACGCCGAGCGCCTGGCGACGAAGCGCATAGGGATCTGCGGTGCCGGAAGGCGGCATGCCCACGGCGAAGAAGCCGACGATGGTGTCCATTTTATCGGCGATGCCGACGATCGCGCCTTCATCCGTGCCCGGCAGATCGCCTCCGGCGACGATCGGCAGATAATGTTCGTAAATGGCGTCGGCGATTTCCGGCTTTTCGCCGGCCAGGCGCGCGTATTCCCGCCCCATGATGCCCTGGAGTTCGGAAAACTCGCCCACCATGAGCGATTCCAGATCGGCCTTGGCCAGCAGTGCGGCGCGGTCCACGTTTTTCTTGGCCGCGGGCTTCACCCTGGCGGCAATTTTGACCGCCAGCTTGCGGAAGCGCATCACCTTTTTGTGGGACGTCCCCAGCAGGGTGTGGAAGACCACTTTTTTCAGGGATTCCACACGATTTTCGAGCGGGATTTTTTTATCCTCTTCAAAGAAAAACGAGGCGTCGGCCAGACGGGCCTGCAACACGCGCTCATTGCCCCGGGTGACCACTTCCGGATCGCGGGCGCGGGTGTTGCTGACGGCAATAAAGCAGGGCAGAAGCTTTCCCGCTTCGTCCACGACGGGGAAATACTTCTGGTGCGAGATCATGGTGGTGGTCAGGACTTCCTTGGGGAGCTGCAGATAATTCGGGTCAAAACCGCCGCGAACGATCACCGGATATTCCACGAGATACGTGACGGTTTCCAGGAGGTCCTCCGAATAGAACAGTTTCCCCCCGGCTTCGGCGGCCGCTTTTTGCGCTTCTTCGAGAATGAATTTCTTTCGTTCAGCGGGATCGGCGATGACAAAATGCTCCCGGGTTTTGGCGAGGTAATCTTCAAAATCCCCGACGGCAAAGGCCTCCGGACTCATAAAGCGATGGCCGCGCGAGGTGTCGCCGCTTTCAATATCTTCCACCTTCAGCGGCACGACCTTGCCGCCGTACAGAGCCAGCAGCCAGTGAATGGGCCGGGCAAAACGCAGATCGTAGGCGGCCCAGCGCATGGATTTGCGAAACGGGATGGACAAAAGAAAGTTTCTGAGGAGGTCCGGCAGCAGGTCTGCGGTCGGCTGTCCGGCAATGGTTTTTCGGGCGCACAGATACTCGCCCTTGTCGGTCGTGACGGTTTCGAGCTCGGAAACCGCCAGGCCCTGTCCCCGGGCGAATCCCAAGGCGGCCTTGGTCGGCTGGCCGTTTTCATCAAAGGCCGCCTTTCGGGCCGGCCCCATTTTTTCGACGATCTGGTCGGCCTGGTTCGGCGCCAGGTCCGCAATGTGCAGCACCAGCCGGCGGGGGGTGGCCAGGCAGCGGATGCCCTCAAAGGCGATTCGCTTCTCCGAAAGCGTTTTGCGGATCATTTCCTCCATGTCCGCCACCGCTTTGGACAAAAAGCCCGCGGGGATTTCTTCGGTGCCGATTTCAAAAAGAAGTTCGTTGCTCATCGTGTCTCCAGTATTCCTAGTGGTTCTTTAAAAGAGGGTATCCCAGTTCTTCCCGCTGTTTCATGTACAGCTCCGCGCTCGTCCTGGCCAGATTTCGCACCCGGCCGATGTAGCTGGTGCGCTCGGCGACGCTGATCGCGCCGCGGGCGTTGAGCAGGTTGAACGTGTGCGAGCATTTCAGGCAGTAATCGTAGGCGGGCAGCGGCAGATTTTTTTCGGCGATGCGCAGCGCCTCCTCTTCGTACATGTCAAACAGCCTGCGCAGCATCGGAATGTCGGCTACTTCAAAATTATAGGTGGAAAATTCGACTTCGCCCTTATGGTGCACGTCGCCGTACTTGATTGTATCGGTCCATTGCAGGTCGTAGACGTTGTTGATGCCCTGAATGTACATGGCGATGCGTTCCGTTCCGTAGGTCAGCTCGGCGCAGACCGGCTTGCAGTCGAATCCGCCCACCTGCTGAAAATAGGTGAACTGCGAGATTTCCATGCCGTCGAGCCACACCTCCCAGCCCAGCCCCCAGGCGCCCAGTGTCGGGGATTCCCAGTCGTCTTCCACGAAACGGATGTCGTGCTCGAGGGGGTCGATGCCGAAGCTTTTGAGAGAATCAAGGTAGAGCTCCTGGATATTGACCGGCGACGGCTTCATGATCACCTGGTACTGATAGTAGTGCTGCAGGCGGTTGGGGTTTTCGCCGTAGCGTCCGTCGGTCGGCCGACGGGAAGGCTGAACGTAGGCTACGTTCCAGGGTTCCGGGCCGAGTGCCCGCAGGCAGGTTGCGGGATGAAACGTTCCCGCGCCAACCTCCATATCATAGGGTTGCTGGATGACGCAGCCCTGAGAATGCCAGTATTGCTCCAGCGCGAAGATTAATTCCTGAAAAGTCACA
>ERZ795052.5078-NODE-5078-length-13059-cov-8.372193_pt1 | contig 13059 bp, 10 predicted proteins | sample MGYA00375136_ERZ795052 | MGnify/ENA primary metagenome ERZ795052 (study PRJEB30181, sample SAMN05720156) | activated sludge metagenome | isolation source: Anaerobic digester | place: Japan | collected 2015-05-26 ... | reverse complement strand
TTGAGTCGAAATTTTTTGATTTATCACTGGCTCTTGCTTATCTCTGTAAACTTAATCCTACTATGTCGCAGTTTTGGAGCCAAGTTCGAATTCAAGAATTTATAGACGGATTTCCAAACATTATAATCGGGGCAGATGAGAAACTGTCTGATTATGACCCTAATAAATGTTTCATTAGGTCCGCAACTGTTGCAGAAGAGAAAGCAGAAATGGTGAATCTGTCTCTGGATGGAGCAGAAAAGAGGGCTAAATATTATTGGGGAGCACTTAAACTCATGCAGGCAAATAATACTTTTTTGGTTTGCCATGCAGAACCGAATGATTTGAACGGTTCTGCTGTGAATCTGTTATCAGAAATTCTTGCTACATGGTTTGCAAAGAAGAACAGTTCAGGTCTGTATGTAGGAAATAAAGTTCATAATATCAGACTGACAGGGAGCAACATTAAACCTCTTGGCTGGCCTTCTCCTTTGAATTCGGCAGTAAATGAGAATGACGCAGGAGCTGTGAAAGTTCTTGGTGAGAAAAATGTAGCATATCTGCAGACAATTTCTGACAATTCTTTAGAAGATTGCAGGCTTACTTCTGCGAGAACTTTAGATGGAGTGTCTCTAAATGCTAAAATGATTTCTAAGTGGGTTGATTATCGTTCTGCGATGGATTGTGCCAATATGATAACAGATAGAGGAACTTTAACAGATCCAGTGCTTACAAATAATGAAGCGTATACACGGATACAATCAATTGTTGGAACTAATTTGGCAAGATTTTCAAATCTTAACAGATTGTATAATGTTAAATTAACCTTCCCTTCTTTTGCAGAAGCGAAAAAAGGTTTAACAGCTTTAGAAGCGGCATCAGCATGGTCAGCTCTTTATGTTGACGATTTAGATAAAGTAACCGTGACTGGTGGTATTTCAGAAATTTAAAGGAGGTAATTATGTCTTTTGGTCCAAATAGATGGGGCGTTCATCCTCGTTCTACAGCAATAAAGGCTGGCGGTATTCAAATGTTTTATCGTCATCCAAAATTAGCTGGGCATGTTTCTGTAGGAACTCACATTGATGAGATAGATGTCAGCAGAGCATGTAAATTGAATGATACTTTTTTAGACGCTCAACCAGCAATGGATAGTGCATATCAAGAAGTATTGGTTGATGGTTCTGTTATAACTATCACTAATAATCTTCTTGCGGGTGTGCTAACTTTGCAGGTTCTTGAGCAAGGTGGTTTTGTTGGTCGAGGGTGTTTTATTACTGCATTGCAGTTAGTGCAGTCAAGTGGTGATAGTGTCGGTGGGACTTTTACTGTTAAAAGAAATTTTGATGGTATAACAAGGATTCGTGTTTATTATGGTGTCTTTGTTAAGAACGTTCCACATGAGAGAGTGGCTGGTAATGCTGTAGTTCCATATCCTGTTCAGCTTTATTATGCAGGTTGGTTCGATGGAGTTGGTGCAGAAGACGCACTTACTAAAGAATATATCTGGGCTGTTGGTAATAGTAGAGGAACGAAGGGAATTTATAAACCTTTCAAAGAAAATCTTAAAGATACCACTAACCCAGAGTCTAATGTCGTGCCTGCTGTGCCTCTACATTCTGACCTCACTGGTGGTAATGTTGACGATTTTACAGCGTTTATTGACATTCCTGGTGTTAAGCCTCCGACAGAGGATACAAGTGGCGCAGATATGCCATTGAATTATAATTATGGTAAGCTTGTTTACCAGCAACCACCTAATGGTTTGACTGTGACAGATATGCGGTCTTTTGAGACTACACCTTAATAAAAAGCCCCCTGTTTCAGGGGGTTTTTAATTGACAAAAAAACGTAGATATGTTAATATTTTTATACTAAAATAAAAGGGAGAGAGTATAGACATGGAAGATTTAGCAAAAACAGTAACAGGTCATGAGAAACCACGAAGTTTTATTATCGACTCTTCTGTTCTTGAAGGGGTTGAAGAGTTCGAGGCAATAAAGGAAGAGATTAAACAAAACCGAGTAATTTTTGAATTTCCTGAAGGGTTAAATGATATTGATTTGATAGACCGTTGTCGAATGTTATTTTCGACTGATAATTTTGACCTTTGTTATGAGACTGTTGTTGCAATGTTAGAAGGTAAACCTGTGCGAGTATTTCTGAGAAACTATGATAACAAAACAACAACACTTTTTGCTGAGTTTCAGGTGACGCACAAAGAAATGGATTTGAAGGGTATTCCTGATTTAAATGAATATCCAATAATTGTTAACTGGTTAGTAGAGTTTATTGTAGGGTTAGAGCTAAAAAAGTGTCCACTGCCTTTGACACCGTCTTTGGCGTCAGAGGCAGAGACCGAAAACAAAAGAAGCAAGAAAAAGAAACAGAAATAACAGAAGACCCAGTGGTGAGTTACTTTAAAATGTTGAAACAAGATAAATTTCCAAATGATTTGTTATTTCTTGCTTACAATTTTTATAAATATTTTCACCAAAAACCAAAAAATTATTTTGAATTATTCGAGTTCAGTAAAATAAAAGAAATAGAAGTTTTACTGGAAAATTATTTAAAAAGGTTGAGTGAAACAAAATGAATAAAGATAATAAAAATAATATTGTCGACCCAGTAATAGAAGAGCAAGACAGATATGGTGTAAAAGGGAGGATAAAATTTGACAGAACAAAACCAAATACTGATGTCCGTATTTATCAAGATTTAGTAAATTTCATTAAAAGTGTGCAAGGATTAGGGGGTTCTGGTGGTGCTGTAGGAAAACAGCAAATCAACCCTGATAGTTTTGCTCAAATAAATGTTTTCTCTGCTCCGACAACCAGAGAGAAAGTTAAACAACGATTAGAAAAACAATTAACACAATATTTAGAAGAAAAATATGCTGATATAGCTGAAGCGTTAAATATGACGATCCCTGAATTTTTAAAAAGTCGGGGTATTTCAGGGTTAAAAGAAATACCAAGAGGCAAAAAAAGAAAATATACATTTTATGAGAGCACTAACTTAATTGAAACAGTTCAAAATCCGCTTACTGGTTCTAATGAAAAATTATTAAAGGCTTTTTTGGATAAAACTGGTTCTGTTTCGGAGATTTTTGGTGGAACGAATGAAGGGCGAAGATTACGGGCATTTGTGACTCCTGATGAAGCAAAATATATTAGAATGAAAACAGAAGCAACTGCAGAAGCGCTAAATACTGGCACTTATAACAAGTCTGATTTGGAAGCAATTTATGCTACACAGGACCAAAGGTTAAAAGCAAAATTTAGAAAGGATTCAGCAAAAAATAACTTAATTGAAAGGCTTTTAACAGAGGAAGACTCCCCAGCAGTTGAGGCAGTTCGGGCTGAAATATTAAGACAACATTCTAAAAAACTTTTACGAAAACAATTAACAGAAGAGATGGGGTTAGATGATGGAGGAAGAAGACAGGGGGCTTTGAAAATGAGTAAAGGAAATGCCCTTTTTGCCGCAGTAGTTTTGACAATAGGGATTATAAGTTCTATTAAATCTCTTGTTTCAAGTATGGTCTCTATTCTTAAAAAGATTTCTGTTGATATGGGGAAACTTATTCACGATTCTGCCTCATTAGGTTTAAACCCTGAATTGTTAGACAGGATGCGGAGATGGGGATTGGCAAACCCAACGTATACAGGGGGCAATGAGTTCTTATTGATTGATGCTTTTAAAGAGTATAACAATCAATTTGGAAACATTTTGCGTCTTGATTCAAATCAAGATTTTAAATCTTTAGCTTACAATAAATACCATAAGTTAATAACTACAATAGTTCAGAGTGCTATAAAAGAAAATCCGTATGAAGGTTTAAGCGAAGTTTTTAACACTTTAGCAAGAGCATATCTTGAATCAGGTAGAAGCGCCCAAGAATTGAAAAGACAGACAATTGCTTTGACAGATACTTTCCGTGGTGGGTCGGTTTCAAATGCTTATATAGCTTTATTAAAAAGTGCTGAAGCAAATGGGATTTTGTCAAAGAAAACTGCAGAAAATTTTCTTGAGGCCAATTTAAATCCAAATTATATAGACCGTCTCTCAATGGGTGTCCACGTTGACCAGCTGACGGGAGGGAGTGCAGATGTTGTTGGTGTAGAGGGCAATGCTAAAGTGATGAACGATTTACTTGGTGACATGAATAAAATTCAAAATGCTCTTTACATGATGTTGATTAAAAATTTGGATGTAATTATCCAAATCCTTCTTGGTGTTGCAAAAGCAGTGTTAGGAATTGCAAACGTTTTTAGAGTTGAAGGTGCCGCAGAGGCACTAAAGGCCTTGTCTTCAACAGAAAAAAGAATGGCAGAGATGGGCACAAGAAATTTAATGATGAATACTCAAAAATTTTACCAAGATGCTGAGAATCTTCTCACAGGTGAGTTGAAAAAACAAGGTTATAAAGGGGAAGGCTTGAAAAATACAAGAGAAGAAATACTCTCCACATTATTGGCAAAAGCTCCGTTGGATAAAAAATATTCTTTCCTGCAAAAGAATCCAGCAGTTTTTTCGCAAATTTTAGATGATTTAGCGGCATATGAAGAGGGGACACGGCAGACAAATAATTCTTTACTTGCGGCAAAAAAGGGTTCCTTTACAACAACTGGAATTGGTTTTAATTTATTCACCGCAGGGGAAAGGAATGCTTTTCGGGAGACATATGGTATTGTCGGTTATCCCGCAAGATATACTAATGTCAGTCGGGCTTTAAATTTAAATCTTGGGCAGGATTTTTTAACTGAAATGGATGCAGCATTTAAATCTCCAATAAGAAAATCTTTTGATTTAAATGCCCCCCGTTATCAAATGGAAAGTGTTGAACCGACTGTTGAAGAACCTGATTATTTCTTTGAAAGAAGGAGACTTAATCCAGAAAGACTGCAAGAACAGATGAATCGGTCTATTAGAAATTTAGTTCCTTTTAAAAGAACTAAATCTCTTGAAAAGTCCACAGGGTTTTTACTGCCTGATGAGACATTTAATTATTTAGCGCCAATATCTCCTATTACACCGTTAATTAGTAAAGGTGGTGTTTCTAATGAACCTTTTGAAGTAGTGAATAGAGTTGAGATAACTGTGGATGATAAATTAGTTGCTTCAAATGTAGGAACGTTAGCGGAAGAGAATAAACGAAGATATTTTAATAACAGTGCGAAAGTGACAATGAGGTAATATATGGGTGGGATTTTTTACCGATACGATGATGATAAAAGTTCACGTGACTTAATCATCCCTACTGTTTTACGTGTGACCACAGAAGAGATTGAATATTGGTCAAATATGACTTGTTTATATGACAAATTTTGGGAGTTTGACCCGAATATTTCAACGTTACCTATTTCCTTTTTTTATATTACCAGTTTACGAGAGGTAATTAAAGCTCAAGGAGCAGAGAAAAGAGTTATTGTTTATGAATCACCGACAACAGATCAATCCAGTTATGGTTTTAACCCAAAAATTGCGTTTCATCCTTCATATAAAAACAATCTTGAAGTTATTATGGATAATGTTGTAGTGCAGCCAAAGCAATATCAAATGGAGATTATCATTCCTGATGGTCTGATTGGTCCTTATCATAGACAAGGGTTGCAAAGGTTACAGGCGTTAGTTTATTATATTGATAAAGTTGTAATGGGGCATGATACAACACTTGGTGACGCAACACACGCAATACTTGGAACCACGCAAACTGTTTTTGATGTGATAGAAACTACAAGTAAGCTGGCAGATATTATATTAGGCCCAATGGGGGGTTCAGCCCAATTTTCAACTATAAATAAAAATTCAATTGAAGCTATGGCATCAAAAGGACATGTTTTAGTATTTAAAAAATGGACTGGGTATAACTATAGTTATGGTATAATAACAGATATTGAAATCAGCAAAAAACCAGCGGAACAGGGGATACATAGAGGAGTTATAACCTTTCAAGAGACTCCGATTTTGAATATTACAAATAAAAAATTTCAAACAAACCTATCAAAATTTGTTAAAGTAATGGAGATTTCTAAGGCAATAAATTTAACTTTGGCGAAACCTTTTATGTTGCTCTCTGGAGTAGAAACAGAAGCTGGCTCTGTTGGTTCAATTTCAAAATAAGAGGTAGATTATGGATATACGGTTAAAAAAATTAAATTTTGTCGATAATAGATACAGTATACAATATGGAGTGAATAAGGTAGCATCTTTTATTGTTATCCAGGAAAGTTTTTCAGGGAATAATAAATTAGGTGTTATTGACAGAGTAAATATTTTTATTGAAATTTACAATGAATCAGGAGAAAAAATTTTAGGAACTTTTGGAACTTCTGTCATTGGTATTGGAGATAATTATGTAGGTATTTACTCTGAGAAACCAGAGTTAATTGGTAAACTTTTAACTTGGGACAATATGGAAGATTGTGTGATAAGGCTATATGAATAAACATTTAATACAAAGCGTCGATTTCAGAAATAATGATTATTCTGGGCTTTTTGATAAGATAATAAATATTAAATTTACAAGGAAAAATGGGGAAGTTTTTACCATTCGTTCTGACTATGAGCCTGTATTTTTTGAAGGTAAATTATATTTTAAAACTTGTCAGCCGAAACCAGAAATAAGGGTTCAATTTACACAATACCAAGCTACAATGATTAATATTGATATTTTTATAACAAATTTCAATGTTATAGAAAATATTCAGACTTCCTCTGATTTAGATTTAATAAATGCAGGTGAGGTAATTGTTAAGCAACGTATCAATCAAGGCTCGTTGACAAATCAGCCAAATAACTTATTGACACGACTTGGGAATACTGTGGTTAAAGCTGAAATTGAAATGGGTTACAGGAATCAATTTTTCAACTGGGCGCAGTATTCTGTTGATCCGTCAAGAGCACAAGAAGTTTATAATGCTTTTGTGAATTTAACATTACCTCAGGAGGGACTTTCAACTGAGGAAATTTTAAAAACACAAAGCTTTTTTAAAGCCCAGCGACGTTGCAGTGTCGTTATTGAATGGGTAACAAATATCAGTAATCCTCCTGACAGAGTTACTCAATTTCATGGTTATGTCGGGACCACAGACGCTGGCTTCCAGCCTTTTTCTTTGATTTCTCTGGATTGTGCCTCTGAAGGCGGGGCGAGGGGTTTAATCACAAAAGAGGATATTTTGAAAGGGTTGGATGACGAATATTATAATATTGATGAAGTAAAAAATACTAAAAATAATATAATCGGGTTCAAAAATTATTTTAATTACGGGAAGCCTTTTACTCTGTTAGAGGGTTATTGTTTTCACATGGTAACCAGAAGATTTATTAGATCTAATGTTGATATAAAAAGAAATGAATTCTTAGAAGAAGCGGCGTTAAATTATATAACAAATTCCTCTTTAAACGTAGAATTTGACGCAATTAAATTAAGAGTTGAGCAAAGTTTATACAATGTTGAATATCAATATTTTCCGCAATATTTTATAAAAACAAAAGATAATTTATTGCAGCTATCAAATGAAGCTCCTGATGATTTTAAAGAAAAATTAAGGAAATCTGTTACTTCAATTTTAGTTGAATATTTTGTTGGTATTAGGTTTACGATTAAAAATCTTCCCGATTATAGAAAACTCTATTTAAAAATTAGAGACAAAATTGATTCAAATATAAAAGCTATCAATGACGGCAAGCAAACCACAACAAAATATGGCTCTTTATCTTGGTGGGAAGCTGCTGAATTAGTTGAAAAAGAAATATTAGATGAAAAATTAAAAAAGTTATTTAATGTTTCTGACCAACAGACTAATAAAAAACTTACACGCACAGAAGTAAAAATTGATGAAAAAAATTTAAAAGCCGTCAGCGAATATATATTAAATTTAGAAAAAGGTGAATATGCTTTTAAAGATTGTTATTTTGAAAATAAAATAACAGGAAATGACTGGATAGTTCCAACACAAAATATTCGAACATCTGTTCCTTTGAAAAAGATAAATGGTGAAATTTTAGATTTTTCTCCTCCAGCCTCTGTATCAGAAAATTATCCTTATTTTGAGGGAAAAGCTAAGAGAATTAGTGTTAAATGTTTTTCAGGAATGCTTGAAATTCGAGACGCTTATATGTTCGGTGTTCCTGTTCTTTGTTCCGAAAAAGCCTCAATAATTTTCGAAAAAGCTCATAGTGATTCAAAGACTGTTATTGTAAATTTTATGTCAGATCCACAATCACAAGTAGAATGGATTTGTAGGACGTGGAAATTAAATTATTATAAGCTAAACAATGGTGGTTTTTATATTTATTCACAAACAGAGTCTTCCAGAGAAACAGCTGCTCAAGATTTTGTTTTAAGACAGTCAAATCGACCAATTAAAATTCCAGCGATCTATGATATGACTTTGGAACCTGTTAGAAAAATACGAATGCCTTTTGTTAGTTTCCTTAACCCTATGACACTTGTTGAATGGAATTCCACAGCAATGATTGGCTCTATGATTAGTTATTATTATCAACCAAACAAAGGGAGAAACTTTTTTATGGTAATAAAAAGTGCAATAGATTTCTCCACAACAGGTGATGAAAATATTATGGAGCTGGATTTGGTTGACGCCGAATATACTGATCCAGAAGAGGTTCCTGTAAAATTGCTAACACAACAAGAGAAAAAAGAAAAAAATAAAATATTATACACAGATGTCGTTATTATCCCTGATTATTCTTTAAATAGTTGGTTAAAAATCTTCGACAGCCCTATTTGCAATTTACGGACGGTCATCCAATTTTGGAAAGATCAAGAAAATAGAGATTTATTATTTTATAATTTGTTTAAACAGTGGAACCCTACTCTTTTTAATTTTGTTGCAAAAGATAATACAGGAAACTGGATTCATCCTAAAGGAAAATCTTTTGTCGACCAGCAGATAGCGGAGTTAAAGAAGCTAATGTTGAATGATAATTTTTTCCCTGATATAGAAAAATGTATGCCAGAGATACCAAACTCAAAATTAAAAAGAATTTTTGCGAAATTTCCTCTAATGCCGACTGTTTCTGATTATAACAATATGAAAGAAGAAAACGCAAATTATATTTTAGTTTACCGAAATGGTCTTTGGACACGTATGGAAAAGAAATCTATTGAATCTTTAATCCAAATAACAGAGGGCTAATATGGACGCTTTTGAATTAAATAAATATAATCCAATAGATTTTGTCAAAGTAATTTTATCAGAAACTTTAATTGTAGGATACGGCTATATTACTGAAATAGATTTTGATTCTGTTATAGTTACGCTTTCTGTAACAGATAAAAGCTTCGCAGAAAAAGTGCGTTGTGTTTTTATGAGTTTTGGGGATGAAAAATTTTCCTTTGTGACCCGACCAGAAATAGGAATGCGAGTAGTTACTCTGTCACCTGTGAAAATTGAGAAAAGAGGTTTCAATTCTTATCGGGAAACTGAGTTATCAGAGAGACGAGATTATATCTTTAATGAGAATCCGATTAGTTATAGTAGCCAGTTGGCTCTTTGCTTTCCAATGATTAAAGCTCAAGAACATTCAAAAACTTCTTTAGTTTTTGACCAGACTGGTGTGTTGTTAAACAGTGAAGAAAATTTTTTAAATATGTTTCGCCAAGAATTTATTACACATTTTATGGGGAGTTCTCTTTTTGTTTTTCATGAAAACACGATGGTAACTATTGATATTCAAGGAAGTTTAAAAAGAACCTTTGGCATGGTGGAAGGACAAAATGGCGAAGAAGCAAACGGGGAATATATTTATCAATCAACCTTTGGTAGATATAGCAAAATAAAAACAGAGATAGAAGGAAGTTTAGATGTTGTTATAGGGAAAAGATATGAATATCCTTTTAAAGAGGACAAAGGAAACCTTATTGATTCCAGTGCTCCTGTAACTGTCTTATTGAGTTCTTCTGCCCCTGTTACCATGCAGACAGATTCGCCAGTGACGTTAAGTTTCGGGGAGAACTCTAAATTATCTTTAAATCACAATTCTCCTGTTGAAATTTCTTTTGGCGACAGCGTGGTTAAAATTGCTGTTGATAAAGATAATGGATTAAATATTCAACTTAAAGGGTCAAACAAAGTTCAGGTAACCGCAGAAAACGGAAAATTAAAAATGGGTAACACACAAGGGACACTTAAAACTATTTTGGATAAAATTGCTGATTTATGTTCAACAATTCAAACAACTGGTATCACACCACCTGAAGGTGCACCTATAACACTATCATTAGATCCGTCGTTAGTAACTAAGTTTACAAACGAGTTAAAAAATTTAATAGCAGAGATTTTAGAATAAACTTGACAAAAATTTAGTAAAATGATAGGAAAATATGTATGGCAAATTTAAACAGTTCATTTGATGAGATTTTAACTGAGCTTGCGGATACTTTTGATAATGAATTAGCTGAAGCGAATCGTAAAATTGTCCGTTCTACAGCTAATAAACTGTGGCTTATTTTAAGAGCCTTTGCCAGAGGTCTTTTTAATCTTTATCAAATTGTCGCAACTCTCCGCACTAAGTTTGATCCGATGTATTGTTCTGATGAAGATTTATTTGCACTAATGAGAATGACTGGCACAAATTTAAGACAAGGGAAGGCAAGCTTATTAACTGTAGTTGTATGGAATAAAAATTTGATAGAAGAGAAGATTTTTCCTTTAGGTGTGTATTTATATTCTTCTGTCGAAGGTGTAAATTTTAGATTAGAGTTACACGAAGATCATGTGATACCTGCTAACTCTTTTAAAAAATTTGACTTTTACAGTTGTATTGGTAGCAATCCTTTGAAAGGTGCTTATAATGTAAGTTATAATACAAATATCACAATTCAAAGAGAAGATAATCAACCGATTGATATAGATTTCAGTTTTGATTGTGAAGACAACAGCGGGAAATTAGGCAACACAGGTGAAACATTATTTGAATTTCGGAAAAGAATTCTCTCTGATAACAAAAGACAAGAGATTCTTTATATCCTTGAGGAAAGATTAAAAGATTTACCAAATATCCATGAATGCAGTATACTTTATAATCCTTCTGTTTATCCTGTTCCATCTCCTTACTTAAAAGATGATGGAGTAAATTATGTTCCGATTTATCCGCAAACAGCGATGATTATTTTAACAGGCTCACCATCAAACGATTTTGCTAAAGAATTTCTTTCTCTGTGTCCTTTTTCCACTGTAGCGCCAGAAGGTGTAGCGGATTATGGTGTTGTTTATTATGAGTCAAATATTTATGCGGGAGGAAAGTTTCCGATTTACTTTTTAAAACATAGAATTGAAAATTACAATATAATTATAAAATATGGTTATTATTCAAGATTTGTAACTCCAATAAACGTTGAAAATGCGTTAGAAGAATTACTTTTACCATTAAAATCTGTTTCAACATATAAAGAATTGATAAGCACAGAAGATATTTTTGATTTATTAAGTGCTTATCAAAACCCATCTGTAAAATTATTATCAATCGATTTTCAATATAAAGGCGACTCGGTTAAATATATCCAATTAAACAAGACACAAATAGCACAGTTGCAAACTATAGCATTCCAGAGGGTGACTTTGTGGGAGTAGAAAAAGCGTTTTTTAGATTTATAAGAGGTGAATTGTTAAACGGTTTTTATATCCGCAAGTTAAATCTTTTGCCAAACAAACTCCCTCCTATAAGTGAATTAAAAAATGAATTTTTATATTGGTTACATGTCAAATTTGATACCGAAGACCCAGAGTTCCCAATACGACATAATGATTTAAAAGGTATCGCTCAAGTAGCAGGAATTTTAACTATCAGAGGAGCGACAGGTTTTCTTCCTGGCTGGTTTCGACTCTCTGAAGATTATATTGTAGCAGGAAAGAACCGTTCGGAAAGAGGTTTAGTCCTGCAGGAAACTGGTGAAGTTATTTATGTCAGAACAGAAAATGATGAATACCCTACTGATATATCTGTTGAGGCTTCTCCTGAAAAAAGAATGTCCCTTATCCCTGAGTCAGCAGTTCCAATAGCTTATGTCTGGGGAGAATTGGAAACTGTTGTAAAAGATAATGGATTTATTGATGTTGATGCTTTACACGCAACACCACCGCCAGGTTACGTGTGGAACAGTTCTACTAATCAATGGGAGTGGAGTTTAGACCCGCAAACAAATCCACCAATACCATTTGTCCCTTTTTATGGGGATAAATATCTTTTCATGACAGAAAATTACCCATTGACAATCGAGTTGCCTGATAGATTGCTCCAAATTATATTTGAAACACACCAAATAATTAAGTATAATGGTTTAGGTTTGAAGCATTTATTATATGTCACTGAGAATTTAATACCAGATATTATTTCAAATTTGAAAATAGAATTATTAGAAGCTTCTTCTGTATATTTTTATAAAATGACTTTTGATAAAGACAGTTCACAACTGTTCGTAAATGATGGCTGGGGGCGTTTTGCAGTCTGGCAATATTTTGTAAAGAGTAAATTCCCATATATAATTTTTAATGAGGAAGGAACATAATGGCTATAGAGGATTTCAATCATATTAAAAATGTTTTAAATAAATTAGATTCAAAAAGACCTTCAAGATTCGGTTACACTGAATTAGCAGTAAATGCAGTTGGTAATGCAGAAATTGAAGCAATAGAGGGGCATTTTATACCAGGAGACACGACTCAGATTAACTCTATCCCCGATCCTGATATGACAAGTCTTGACCCAAACATTATTAACTTAGGATTCAGGACTCAGGCGGCGTCCTTGCCCAGAATGGCTGTGAATCACTTTTTTGGGAGATTGAGTTTAAATCTTTTAAAACTCACAGAGAAAGTAAAATTTTTAGTAAATGAGCATTTAGTAAACAGATATATTACTCCTTCTGGCGAAATATTAGAAAAAGTCCAAATTGAAACAAATTCAGATGAGGTAAAAATTGTCCAATTTAAATCCCCTTTAAACGCACAGACTCCAACAACAGCATCTGCCCCTGTTTCTATTCCTGCAGCAATTTATGATGGCAATGCAGGTATTATGACAGGGGCAGACAAGAAAAAACTTGAAGAT
>ERZ795052.5075-NODE-5075-length-13063-cov-4.579874_pt1 | contig 13063 bp, 9 predicted proteins | sample MGYA00375136_ERZ795052 | MGnify/ENA primary metagenome ERZ795052 (study PRJEB30181, sample SAMN05720156) | activated sludge metagenome | isolation source: Anaerobic digester | place: Japan | collected 2015-05-26 ... | reverse complement strand
CCATGTGGATGGGGTCGATGCCCAGTTGGGCCGCCATGGGGGCAAGAATGGGCGCCGTGATGACGATGGCCGGGGCCGTCTCGATGGGGATGCCGATGACGAGAAGGATGATGTTGACGAGAAGCAGGATGACCCAGGGCGAGGTGCTGAGACCGGATATCGCGTCGATCATCAGCTGGGGGATCCGGTCGGCCGCCACGATCCAGGCGAAGGGCTCGGAGAGGCCCAGCAGCAGCATGATCATGGCCGACTCCAGGCCCGAGGCCAGGAGCACCCTGGGGATGCTCTTCAGCTTGAGGCGCCGGTAGACGAAGACGCCGATAAGGGCCGCGTAGACGCAGGTCACCCCGGCCGCCTCCGTGGGGGTGAAGGCCCCGCCGAGGATGCCGCCCATGATGATGACCGGCATGAAGAGCGCGGGCAGCGCCTTCCATCCGCCCGCGAGCATCTCCCTGTACGACGCCTTCCTGTGCACCCTGTAGCGGCGCCTCCTGGCCTCATGGCCCGTGTAGACCATCAGGCCGAAACCCAGTATCAGTCCCGGGATCACGCCGCCCAGGAAGAGGGCGCCGATGGAGACGTTGGCGATGACCCCGTAGAGGATGAAGGGAATGCTCGGCGGGATGATGGGCCCCATGCAGGCGGCCGTGGCCGTGATGGCCGCGCCCAGGTCCTCGTCGAAGCCTTCCCGCTTCATGGCGGGGATCATGATCATCCCGATGGCCACGGCCGTGGCGACGGCCGACCCGGAGATGGCCGCGAAGATCGCGCAGGCGATGACCGTGGCGTGGCCCAGCCCGCCCCGGATGTGTCCGATCACCAGCCTGGCGAAGCGGACGAGGTCCTCCGTCAGGCCCCCCTCGTTCATCAGGTTGCCCGCCAGCATGAACAGCGGGATCGCCAGCAGCGGGAACGAGGTCATGCCGCCGAAGATGGTCTGGGGCAGGATGGTGAGCTCGATGTCCGGGTTGAAGAGCAGGTAGATCATGGCGGAGCCTCCCAGGCCGACGGCGATGGGGGTCCCGAGGGACAGCAGCACGACGAAGGCGGCGAGGAAGACGGCGATCATGCCTCGGTCTCCTTCGGGGGCTTGGTGCCGAAGAACAGGAGCGCCTGCTCCAGGGTCAGCATGAACATGACGAAGAACCCGACGGGCAGGCACGCGTAGGGATAGCCCATCGGGATGCCCATGGCCGGCGAGGTCTGATCAAAGTTGACGAGGGTCTGCACTGCCCCGTACCAGGTCATCGCCGCGAGAAAGCAGAGCATGAAGAGGATGCCGGCGCCCCTGAGCAGGCGGCCGAGGCCGGGCGGGACGGCGTCGACAACCGCCGTCATGGCGACCTGGTAGCCCCTTCGCAGGCCCACGGCGCCGCCCAGCATGGTGGCCCAGGCGAGCGAGAAGGTGGAGACCTCGCCGGACCAGACGGACATGCTCTTGATGACGTAGCGGCCGAAGACCTCGTAGGGGATGACGACGGCGATGATGCCCATGAAGAAGATCGTGCCCCAGCCCGCGAGCTTGAGCAGCGAGGCGTTGACGGCGCGCAGCAGGTTCATGCCGGTCTGCTCCGAAGTCTCGTCACGGAATGGGGGCATGCGCCCGAGGGGGAGTGTCCCCTTCCCCCGCGACGCCGGTCAGGACGTCGGCCGGGGCTATGATCGTTTTCCTCGATCGGCTGCGTGTTGCCATAACGGGAACAGGTCTACCATGCGGGGTGAGGCGCTGCAAAATTGCGAATTCTAAATACCGTCATTTGCGCAGGAAGGCAAGCGCAAGGAGGGGAAAAGGCATGGGAGGGCCAGCGGGTCGGCCGGGCTTCTTCGCCGCGGGGGTGCCTTGAAAAACAGGCGGCACAGGAAATCCTTCCCTGCGCCATCCGCCTTCCCCTCCCCCGCGGTTTTCTGACGACCGGCCCGCCGGAGCGTCTGCATCGGCGCCCGCCCGGCCACCCGGCCCGCCCGGCACGGAGAGGCGACAAGGGCGTCGACCATGCGGCCCCGCCGTCCCGGCCCTACTTGCCGTCCTTGCCGACGTTCAGGGCGCTGGCAGGGGCGCCGGTCGTGTTGTAGCGCTTGTAGCAGCCCTTCGCACACTCGCTGCCGCCGTCGGGGAAGTGGCGCCAGCAGCCGAATCCCTGGTTGATACAGGGTCCGTTAGAGAGCTTCGCGCAACTCGGCGAGGCATTCGAGGGCTTTGGGTTGTAGCCCACGGCAACGCTGGAGGAGGCCGAGCTGTTGCACCGGCACAGGCAGTCGAGCACACCCTGGCGCTCCTTCTCCGTGAGGGCCCCCCAGTCCTTCGGCGGGGGTGGCGGGGGGGCCTTCTTCTCCGGCGGCTTCTGCCCGCTTGACGTCTGCGTCGTCGCTTGGGGCTTCTTCTCCGGCGGCCTGGCGGGCGGCTTCGTCTCTTCCTTTTCAACGACGACGGTGTGCCTCGCATCGGCAAGCTTCACGTACTTCCCCCCCTGCTTCGCGAAGAGCTCGGCAAGGTAGGTGTAGCTGCCTGCGCCGGCCTCGGCGGTGGTGAGGCTCTGCGCGCTTCCCACGCGGCGTCCGGACTTGGCCCAGCCCACGGCAAGCTGGCTCGCAGGGACGGTGGCGCCGATGATCTCGGCGGTTAGGCTGAAGCGCTGGTTGACTTTCACCCGCGCGGGGCCGCTCACCCGGAGGCCTCCACGGGGCACGTCCTCGACGATGCTGAAGGTGTCCGAAACGGTGTCCTGGAAGGTCTTGCTGTAGCCGCCCAGCAGCGAGTGCTCCCCCACATCGGCCGAGACGACGGTGGCCGTCAGGGTCAGTTCGTGCCGCAGGGCAGCGTTGTGGCTGCCGAGGGTCCGGTAGGTGTACGTCTTCGAGGCGGGCCAGTACTCGGCGCCGAGCCACTTGCCGTCTAGGGCCATCTGGTACTTCTCCGAGACGAACAGCACGTCGCCCCCCTTGGCCTCGAGGGCCTTGAGGGAGGCCTTCATCTTCGCAAAGACGTCGTTCATCCTGTCGCGGTTTTGCGACGTCGAGGCGGAGATCGTCACGACGGCGGCCCTCTGCCCGCCTCCCTGGTCGCGCAGGGGCACCTCGTCGGAGGGGCTGAAGGTGAGGACGGGTCGGTTGCTGGCCACAAGGCGCATATACTCGCGATAGTTCTTGTTGAACTCCCCGATCCAGGCCAGGCGCTGCTCGCGCCAGCGCGAGACGATGTCATTGGCGCACTTGTTGTAGACGGCCCTGGCCACGTTGGGGTCCGAGACGAGCCTGCCGCCTTCCTCGCGGTAGGAGGCGTTGGTGGACTGGTACCAGATGAAGCTCATCATCTTGTTGCGGCCGTCGGGCGTGTCGGGGAAGCGCAGGGCCATCTGCTCGATGGTCATGCCCTTGTGCACGCTCTCGCGGCCCTTGACCATGGAGATGCCCTCGACGAGGCTCGTGCACTCCTGGAAGCTCGTGACGGTGTTGTAGGCCCCGACCCGGGCGGCCTCGAGGGTGCAGACGGCCATGTCCATGGCCAGCCCCGGCGCCAGGCCGACAATGTAGCCCAACTCGGGAAGGGCGGCCAGGGCCCCGGAGCGAAGGTCCTCGGCGGCCATGCCGACCACGTAGTTGGTGCGGGCGTAGTAGCCGAAGAGCTGCAGGCCGCGCAGCAACTTGTCCGTGGGCACCTTGTTGGCGTACTTCCAGAAGGTTCCCCGCATCTGCGCCCACTTGCCCAGGTTCTCGTTGAGGATGCCCTTGAGCAGCTCGCGGTTTCCCGGGTTGACCTCGCGGGAGAGCTTCTCGAGGAGGTTCAGCTCGCGCTGGGCCCGATCGACGGCCTGGCGGATCGCGGCGGGGTCCTTCACGGCTCCCCGGGCGATGTCGTCGAGGTAGTCGGCGCGCAGGCCGACCTTCTCGATGCTCCGGGCCTTGTTGAGCGACTGCCGCAGGCGCTCGACGTGCTTGGAGGCCTTGGCGGCCCCCTCGGTGTCGAGCTTCTCCAGGGCCTTCTGGGCCCACTGGTTGCCCTTGTTCACCTCGCCCGCCGTGCTGAACACACCCAGGCCCTCTTCGAGGTGCACAAGATCCGTGGCCCCCGCGACGACGCGTCCCGATTTCTGATCGACGAAGAAGTGTCGACCCGCCTTGGACTCGTAGTGCTGGGCGTAGCCCTTCGCACCCTTGCCCCAGAGGCCCTCCACGGGTTCGTTGCCCAGCCCGGGGGCCGCATTGAGCTTCCTGAACTTCGCCGCCGCATCGGCTTCGTTCTCCACGCCGGCCATGACCTGGTTCGGCGGGTAGACGTTGGTGCTCTTGACGAGCTTGTCGATCTCGACCTGGCTCAGGCCCTTTGCCCTGCCCGCGGCCTCGATGTTGCCCTTCAGGGAGCCCTGGAAGTCCTTCCACTTCTGGACCATCTTCGCCTCGTCGGTCTCGCCCGTGAGGATGACGCGCATGTCGTGATCCGACGTGCCTCCCGTCAGCGGCCCCTTGTACTTCTGCTGGCTGATCCAGGATCCCACGCCGGCGGCCTCGGTGCCCGTCTTCTTGACGGTCTGCTTGACGGCGTCATTCATGACCTCGAGGGCGACCTTGTCCTTCTCGGCCAGGGCCGCAAGGGCTCCGGAGGCGGGAATCAGCGCCAGCAGGACAATGGAGGAAAGGACGGCGGAAAGGACAGTGCGGTATCTCATGACTCGACGGGCTCCGAACGTGATTTTGCGGGGCCTATGCCGGGATCGGGGGCCCCGGGGAAAGGAATGCAAAAAGCATGCGGGGGAAAGGGACACGCCCTTTTTTGAAAAAGGGGACTGTCCCCTTTTTCCCTCTTACCGCGAGAGCGTCCGGCGGGTGGCCGTCAGAAAGGCAAAGAGGACCCCCAGGGTGAGGCCGGCGATCGCCAGGTAGAGGATCAGCAGGTCGTAGTGCGCGACGATTGAGGTGGCCAGCAGGGGGCCCAGGGAGTTGCCCACGAAGCGCGCCGAGTTGAGAAACCCCAGCGTGCTGCCCCGGGCGTCCGCCGCGAAGACGGTGATGACGAGGGGGAAGACAGCGGCGATCATGCCCGTCTGGAGCATCCGGACGGCGGCGAAGCTGTAGATGCCCGCGCTGAAATACAGCAGGGCCTGCAGCGCGGCGGCCGAGAGGCAGGTGACCGTGATGAGCCGCGCAAGGCTCACCCGGCCCGACCACGCGGCGACGAGGTAATTGCCGAGGATGGCCGTGGCCGTGTAGGCCATCATGATCTCGCCGGCCGTGGTGATGGCCGTCTCCCCGGTGCGCCCGAAGCCCTCCAGAATGTGCGGGAGAATGCTCGGCAGAAAGGTGAGATGGATCGTGCCGACGATGCCCAGCGCCCAGCCCCAGAAGACGCCAGCGGCGCCGGGGCGACCCTTCCCGCCGTTCCTGGGCCGCACCGGGATGTCCCAGACGTAGTGGTGGCAGAACAGAAGGGCCAGGAAGACCACCCCGAAGGCGACGAGGAAGGGCGAGCGGTAGCCGAAGAACGCCACGGCGTAGGCGCCCAGCGGCGGCCCGACGAGCTGGCCCGCCGTGATGGCGTTCTGGAAGAGGCTCATGTGCCTGTGAAGACGCCCCTCCGGGGAGCACGAGGCGATCAGGACGAGCCCGATCGTGGAGATCCCGCCGAGAAAACCCTGGCAGAGCCGAAGGACCAGCAGCAGCGGCAGGCTGCCGGCAAACCCCATGAGCAGGAAGATCACGCCGTTGAAGAACGTGCCGGCCTGGAAGAGAAGCTTGGGACGGACCCGCGTGGTGAGGCTCCCCCAGAACGGGGCGGCCACGGCAGTGACCAGGGGCGAGATGCCCAGGATGAGCCCGATCCAGAGCATCGTCTCCTTCGTGCCGTACTCGCTCATCCTGAGGATGTAGAAGGGCATGAAGGACATGATGCAGTTGAAGGAGAAGGCGACGCCGAACTGGGAGACGGCGATGAAGAGGATGCCCTTTTCGGGGTTGCGGGCGGGCGGCGCGCGGCGCGTTATCGATGGCACGGAGGGCGTCATCATCGTATCTTCCCGTGCAGGATAGACCGAACCGCGCAGGTTTGCAAGATGCCCGAAGGGGAATGTCCCTGGAAAAGGAACGTCCGCTTTCAGGAATGGGCGGGGGGATGCGAGTCGCGACAGGCTTTGACAAACGGCCCCGTTTCCTCTATGGCAAATCGGAGGAAGGCAGGGGCGGCGCCCCGATCAACCGGCAAAGGAGAGAGCGCCATGAAGACCGCGGACCTGGAAAAGTACATCGAGAGAGCCCTGGCGGCAGGCTTCAACCACGCGACGGTGATCCACCCGAGCACGGTGGTCACGGCGCCGTGGGTGCGGATGAAATGCCTTTTCGGCTGTCCCTATCGGCACAGCCACTGCTGTCCCCCGACGACCCCCACGCCCGAAGAAACCCGGAAGGTGCTGGACTGCTACATGCGGGCCATCCTTTTCCACATCGAGGCGCCCCGGACCCCCGAGCGCGGAAAGCGCAACATGGCCCTCTTCGAGGAACTCGTGAAGATGGAGGGCGAGATCTTCAAGGACGGCCACTACAAGGCCTTCGTCTATCTCGCGGGCCCCTGCCCCCTGTGCAGGGAGTGCGCGAAACTCAAGAACGAGCCCTGCGTCCTGCCCGGAAAGGCCAGGCCCTCCATGGAGTCCTGCGGCATCGACGTGTTCCAGACGGCGCGCAACAACGGCTTCTTTATCGAGACGCTCAGGGAAAAGACGGAGACGCAGAACCTCTACTGCCTGATGCTGGTGGACTGACGGCAGGCAGGCGTGCTATCCGGGCCACCCCGTCCCGCTGATCGTGAGGCGGCCGCTGCCGCGCATGAGCTGGAAGAACCTCTTCAGCTCGGCGGAGGCATTCTCGATGATCAGTTCGCCGCCGATCGCGCACAACCGATCGTACAGCGCGATGATCGTCTCCAGCCCGACGGGGTCGATGACCTTCACGCGGGCCAGATCCAGGACGAGTCTTTCCGTCTCGTGCCCGGCCCAGCCCTCGATTTCCCTCCGCAGGGCCAGCGCCTCGTCGCTCACGAGATCCTGCCCCGGGGTCACGTAGATGGTCTTGATCGCCTCGTTGCGACGGACCAGCATCAGCCCCGCTCCCCCTCGGGCAGCGTCGAGACGCCGAGGGGAACGCCCGGCGTTCCGCTCTCTGGTGCCTCCGTCGCCTCGGGCGCGACGGCCTCGAGCGTCCTGACGAAAACCACCGCAAACCGTCCCGGTTCGGACCTCACCACCCTGCCGTGGAACGTGTAGCGCGGATCGATCATTGCCTCCAGCGGGTCCGTCTCGAGGAAGAACACGAGGCGCACGCCGGCCCCGCAAGGCAGGCCGTGATCGGCGCGGAACAGCGCCCCGCCGGCGGAGACGTTCTCCGTCCTGAGCAGGAACACGAGGTTCCCCCCTCGCCCTCCCGTTTCCATAACCGCAACCGGGAGGTCCAACTCGAAGCGTTTGTGTTTTCTCATTACGGCTTCCGAGCGGCGAAGGGCCTGCCGGCCCGGACAGGGCAAAGGTCCCTCCCCTTCCGTGTTCCGGGCGCACGCCGCCTCGGCAAGGATACCCGCCGGGACGGGCGGGGGCAATACGGGCAGAGTACGCAAAAAATACGGAAAAAGTTGCGTAAAGGGGCTCAAGAAAGGCTGTAGAGGTAGGAGCGCAGGTTAACGTTCCTGCTTTTCAGGCCGAGTTTCTTGCGGATCCGGTCCCGGTAGTATTCGACGGTCCGGGGCGAAAGGTTGAGCAGGCTGCCGATCTCCTTCGTCGTTTTATCTTCCTTGATGAACTCCACGATCCGCGCCTCGATGGGCGTGAGGGAAACCTTCGCGAGGTCCGCCGCGCCCGAGGAGGAGAACACCTTCGAGACATTCATCTCGACTACATCGACATAGGCCTTCTGGCGGGGGGTGAGTCCCGTCTTCTTGAGCTTCTGGAGGCTGGGCAGGATGAGCTTCCGGAAGCTGGCGAGGAACTGGCCCTCGAGGTCCCGCCTGTCCTCCTCGCGGTGACGCAGCAGAACCTTCAGCGCTACGTTGGCCTCCTCGAGCCGCTGGGCGCGCTCCCTAGACTCCGTCACGTCGCGGGCGACCCCCAGGAGGGCACGCACCTCCCCGTCGCCGCCCTTCAGCGGGACGAGGGTGATGTTGTGCCAGGCCGGCCTACCGCCCCTGCCCGTGAGGTACTGCCCTTCGATGAACAGGGGCTCGCCCGTCTCGAAGACGGCGAGGTTGGCCTCTTTCTGCCTCGCCAGCATCTCGGGGGGAACGCCGAGGCTCGAGCGGGGGTGTCCGATCAGCTCCTCGGGCCGCTTGCCCGTGACCTCTTCCGAGGCGCTGTTCACGTAGGCGAACCGGTCGCTGCGGTCCAGGACGAAAATGAAATCGTGGGAAGCCTCGGCCAGCTGGCGGTATCTCTCCTCGCTTGCCCGGAGGGCCTCCTCGGTGCGCTTCTTCTCGGTGACGTCCAGGGCGATCGCTCCGAGCAGGGGAGGCTTGCCCGCGCGGCCGATGGGGAATTTCCGGGTCTCGAACACCCGCGTCTCCCCCGACTGGACGGGGATGGACTCCTCGACCAGGACGGGCCGCCCCCCCTCGAGCACCCGCCGGTCATCGTCCAGGACCCTTGCCGCCACGTGAGCGGGGAGATTCTCCAGGGCGTTGTGTCCCGACCACTTCTGCGAGCCCATCACCTTCTGCATGTAGTCGTTCGTGAAGAGGATCCGGCTTCTCTCGTCCTTGATGAATGCCAGGGCAGGAAGCTGCGACATGAAGGCCCTGAATCGTTCCTCCGAGTCCTTCAGGGCCGCCAGGGCGTCTCGATGCCCGGTGATGTCCCGGCCGATCGACTGGAACTCCAGGACATCCCCCTGCTCGTCGAAGATGGGGGCGTCGATCCACTGCATCCACAGGACCCTGCCGTCGGTTCCCGTCACCTCGTGCTCGTAGAGGTTCACCCGGGGCTCGGCGGCCAGCCTTTCGCAGAAGGAACGGATGCCCTCGCGGGCCGCCTCCGGGATGAACGCCAGCCATTGCCTGCCCAGCAGGTCGCCGGCCGATTTGCCCACGAGGCGGCAGTAGGCTTCGTTGACGAAGGTCAGCGTCGTGTCCGGCAGCCAGCAGCAGACGGTCTCGTCTCGGTGCTCGGCCAGCACCTGGTAGCGCTTCTCGTAGAACTTGCGCCGCTCCTCGTCGTCACGGTACTTCGTGATGTCCCGGATGCTGCCGCGCAGGCCCAGATGCTCCCCCCGCGCGCCGTAGAGTTGCCGGCAGGCGTGCTCGACCCAGCAGTCGCTGCCGTCCCGGCAGACAAGGTGCAGCCTCAGCCATGCCGCGTCTCCGTCGCCGGGCGCATTGCGCAGGTGTTCCATGAACAATTCCCGGTGAGACGGGTGGACGATCTCCTCGAGCAAACGGGGGTTGGCCAGAAACTCCTCCGGCCCGTACCCCGTGAGGCGTGCGCAGGCCGGGGACACATAGGAGAACCCGCCGGCATCGCGGACATATTCGAAGCCGGGGGATGTTTCAGCAATGAGTCTGAAGAGGTCCATGGTATGCGGGATACCCTGAATATTGATGGAGACTCATACATCGTGACGGTCAGTAAATCAATCTTTTTTCTTCATTATTATATGCTTGTCGGATTTGTTTCCTTCATGCTCGGTCATTTTAGACATAGGGGCCATGAGGTCCCACTGGGACAAGCCCTGGTTATGGGCAGGCTGTAGGGCGGGTGACGACGGCCTTGAGGGCCGAGGGCTGGGGGATGCCCGCGGCGTTGGTCATGGCGTGGAACAGGTGGGTATTGTCGATGAGCGGCGTGCAGGGGTACCAGGCGCCCTCGAACTGCCGGAGGTGTTTCGTCAGGCCCGCGTCACCCATGGCATAGATCGACACGGGCTCGTTCAGGTGGCCCGTCGACCCGTAGCCTACCTCGCCCCCGGGGTATCCTGGGCACCAGGACATCCTGTCGGGGCACATGCCCGGCGCCTGGGCGGGAAGGCGGCCCTTGCCCGGCCGCCTGGCGTCGTCGAGGCGCATCGAGCCCGTGGCGTGATCGGAGGTGACGATGAGCAGCGTGTTGTCCCATGTGACGCCGTCGCCTGCCCGATCCACGAATTCGACGGCGGCCCGGACGGCCTCGTCGAGGTCCCACATCGCCCCGATCATCCACCGGTAATCGCCCGCATGGTTGGCCCAGTCGACATCGCTCTGCTCGACGAGGAGGAAAAACCCGTTCCGGTTTCTGCTCAGCACGTTCAGGGCGGCCAGCGTGGCGTCCCGGAGCGGCGGGCTCTCGGCCGCAGCCCGGTTCACGACGGCCGAACCGTCGCCCGTCGGGACGGGCGGCTCGAAATTCCCCCCGGGCCCCCCGAAGAGCCCGAAGAGTTTCTTCTTCTGCGCCGCCGCACGGGCCGACGCCTCCCCGAGGGCCCTGCCCGCATCGACGCCATGCATACGCTCGACGAACAGGTAGGGCCCGAGCCGTCCGCCCCGGGCGTCCTCGTACAGGGCCGTGGAAAGGAAGCGCTCGCCGTTGTGGGCCGGGTGTCCGCCGCCGATGACGACCTCGGGCTGGACGCTTCGGAGGATCTCGTCGGCGATCGCGTGCCGGTCGCGGCGGTCTTTGCGGTGGCTCACGTGAGCCGCGGGGGTCGCGTCGGAGACCGGCCCCGTGGTGACAACGCCGATCGCCGCGCCGCGCTTCTGCCTCAGCAGCTCCGCGATCGTCCGCAGCGCTCCGCCGTCGGGATCTCCGGGCAGCCAGGCGATATTGCCCGTGTCGGTCTTGTGCCCCGTGGCCCAGGCCGTCGCCGTCGAGGCCGAGTCGGCGCCGGGCTGCGGCCCCCCGGCCGCGCGGCAGGTGTAGCGGGGCCCCGATCCCCGCACGGGGTCCCGCCCCGCGGGGTGCGCGTCGCAACCAAGCTTCGGCCTGATCGACGAGGGGCTGTACGGCGGCGCGCCGGCTCGGGCCGCCTGCCGGTTGTAGACGTTGACATCCCACGTGGCGACCCAGCCCCGGTACGGAAAGGCGTGAAAGGACAGCCCGTCTTCTTTCCCCGCAAGGTAGCGCCCTGCCGCGGATTCGTTTTCGGGCTGCATACCGTCGGCGATGAAGAGGATGATGTGCTTCGCGGCGGGCGCGGGGTCCTTCGCGTGAACGGCCCCCGCAAGGCTGACGGCGGCAAGCGCGGCGAGCAGGGCCGCCGGGATTCGATGTCGTGGGTTTTCGGCCATGCGGATGCGACCCGTCATTCCTCGAAGGCCTTCAGGAATTTCTTCTCGCCCTCGTCGGTGCCGATGAGGATCAGCTCCGAATCCTTCCGGATCAGCGTCTGCGGGTCGGGAATAATCGCCATGGCATCGCCGTCCCGGATCGCGACAACGGAGCAGTCCGTCACCTCGCGAATCTTCGAGCGGGCCAGGTTCTTTCCGACGAGCGACTCGGGGGCTTTCAGCCGGAAGATGTTGAGCCCCTCGGCCAGCATGGACGTGTCCTCGTTGATCAGGCAGTTGTAGATGGCGTCGGCCCCCAGAGTGGCCAGGGACATGACGAAGTCGGCCCCGGCGCGATGGAGGGTCGAGACGTTGCGCTCCACGTTGGCCCGGCTGAGGATCTGCATGTCCGGCCGCAGGCTCCGGAGGTACTTCGTGAGGTAGATGTTCGTGGCGTCGTCGTGGGTGGTGACCAGGGCCGCAGGGGCCTTTTCGATCCAGGCCCGCTGCAGCGTCCGGATGTCGGCGGCGTCGCCGACGACGTAGTGTTTCTCGTCGTGCAGCCGCTTCGGGTTTTTCTCGATCACGAGGTAGGGGCTCTCCCGCTCCTTGAACCTCCGGGCGATGGTGTCGCCGACGCGGCCGCTGCCGACGATCAGGATCGGGTCCAGCGTCAGCTTGCAGAGGTGGTAGAAGGAGTAGACCTCGTCGTAGGCCGCCAGGTTCTCTTCGGAACCGGCCAGGACGAGCACCGTGGTCCGCTCGATCCGGGTGTCGGCGTGGGGGACGGAGAAACGGCCCCGGTCCCAGATCCCCACGACGTTGATCCCGAAGCTCTCGCGCAGCCGGCTCTCGGCGAGCGTCTTGCCCACCAGGGGGGTGCCCATGGCGGCGAACTCGGCGATAATGAGATGGTCGAAACGGCTGATGATGTTGGCCCGGCAGTCGCCGCCCACGGTCCACGCCGCCAGGGACCGCCCCAGGATCTCGTAGAGCAGCAGCACCTTCGTGCTGCCCGCCATCCGCAGGATGTCCTCGGAGTAGGGCGAGTCGGCGGTGGTGAGGATGGGGACGCTCTCGCTGAGCTCGCGGACCGTGAAGGCGATGTTCGTGTTGATTTCGTCGCGGTTCGTGGCGGCCACGAGCGCCGCCTGGTCGACGCGCAGCCTGCGGTAGGTCTCCGGATCGTCGGCGTCCCCGACGGCCACCTTGACGCCCATGTCGTAGAGATCCAGGGCACGCTTGAAGTCGCTCTCGATGAGGACGTAGTCGATCCGGCGGGCCTCGAGCTTCTGGATGAGGGCCATGGTCACCGGGTCGTACCCGGTGAGGATCACATGGCCGCGGGTCCCCTGCGGAAGCTCGCGCGGCGCGCGCTTGCGGGACTCGGCCTCGACCCAGGGGGCGTAGAAGAACTTGATGAACATGAAGGGCAGCAGGGAGAGCAGGAAGATCATGCCCGAGAGCAGCACCACGATGGAAAAGGCCTTGCCCAGGTCGGACTGGAAGGTGATGTCGCCGAACCCCAGGGTCGACATGACGGTGAGGGTCCAGTACACGCCCGTGATCCACGAGTGGTCCCGGCCCTCGGCTTCCATGATGAAGTGGAACAGGACGCTGTAGACGGCCACCAGCACCGACAGGGTGAGGAGGTACTTGTACAGCTGGCGCACGTTGCGCTTCGTGCTCTCCTTCTGAAAAAAGTAGCTGATGACGGCCGGGTTGTACTTCATGGCATCCCTTTCCTTCCCAAGCGGCCTTCCCTCACGGTCCCGCCCCCCGACGGGGTTCTCAATGGAAGAAACAGCGTCGATCCGTCATTGCGAGGCGGGCACCTCAGGCTGTCCGGCCGGCGCCCTT
>ERZ795052.5070-NODE-5070-length-13073-cov-10.390997_pt1 | contig 13073 bp, 9 predicted proteins | sample MGYA00375136_ERZ795052 | MGnify/ENA primary metagenome ERZ795052 (study PRJEB30181, sample SAMN05720156) | activated sludge metagenome | isolation source: Anaerobic digester | place: Japan | collected 2015-05-26 ... | reverse complement strand
AAAAGGTGTCCCAAGAACGCTTTCCCGGAAAAAACGTTGTCTATTTACTCCAAAACGGCTTTCTGCATGCCTCAATTTGGATAGAAATGATGTCATTTGATCACATCCAAGCACGATGGAGCATCCCGTATGTCTGATAAGGCGAATACGCAATGAAAACAGGATGAACATAATTTTCCACGCCATGTTATCGCAGGGCATCTTGACTCAGGCGACCATTCGCCGACACAATAGCGCCAGGGAAACAAGAGATGAAAAGCCCAATTGAAGTAATGGATGAAGCCGTGGCGCGAATCGTCGAAGAGGCGCATCCGCGGTTGGTCGTCGTGTTCGGTTCTGCCGTGCGCGGCGATATCCACGACGAGAGCGACTTGGATCTATTGGTGGTGATGCCGGATGGGACGGATCGCCTTGAGACGGTGTACAGGTTGAATCAGCGTCTTTGGGATTTGGGATGCCCTAAAGATATTATCGTCGTACTGGAGAGCGATGTCGCTGCACTTCGCGACAACCCCTCGATGGTAGTTCATACAGCAATCCATGAAGAAAAGGTTATGTACCGTGCCGCGTGAACGGGCGCCGGGCGCCGCAAAGAAATGGGTGGATCGCGCCAAGGGCAAATTGCTCGTGGCGCGGCAACCGCTTCCTGAGGGTGAATAATGGGAAGATCTCTGTTTCATGGCCCACCAGGCCGCCGAACTTGGTATAAGAGCAATATATCCGCTCAACGACCGGCCCTTTGCCTACGTGCACGAACTTGCTTTCCTGCTTCACGGATTGGAGAGCAAGGGAGCGAATGTGCCGCCCGACGTTCGCGACGCCGTGCGTCCGACAATCTATGCAACTCAGTTGCGCTAACCGGGAACGAGCGGATTGGTAACCGCAGAGGATCACGCGAATGCATTGCGTGCGGCCGAGGCGATCATTGCATGGGCGGAAGGCATTATCGGAGGCTGACTTGTGGTAGGTTCTGCTTCGCTCCGCCTACCCTATACGTTGACTTGGAGGAGTAAGGAAATGACCGAAAGGAAGTATATCGGGCCGCTGCACGAAATGGCGTGCACGACGATCACGGACTTGTGGAACGACTCGTGCTCGATCGAGGAATTGACGTTTTCGGTGGCGCACGGGGCGGTCGGCGCCACGACGAACCCGAGCATCGTCGTCTACGTCCTGAACAAGGAAATGCACCTCTGGAAAGATCGCATCCGCCAAATCGCCGAAGAGAATCCCGCGTTCACGGACGACGAAGTCGCCATACAATTGAACAAGGAAATGGCGGTCAAGGGGTCTGAAATTCTCCGTCCGGTATACGATCGCGAGAAAGGCAGAAAGGGCCGCATCTCGATTCAGACGATGGCGAAATATTACCGCGACACAAAGCGCCTGATCGCGCAGGCGAAGGAGTTCGCGGCCCTTGCGCCGAACATGCAGGTCAAACTTCCCGTGACGAAGGCAGGCATCCCGGCCATCGAGGAAGCAACCTACGAAGGCATCAGCATCAACGCGACCGTCAGTTTCACGGTGCCGCAGTGCATCGCCGTGGCCGAGGCGGTCGAACGTGGGCTGCGACGGCGTGAAGCCGAGGGCAAGGACATCTCGACGATGAGTCCGGTGTGCACCGTCATGTGCGGCAGGCTCGACGACTGGCTCAAGATTGTCGCCGAGAAGGAGGACATCATCGTAGACCCGGCTTGCTTGGAATGGGCCGGCGTGGCTGCGATGAAGCGGGCCTATGAAATATATCAAGAGCGCGGCTACCGGCTGCGTCTGTTGTCGGCGGCGTATCGAAACCACATGCACTGGTCGGAGTTCATCGGCGGCGACGTGGTTGTCAGCATCCCGTTCAAATGGCAGGAGCGCTACAACGGTTCCGATGTGCCGTGTGTGGACCGCATCCACAATCCCGTACCGAAGGCGTACATGGACGAACTGACGAACAAGTTCGTTGATTTCCGCCGCGCCTACGAGGAAGACGGCATGACGCCGGAGGAATTCGACACGTACGGGGCGACCGTTCGCACCCTGCGCGGATTCATCGAGGCCTACGAGCAACTGGTCGGCATCGTGCGCAACATCATGTTGCCGAATCCCGACAAGTGACACGGTAAGGAGGCAAGGATTCATGGCCACTCAGCGGTTGACGATGGCACAGGCGCTCATCAAGTTCCTGAAGAACCAGTACATCGAGCGCGACGGCGTCGAGCAGCGGTTCTTCGCGGGATGTTTCGGCATCTTCGGACACGGGATCATTGGCGGGATCGGGCAGGCGCTTCAACAAAATCCGGATTTCCGATACCGCCAGACACGCAACGAACAAGCCATGGTTCACACGGCCATCGCGTACGCGAAAGTGAAGAACCGGCTTGGGGCGTTCGTCTGTACGTCTTCCATCGGTCCCGGCGCGACAAATATGGTGACGGGCGCGGCAACGGCCACCATCAACCGGTTGCCGGTGCTGTTGTTGCCGGGAGACATCTTCGCGCGGCGCAACGTGGCGCCGGTGTTGCAGCAACTCGAATCGGAACACGGCCAGGACCTTTCGGTCAACGACTGCTTCAAGCCGGTCAGCCGATACTGGGACCGCATCAACCGCCCGGATCAACTCATTTGCGCGCTGCCGGAAGCCATGCGCGTCCTAACGAGTCCGGCGGACACGGGCGCGGTCGTGCTCGCGCTGCCGCAGGACGTTCAGGCGGAGGCATACGATTATCCGGAGGAGCTCTTCGAGAAACGTGTATGGCATGTGCCACGCAACCGGCCGGATCGCGAGGCCGTCGAACGGGCCGCGCAATGGATACGCGCGAGCAAGCGCCCGATGATCGTGGCGGGCGGCGGTGTATTGTACAGCGAGGCGACGGAAGTCCTGTGCCATTTTGTGGGGCAAACAGGCATTCCCGTGGGCGAGACGATGGCCGGCAAAAACAGCCTGCGTTACGATTATCCGCTCAATTTGGGCGCTGTCGGCGTCACGGGCACGCTGGCGGCAAATCGTATCGCGCGCGACGCGGATCTCGTCATTGGGATCGGCACGCGCTACAGCGATTTCACCACGTGCAGCAAGACGGCCTTCCAGAATCCGGAGGTGCGGTTTATCAATATCAATGTTGCGGAATTTGATGCGTTCAAGCATAGCGCCGTTCCGCTGCTGGGCGACGCGCGCGAAACGATCGGCGAGTTGCTGAGCCGGCTCGAAGGATACGAAGTGGCCGCGGACTACCGCGCGTATGCAACCGCCCTGCACGACGAATGGGAAACAGAAGTCGATCGGATTTACGGGATACGCAACAGGCCGTTGATGAGCCAGGGGGAGGTGATCGGCGCGGTCAACACGCACGGAACGAAAGACGGCATCATGGTGTGCGCGGCGGGAAGTCTGCCGGGCGACTTGCACAAACTGTGGCGCTCGCATCATGCGCGGCATTTCCACATGGAATACGGGTATAGCTGCATGGGCTACGAAATCGCGGGCGGCTTGGGCGCGAAACTCGCCGACCCGGATCGAAACGTGTACGTGATGGTGGGCGACGGAAGTTACTTAATGCTGTCGAACGAAATCATCACGTCAATCCAGGAAAGCCAAAAACTGATTATCGTCCTGCTCGACAGCATCGGCTACAACAGCATTGGCGGACTTAGCCGCAGCCTCGGCCAGAAAGGCTTCGGCACCCGGTACGCCTACCCGAAAAACGGCGTGCTACCGGACGACGAGGCGGGGGGCGATGTGACGCCGCTGCCGGTCGATCTGGCGGCGAACGCGCGAAGCCTTGGCGCAATCGTCTTTGAAGTGAAGACGCACGAAGAACTCGTCGAAGCGCTGAGGAAGGCCGAAACAACCGGCCGCACAACCGTGATTGCGATGCAGGTGGACCGTTACGTGGGCGTTCCGGGCTATGATAGTTGGTGGGACGTGCATGTCGCGGAAGTGAGCGAAATGGACAGCGTGCGCGATGCGCGCAAGCAGTGGGAAGTTATGCGCGCTAAAGAGCGCTACTTCCTGTAGTGAAAGTGAACACGGGAGGGACGGCGTCCCCACCGTCCGAATCGTGCGTAGTCGCCCGGTCGCACGAGAACGCGTGCCCTCCCCCGAAAGGACTGTGATGAAGGAGCGTTTGTCGAATTACGTTGGCGGCGCATGGCGCGCATCGAAATCGTTGCAAGTGGAAACCGTATTCAATCCCGCGGCAGGCAAGCCCATTGCTTGCGTGCCGTTGTCAACGGCCGAAGAAACGGCGGAAGCGGTCGCGGCCGCGCAAGAGGCGGCACGCGCATGGCGCATGACGCCGGCCTTGGATCGCGTCGAGTACCTGTTCCGCTTCAAGCGTCTCTTCGAGAACCATGTTGACGAACTGTGCCGCTTGTGTACGGACGAGTGCGGCAAGACGTACGCCGAAAGCAATGGCGAACTGTTGCGCGCCATCGAGAACATCGAGGTCGCCTGCGGAATCCCGACGCTGATGCAGGGCTACAACAACGAGGATATCGCCCGCGGCATTGACGAGCACATGTTCCGCGAACCCTTGGGCGTCGTTGCCGCCATCACGCCGTTCAATTTTCCCGGCATGATCCCGTTCTGGTTTCTGCCGTACGCCATTGCGACGGGAAACTGTTTCATCCTCAAGCCGAGCGAAAAAACGCCGATGACCGCCACGCGCCTCGTCGAACTGCTGGACATGATCGAACTGCCAAAAGGCGTCGTGCAGTTGGTGCATGGCGGCAAGGATGTCGTTGATGCGCTGCTGGACCATCCCGGCGTTTCGGCGATCAGTTTCGTTGGCGCCACGGCGACGGCCCGGTACATCTACCAGCGCGCGGCCGCGAACGGCAAGCGCGCCCAATGCCAAGGCGGCGCCAAGAATCCCGTCGTGATCATGCCCGACGCCGACATGGACTCCGCCGCGAAAATCGTGGCCGACGCCGCGTTCGGTTGCGCCGGGCAGCGTTGTCTGGCCTTGTCTCAGGCCATCCTCGTCGGCGAGGCGCGGACCGAGTTCCGCAAGCGCATCGTCGAAATTGCCGAAACACGCAAAGTGGGCTATGGTCTTACGGACGGCATCGAAATGGGCCCCGTCATCCGTCCCGAGAGTAAGGCGCGCATCGAATCCCTGATCGCCCAGGCCGCGCAGGACGGCGCAACCGTGGTCGTGGACGGGCGCGGCAAGAAAGCCGCGGGGTATGAAGACGGTTTCTTCGTTTTCCCGACGATTCTCGAAGGTCTTCCCGACCACAGCGACGTGACGCGGACGGAGATCTTCGGCCCGGTGTTGACGTTGGCGGATGCGCCCGATTTGGACACGGCCATCGCAATGGTCAACGCGCGCGCCTACGGCAACATGGCGTGTATCTTTACAGGCGGCGGCGCAACGGCCCGGCGCTTCCGTCAGGAAGTGTCCGCCGGCAATGTCGGCATCAACATCGGCGTGGCCGCCCCGATGGCCTTTTTCCCGTTCAGCGGATGGAACGCCAGTTTCTTCGGCGATCTCCACGGCCAAGGGCGCCACGGCGTCGAGTTCTACACCCAAACCAAAGTCGTCGTCGAACGCTGGCCCAAGGAATGGCACCGAAAATTCTGATCGGCCCGGCCGGTTAGCCGCATGGAAAACGTCACTGTTTGCGAACTTGCGGAGGCATGAATGAGAAAACTGATAATTGGCATCGCCGTTATTGTGCTGGTTGCCCCGTTACTTGTCGTGCGTATTGCCAGTACGCCGCCCGGTTCGATCTCCCCGCCGATTCAAGAAGTATCCCTTCCTGCCTCGCCTGTTGGACAGTCTGTCCCTCGTCCCGCACAATAGAAATTCTCCTCATACGCGTTCAGAACTATTGAATACAGGCAAGAACTTGGTACACTCAAAACCTTGAAGCTTTCTGCAGGGAGAACTACATAAACATCACCGGACGTTTGGCATTCCGCCCGGCAACGCGCGCACGGCAGCGTCCGCGGACAGGAACATGTGGAGTGTTTGGGCGACCAGTACATGTCCGGGCGGCGCCATGTGCGTGTCCAGCACGAAAAAAAGTTCGGGCTTGTCGCCGTTTTCCCTAAACGCGGGAGCCAAATCAAAAACGCCAATTCCCGCTTTTTCACTCGAAGACCGGATGATCCGCTCGGTTTCCTCGTTGCCGTAGAGCAAAGGGGACATGTCGAAGCCCAAACGTCCCCAATTCGCAATCGCGGCACGGTTGACAAAAGGCCCTTCGGGCATGATCACGGTAAAGACTCGGCCCGCATAGCGATCAGCAATGCGCCGAATACGCAGCAACATGGCCGCGAGGGTTTGGGTTCGATGCTGGGTGCTGTGGGGATCGCGTTGGGTCAGTTCAACATACCAACCGGGCCATTTCAACGCACCGGCGATCATGCCGGCATTGAACGAACCTTTGAAATAATGTTGCTTGACCACATCGTCCAGCCGGTCGAATCGTCTTCGTTGATCATCTGTCATCTGACGGAATTCACTTTCGGCAAATTGGATGGAATACATCCGCTTGGTTTCGCGTGTCATCCGGTTCACCGTAGTTGGGATCGGACGCGGCGTCCGAAATTTCCAGTTTTTGGCCAGCACGCCCAGGTTGGGAAGACGGCTCATGTCCACCGGGGTCTCCACTATGTCGCTGCCCTGCAAAATGCACACGAGCGTCAGATCGGGACGGAGGGCCGGTATGAGATATTCGGCGCGCATCGCATATTCGACCGGGCCGTTTCCCAGCATACCGCCATTGATGACTTCGACCCGGCGCCCCGCATCGCGAAACAGGCGTTCCAGCCGTTCACACCATGTGTCTTCCTGATTGACGCCCCATCCATAGACATACGAATCCCCAATGGCAAGAATACGGAACACGTCCGCCTGTTTCGGCGGGATCTCGTTTCCACGCAGACCCAGCGAATTGGTGCGGTGCACCCACTCGAAATCATACGATTGAAATGTTTCCTCATACAGGGGCAGGTTGTTCAACGCCACCGGCGGCCACGGCGACACGGGCAACAGCCAGCCCACGAATCGATCAACGGCGGGCGCGCACCCGTACACGATGCCCGCCATCGCGATCAGGTAGATCGCCATACCCAAAATGCGAAGGCCCCGGCCTCGAAGCCGGCCTTTTTGATTGCTCCCGACAGGGAGTCTCTTCAAGGACATCAAGGACCACATCGCGGCGGCATTCACTCATTCCCTCGCAACCACGGGGTTGGAATCAACACGTTGTCCCAGTCTATCCGTCCGCAAAGGTCCTTTCAATTTTCAGCCGCCGACTCTCCTTGCCGTTCCTGCCCGTGTTCCTGGCGCGATACCCACACCGCTGCCGTGCGCACGAATCAAGAACTGTTGGTAGACGTGTTTGCTTCCCGCAAATCGAACCGGTATTTTCTCCCTCGTCCCCGCAACAAAGGGAAAGGACAACGCCATGACGCCACGGGAACACTTCCTGAATGTAATGCACTATGGATCGTTCGACCGGATGCCGGTGTGGCACTGGACAGGCTGGGGCGAAACCATGGAGCGATGGTACTCCGAGGGATTACCCAGGGATCCGGGCGAACAGTACAACTATTTCAACGCCGAGCCGATGATGGCCGGCGTGCCGGTGAATCTGGGACTCTTTCCTCCGTTCGAGGCGGAAACCATCGAGGAAGGCGACACCTATCGCCTGATCCGGCAGGAAGACGGCGTAATCGCAAAACACTCCAAACTGGGTTCAATGATACCGCAGCATGTGGATTCGATACTCAAGGATCGCGGCATGTGGCCGGAATACCAAAAGCGACTCCAACCCGATGAACGACGATTTCCCGCGGATCTCGACCAGCGGCTTGACGAGATCCGGGCTTCGGGCCGGCCGGTGGCCGTTTCAACCGGAAGCATGGTGGGTTGGTTGCGGAATTGGATGGGTGTCGAACATTTCTGCATGGCCTGTTGCGAAGATCCCGATTTTATCGCGGAAGCCGCCGACACGGTAGCCGAATTGGTCTGCTGGTTCATTCGGCGAATTGGACCCAAGATTCCCATAGACATGGGATGGGGATGGGAAGACATCTGTTTTCGAACCGGCCCGCTGATTCAACCGTGGACGTTCAAACAGGCCGCCGTGCCCGGTTACCGTAAAATTTCGGACACCCTTCATTCCTTCGGATGCGATTTGCACCTCATTGATTGCGATGGTTACATCGAGGATCTCATCCCTTTATGGCTTGAAGGCGGCGTAAACGTCATGTTCCCCGTCGAAATCGGCCCCTGGCATGCGGACCCCATGGCGTTCCGTCGCAAATATGGAAAGAATCTGCGCATCATCGGCGGCATAGACAAACTCGTCCTCGAAAAGGGACGAGACGCCATCACCGCGGAAATCGAACGCCGGAAGCCCCTCATGGCGGAAGGAGGCTTTATACCCCTGCCCGACCATTTGATTACCCCGGGCGTACCCCTGGCGGATTATTGTTTCTATCTCGACTGTATTCGCGCACTGCGTTTCCCGCACTGAATACGACCCACTGCCCTGAAACTGTTCATCATTCTTGGCAAGCAAAAAGATTCATGGCGCCCCCAAGGTTTCGTCGATCGGTTTTTTGTAACTGCAGGGTAAAAACAAGACTTGGCGGCCGCGGGCGCCCCGTGCTACTGTAAAGTCGAAGCGGCGGAAACGCCTCCGGCGCGATGGGAGGAAGGATCATGCATGTCATCAACAGCCTGAAAATGGTCGGCGCAGGATTGCTTCTCGTCTCGGCTTCGGGCGCCCAGCCGGCGCATCCGCGCATCGCGACCGTGCCCGCCGGCACGGATGAAGCGACCGCCGTCGCGCTGGCGGCGCGGGTGGCGCCGTCGCCGCGCCAACTGGCCTGGCAGGAACTCGAATTCGCCGCATTTGCGCATTTCGGCATGAACACGTTTACCGATCGCGAATGGGGCGAAGGCACGGAGGACCCGGCGCTGTTCAATCCCACGGAGTTCGACGCCCGGCAATGGGTTCAAGCCTGCAAGGACGCCGGCATGACGTTGCTGATTCTGACCGCCAAGCATCACGACGGCTTCTGTCTCTGGCCAAGCGCCCACACCGAACACTCCGTAAAAAACAGTCCATGGCGGGGCGGCAAGGGCGACGTGGTGCGCGAAGTGGCGGATGCCTGCCGCGAGGGCGGCATCAAATTCGGCGTCTATCTTTCCCCGTGGGATCGTCACGAAAAGACCTATGGCGATTCGCCCGCGTACAATGCGTATTACATGAATCAGCTGCGGGAACTGCTGACGAACTACGGTCCGATCGCCGACGTCTGGATGGACGGCGCATGCGGCGAGGGTCCGAACGGCAAAAAACAGGAATACGACTGGAAAGGGTATTTTTCGGTGGTCCGCGAATTGCAACCGGCCGCCACCCTTTCAATCTGCGGTCCCGACGTGCGTTGGTGCGGAAACGAGGCCGGCGAGTGCCGCGAAAGCGAATGGAGCGTGCTGCCTACCTTCATCGGAACGCCGCCGCCCAATCCCGCCGAGATTGACCTGATCCCCATTCCGTGCAATGCCATGGAAAAGGATCTCGGCAGCCGGTCGGTTCTGCGCGACGCGGCGGCCAGGGGGGCGTGCTTCGTGTGGTATCCGTCCCAGGTGGACACCTCGATTCGGCCCGGCTGGTTCTACCATGCGAAAGAAGACGAGAAGGTCAAGTCGCTTTCCCACCTTCTCGACATCTACTACGGTTCCGTTGGCGGCAATTCGCAACTGCTGCTCAACATCCCACCGGACCGCCGCGGGCGTATCCACGAAAACGACGTGGCGCGCCTGCGCGAACTGGGACAGGTCCTGCGCGCCACATTCGCGAAAAATTTGGCGATGGATTCGCGAACGACCTCGTCTTCGGCGGATGTGGAACACCCTGCCGCAAACACGCTGGACGGCGACAAGGCGACCTGCTGGATGCCGGCGGAAGAGACCGGGGAACATGTCCTCGAATTTGAACTTCCCGCGATGCGGACGTTCAATCGCGCGATGTTGCAGGAGCACACGCCGACCGGCCAGCGCATCGAGGAATTCTTTCTGGAGGCATGGAACGGCCAAGCATGGAAAACCATCACGCGCGCGACAACCGTCGGCTATAAACGCCTGTTGCGATTCGATGCCGCATCGGCCGAAAGGGTACGCCTGCGGATCACGCAATCGCGCCTCTCCCCCACGATCTCCGAATTCGGCCTCTATTACGAGCCGCCGGTCTTGGCCGCGCCGACGATTCGACGCGAGGACAACGGCCGCATCGCGATGTCCGCCCAACCCGGCTGTGAAATCCGATACTGGCTGGACGAGGGCAAACGGTCCGATTCTTCGTCGCGAAAATACGAGAAGCCTTTCGTCGCTCCCGCGGGCGGAATCATCAAGGCCCTTGCCATTCCGCCCGATGGCGATCCGTGCCTGAACCTGGGCGGCAACATCGTCGGGTCGTTCGAGATCGGACCACCCCCCGCCAAGACTGGCGATCGCGCACCCAAGAAAACGGGATGGAAAAACTTCGATCCGAAATGGTCCGAAGCGGCCGTCAAGCGAACCAACGACGATTTCCCGCTGTCCGATCAGGAAAACACGGCGGGTTGGCGCAAATATGAACCGTTCTGGGACGAATTCGATGGCAGGGAACTCGACACGGCGAAATGGTGGCCGCACAATCCGACATGGAAAGGCCGACAGCCAGGCTATTTCGCCCCGGAAAACGTGAGCGTTCGCGACGGCCAATTGCATCTCGTCGCCCAGATGCAGGAACCGCCGGAGGCGCTCAAGGCCGAGGGGTATCACACATTTACGACAGCCGCCGTTCAGAGCAGGGATCGCGTCCGGTACGGATACTTCGAGGTCAAAGCGCGCGCCATGGCCAGTGGCGCGTCGAGCGCGTTCTGGTTCTACGACGCGCAGCCGGATTGGTGGACCGAGATAGACGTGTTTGAAATCGGCGGACGCGCGCGCGGATTTGAAAGAAAATACCACATGACCGTCCATGTCATGAAGACGCCGGTCACGAAAGAACATTTCCAGGTGGGCGATTTCTGGTCCGCCCCGTTCGATCTCGCGGACGGCTACCATGTCTACGGCCTGGAATGGGACGAACGCGAATTGAAGTTCTACGTGGACGGCCTGCTCGTGCGCAGTGGTCCCAACACCGATTGGCACCAGCCGCTGACGCTCAATTTCGACAGCGAAACCATGCCCGAATGGTTCGGCCTGCCCGATCCGACAGACCTGCCCTCCACCTTCAGCATCGAATACGTCCGCGCATGGAAAAAATCCCCACGCCCATAGCCCGATGTAACGTCGTCAAGAGTGAGCCGGATAGGTTTACGAACTCCGGTTTTACAGCATTTTCCCCGCGACATTCGCAACGGGCAGCGCCACGGCGAGGAAAAGTCCGCGCGCCTCTTCGGATGTGTTGACGGCATCGAGCATCCGGGGCGCGGCGGCGTAATAGGCCTCGACAAGCGGGGCTGTCGCCGCGTAACGCAGCATGACCTTGTCGCGGAAGGCCCTCAGGCTGTTCAGCAGATCCGGGTAGTCCTCCAGAAGCGCCTTGGCCGGGCACAGGCCGCCCCCGCAGGAATCGCACGCGTTGCTGCCTTCGGCGGTTGACGGCGTCGCGGAGTCTATGTACTGCTTGATATCCTCGTAGAAATGGCGAAACGATGAAAAATAGTCAATGTTGTTGGATCGATCCGTTCCGCATGTGTGGGTGGTCCCATTGCTCAAGGTACCCAGCAGGCGCATGTTGTCATTGAAGAGCAGACAGGACCCCGACGATCCGCCTTCCGTGACGCCCTCGTCCCATACCACCTTGTTTTGGTGCTGATATCCGAAAGAGTCGCCGCCGTTATCCACAAGTTGGATGCGTCCGTAGGACGCGCGGTTGTAGGTGCCCCGCGGATAATGAATGCATCGCACATATTCGTTGACGACGGGCGTCCGCGTGTCCCAGCCGGCGTAGACCCGTCCGTATGAACCGCCCGGCACGCTGTCCAGCTGAATCAGGGTCGCGTCGAGACACGAGTTGCTGGCCAGGAGTTTCGTGCCGATGCTCCGGGGATGGCTGGAATAGGCGCCGGCGTCCAGCGCGCCGCAGGAGGATTCACGGAAATCCCAATAGGCTTCCGTGTTGCGCGCATCCGACCGGCTGCAAATGCAGTGGTTCGCGGTAATCAGGAAAGGTTCGTTCGCGGTGGTTTTGGGATTGTTGATGAGTGTTCCCGAACAGAATCCCGTACCCCCTATCGCCAGAATAGCCGTGCCGCTGGCCGCCGTGCGCACGGCGGAATTGGAGCAGGCCACCGAGATGTTGCAGGACAGCGCGACGGCCTTGAGCGACAGGAACAGGTGCGAATAGGCCGCCACGCGCAGGCGGGGCAGGTCATCATCGGGCGAACGCACCATCAACACGGATTCGTCGTGAAAGACCGTCGCCAGCCAATACGCGTCGCCGGCGTAGTCCGCGGCTTTATACGGACCGTATGCGCGCGGGATGGAAGGGTCCACAATCCAGACTTCGGAATCGGGATCGAGCGAGGACAAATCCACCTGCAGGCGCACGCCTTCGGCGTCAATGGACTGAACGCTTCCCAGGAAAACCCAGCCGCCGTCCGCGTCACGGATGGGCGTTCCGAAGAAAGTGTCCGCATCCAGATCGAGGGGGACTTCCTCACCGCCCTTCAGCGGACGTCCCTTTTCGGGCGGATACATCGCCTTGAGCGCTTCGGTCTGCCCAGCAAACAGGTCGAACACGTGAAACCGGTCCATTTGGGCCAGATAGCCGGTCAGTAGGGCGGGATTGATCGAGTCCGACGGCGCTTCACTCGCCGCCTTGGCCATCGGCGGATCATAGGCCGCGTCCGCAAACGGCTCCATGGCCTGCGCCGCTCCGTCATACAGAAGCGCCCCCAGCATGCATGACAACGCGAAAAGCCTCGACATCTGATCCGACCTCCATTTGGTTGTGTTCGTTCGGCCTCAGCCCCATGATAATCCTGTTTTCCTTGACATTCAACATGGCCGTCACTTACCGTAATCCCCGGCTAAGGAAGCGATTGGGGCGGGTCATGTCAAATTGAGTCG
>ERZ795052.5060-NODE-5060-length-13093-cov-4.250345_pt1 | contig 13093 bp, 20 predicted proteins | sample MGYA00375136_ERZ795052 | MGnify/ENA primary metagenome ERZ795052 (study PRJEB30181, sample SAMN05720156) | activated sludge metagenome | isolation source: Anaerobic digester | place: Japan | collected 2015-05-26 ... | reverse complement strand
AAATATCTTTAATAGTTAATAATAAAATATGGAAACATATCTAAAAAGAAACGGGACAGATTTTATTCTGTCCCGTTTCGGTGTAGGTGGGTGACACCGATATTAAGTTTTTTTGTTAATTTTTAGGGTTTTGATCTGATACAGCCCCTCCAATCCATGATGTCAGCACCAAATGTGAATCTCATCTTAAGTTCGATGTCATCATTACTAAAATCTCCAGCCCAAGGATCATTTTGTCCAGAAAGCATCTTAGCAGTATCCGATTTAATGAAAACTTCTGGTTGATCATATCCAGAAACATAACCATATCTAACAGCAGGTCTTACTGCTGGATCGCAGAAAATATACCAGGCTGTTGCAGAATCGAGTTCTTCTAGGAAAGGCGGTACAATAACTTCGGCAGAACGGAAAGCTGGATTATAACTACCGATATTAATATCAGAACCAGTAATTGTATTTTGACTGCCAATAATTCTCAATGCAGTTGCTTCTAAAGCACTTGGAACAACTAGATAAACTTTTCCGCCGAAAACGGTTGTGTTTCCAGATGGATCAGCAAAGTTTTTCAAAGTTGCTAAAGCTGTGCTAAAGTTTGCTTCAGAAAGTGCTAAATTAAGATCATTGCCATTTGCACCAGCGAAAAGAACAGCATTTTTTGCCCAAGTAGCGGTAAATTCATATTCCTTGGTATATTCTACCGAAGTCCCCCAAGCAGTCATTGCACCATATAAATCTTGTACAAGTCGCAAATCGCGACCGTCGCGAAGCCAAGCCTCCCAGGAAATATCGAATTGCTCACCAAATTTGTAAGTTTTGTAAGTAAAATATTCCTCAGAAGGTTCATTTGGTAAATAAGGTGCTTTTTCATCAACTTTTTTAACACGTTTTACCTTATTTAATCTATAATCTTTTGCTTCTTCAAAAGAAATAGTATCACGTCTATAACCAAGAATCGGATAAGTAATAGGAATTTTAGTTTCCGTATATCCAACGGCTACAGAACGATCAATAAGATCCGCAATAAAGCCAAAATCTGAAGTTGTCATAACTTCATCAACTTTACCTTCACGCATCGCTTCCGCAAATTTTCTTACAGCAATTTGCCCTTTTAAATTTTCACTCATTATTTTTTCCATAATTTATTCAACCTCCCCTAGTGCAAATTTGACTCCGATGGTTGCAGTCTCGCCATTTTTAATTGCTTCTAATGCATAACCGACTAAAATCCCGGTATTATCGTCATTTACTTTTCCAGCAGCCGCATCATAATAGACTAAATCCATTACTTCTATTGCAGCACTTTCTGCTGTTACTTCTAAATTGTATGCTCCAGCCCAATCGACTATTAAATGTCCGAAATTAGTGTCATAATCGCTTAAAGCAATTCCACAAACATTATTCCAGACAATTAAATCGCCAGATTTGGCTGCGACAATGTCGGCGTCAGTTGTGACCAAAGGCCATGCAAAACCGACACCAGACAAAAATGTACTTTTATTATTTGTTTGTACATATGTAGTTGCCATATTTTTTATCTCCTTAATTTATTTTAGATAATTTTTGAATCACATCACTAGGAAAACCAGCTTTCTTCAGTTTTTTAATGAATGACTCACCATAATTGTTTTGCGTCTCCGGCTCAGATTCTCCCAAGCCAATAACCAGTTCTTCTTCAACTTCCTCAGGTTTTGTTTCTCCGACAATTGACTTAATATAGTCAATTTCTTTTTGAATTGCCTCAGAAACAACTTCATCAGAATAATCTGTCAATGATTCAAAAACTTTTTGTTTTGCAGCTTGTGGAAGTTCTGAACCATTAATAGTTTCTTTAGCCTTTGTTTCTAAAGCTAGTTTTGCAACTTGTTCGTCCATTTCTGCAAGTCTGGCCTCGACTCGTTTCTGGACTTCAGCCTCAATCACTTCTTCATCCAATTCTTTTTCAATTGTTTCCACAACTTTTAAAGCCTCGACTAAATCTGGTCTTTCGGCTTTTAACTCATCTAGTGTTAGTTTTGTCAAATCCATTTTTTCCTCCAAAGATTCTAAGAAATATCCTTTTGCGTTTCCTGTTGGAACCAAATCAACTGATTCAACTTTTTTAATATTTTCAATAACTGACATATCTTTGCCATTGATTTTGGAATTATAAAATTTTGCATATACAGACTGACTTAATCCTATAGATTTTCTTGCAATAGGATCTTTTAAAATTTCTAAAGCTTCTGTTTTGTGAAAATGAGCTAAAGCTTCGATGGTTCCATTTTCTGTAAATTTTACTGTGCCTGGCAAAATGTTTCCGGCATAATCGTGCACATTTCTATGCATATCAGATGAATTAAATTGATGGTTAATATAAATTTTCGCACCATCATATAATCCTTCTTGGACAGCAGTCTTCAAAGTTGCCATAGGATAATATCTTGTCCCATCCAAGGTTTCGCCATGAGCAATAATCTGAATTTTCCAATCATTATCCTTTTCTTCAATTTCTGATTCATTAATCGTTTGTATCTGTTCCCAGGGCATTTTCAGGTTCTTCTCCTTGATTCAATAAAATATTCAAATCAGGTTCAAAATTTAGTCCATACACTTCATATATTTTTTTAACTGCATCAACTTTATCAATCAATTGTGCTTGATAAGCTGCAATAATTGATGTAATTATTGAATTTGTTTCATTAGCATCTAATCTTTTTGCTGGTGGAAACTCAATCTCAATTTCATAATCTTCTATCATTTGTCTTCGGATTGCGAAATTAAGAATGTTTATGATTATAGATTTCCATATCATTTGTCTATCTTCAATTTTCCAAATCGCAGGAAGTTCCATAGCTGATGCTGTTGCTAAATTTCCAGTGTCTGCTTGCGAATAATAATGTTCCCCAAATCCTAAACTTCTAATTGCTTCCAAAAATGTTTGTCTTGCAGCATCTCCAAGATTTTGTATCCCACCAGTTGGTACTGGAATTGTATCCATACTAACTGCATCATTTCCTAAATGGATTGCTCCTGTAGATGGTGTGGCATTATTAATTTTACTAACAGCAGAATTGATTGCGGCAGAAGATTTAGTTGTAATCTTTTTTCTCCAAGCAAACATAGCCAAGGCTTTTGATAATGTTGCCATATCTTGAACTGATCTTGCGTGTGCCCTTACCCAATGATAGCATCTTGAGATTTCTGGAATTCCACGATTTCCAACAGTATTAACTTTTATATGATAGATATATTGATTAGTTTCTGTTCCTTGAATCTTTCTTGTCTGCTCATAATCCATATAATACTTTGTCTTATAATCGGAATACTTGAATTGTTTTGCAGACATATCATAAATTTTTTCACGATATTTTCTTTCATAAGCCATTGGTTCAGAAGCGTCTTGCGAATTAAATATAATGTTAGTAATTTCATCTGGATCTATTGTGGATATTTTAACCATTTTTGTATTTGGTGCAGTTGTCAAAACAAAGAAAATTTCGCCTTGTAGAACAAGATTGGTATTCATTTGTTTCATAGATAATGGATTAAATAAAATTTTCTGATTATGTGTATCTTCCCAAATTAAATCAATAATGTTTTGTACTTGTATATCTTCAGAATTTGGTTTTTCTAAACCATTTCCAAATGTTCCCGAATTCAAAATAGATAAAAATTGTGCGATTTCAGGAGAAATATTAAACATATCCCTCGCCTTAATTCTTTCTTCGCGAAGCTGAGATAATGTTAAATCTTTCCTAGACATATTATAATCTAATGGCTTCCACACAAAATCCTCATCAGGTCTTTGTGTAGATTCCAAAAGATTATAAATAGTTTCATCTATTTTTTGTATTAAATCTATTTCAACAGGTGTTTCCTGTTTCTTTTTTCTAAAAATATTTAACATATAATCACCTATATCTATATTCAATTTATTATTTTTTATTGTCCCCAAGGATCTTTTTCATAGACTTCAACGCCTAAAAGGTCTTCAAGATCAATAATTTCAACTTCTTCTTCTTCAACTTCCGAAATTCCCATAACTGCATATCGTAATGCGTCTAATGAGTGGTCATTAACTTTAATAGGATCTAAATCATATAAAATCTTGTCATTCTTATCTTTTCGCCACTCATATGTTTCTATTTCTGACAATAAATTAGTGCAATTAGGATTAATTTTTATTTTATTCCCTGCAAATCTTGCTTGTATTTCCCTAATTCCTGGTATTCGTGCATTATTTGCTTTCACAGCATTCATCCCAGATAAAACAAAAGTATTAATTGCATTCGGATCAGAAGGATCACAGAAAAAATGAGATATATTATAAGTTTTTTGTAATTGTTTTCCTATATCTACCCAAGACTCCTGATTATCCCAATTTAATACGACACCTTTTTTCGCCACTTCATCCAACACGTAAACAGTTCCATCAGAATCTAAAGTAATAATGACGATTGCACCATAAGATGATGTTCCCCAGTCTGTTCCTGCGACTGTTACTATAGGATTTTTAGGTTTGTCTTTAGAAATATGTATATCTTCATCAAAATTATCATATACTAATCCTTCAAAAGATACAAACTCACCTAAAATTTCCTGTTTATAAAACTTACTTGTTTCACCACCATATGATTTTATTAATGCTTCTAAATACTCAGGTTCTTTTTTATATAGTGGATTATCCATACTCGTCATGTGGAATAATTGATAATCTTCATTTTTTTCTTCTATAAAAAGATTATATATCCAGTTTTTCCCACGAGGTGTTGTGGAAAGCCATATTCGATGTGGAAATCCCGGCTGTCTGATTCTTCCTATTAATATTTTCCAAGTATCTTCAGAAATCATTGCAGCTTCATCAATCCAGATGCAACTAACTTCAAGACCACGAAGTTTATCATGGTCTGTGGCATTTCCTGAGATTATTTTAGAAGGATTTCCTTTGCTATCTAAAACATTATTAAAAGTTATTGATAAATCTGATATATTTTCTGTCCAATCTATTTGTTCTCCCCACCAAGATATACTTCTTTTCAAGATTTCAAATGATGATTTCTTTAACATTTTATATGTAGGGGCAATAACAAGATTTGTTGAACCTGGATATTTTAATGAATGCCTAATAATATCAACAGCACCCACTTGAGTCTTCCCTGAACCAATACCGCCAAGCAGACAGCGAAATTTCTTTGGCGAATTAAGAAATTGTAATTGTTTCTTGTTTTCACCAAAGAATCTTTTGAAAAAATCTGTTATATTTTCATTTTCTTCTGGATAATTAATCGCCATTTAGCGGATCATCCTCAGAAATTACAGGAATATCAATAACTTTAACTTCTATAGTAGTCCCTCCTGGAGTCTGTATAGATGTATTTGTTATATTTTCTCCAAGGCATTGAGTCATCATTGCCATCACTTTCTGCAAATCAGTAATTAATTGCGAATGTTTTTTATCATAATCTTCGTCTTTATCCCATTCTTCTGCAATTTTTCTAATCATTTTTTCTAATAGTTTAATTCTATTAGACATCCTAGAAAAACCAATTTGTTTATTGTATTTTACTGCTTCTTTTTCGTGGTCTGCTAAATCATCTGCATGTTTTTTTCTGTGGTAACCAATTGTTTGGTCATCAATTCTTCGGCCAAACTTTTCTTCAAATTTATCTAAAATATCAACATTTCTGTCGCCATCGTATAATCCTTGAACTATAAATTCTGTTTCTTCTTTGTTCATTCTTTTAAGTTGTCTCGCCATCTTTTTCCTCCTTTAATTCTTCGAATAGTCCCTTTTCTTTATTATATTTTCTCAGTTCATTAATCATAGAATTTTTTGCATTTCTTATTGTTGATTGAAAAGGACTTGGTGATTTAAGTATAGCATCATAATTTTTTAAAATTGTATGATATGCTTCAGATTCTAAATCTTCCCAAGATATCATAGGATTTTCTTGTTTTTGTGCAAGATTTTTTGCCATACTTTTAATTAATTCTAATATTTTTTTATCTTCTAATAGATGCTCAGTTGTTTTCATAATGTCTTTCCTTCAGGTATATCCTGATTTTAGATAATCTTTTACTCACTTGACTCATGGTTAATTCCATTTTTTCTGCTACTTCGCGATATTTATACCCTTGATAAATATAAGTGATAATCTTTTTGTATTCTTCTGGAAGATCTTTAATGTCATTCTCAATTGATAATTTATCGATCATATAATGCTTTCCATAATGATACTAAGATTTTGTGAATATTTTTATATCTTTGTGCTTCCAAATAATATGCATAATCGTGGCAATTCATATAATTAATTTGCCATTCATTAGTTTTATTTTCATACTCAATAATTTTTTCTTCTAAAAGTTTTTCAAAAGCATCCATAATTTATACCCACCATTAATAAAATAAAAAATAAATAAAATAAACTACTTATCATTATGAATCTTAGCATAGTATAACCCCATTAAAATTGCGTCTGCGATGTGCTCATCTGTTTTTATCTGGAACATCTGTTCTATATATTCAATTGTTTTCTTCTTTTTCTGCCCACGTTTGATACTACCTATCATAGTTTTAGCCGCTGTGTTTGTGTTAATGTCTATATATTTTGTATGTAAATATAGGCAAGCAAGTTTAATGACTCCAGTGTTTTCTGCGATTTTCTTTCTTGTCGGGGCGTGGCCGAAACCAATTGAATCTTCCATAACTAAAACATCAGGTTCATATTTTTGTAATAAAGATCTTGTTTGAGAATACATTTCATCAAGAATTTCATAATTTGGCTTTCCTAATGTATATTTTCCTACTTCCAAAACTTGTTTGTTTTCTAAAAGTGCCCAACCACAATTTTTGGTTGATGCTGGGTCAAGGGATAATATTTTCATGTTTTTTAACCTCATTCTCACATCTTGCTTTTGCAATTTCGCAATATTCTTCAACATTTGGCCTCATAACATTTTTCAGCCAATTAATAGCAACTATAACTTTTTCTATATCATCTTGTGTTTCTTCCAAATCTTCCATCAATTTTTTAACATAAGTTTTTTCTTCACTATCTGAACACCATTCTTTTCTTTCCATTATCATACCTCCTTAGTATGTTATTTTGTAAAATAGAATCTTTTATTAAACTTTCGGAATAAATCCTAAATAAAATCCCATCGTCATTTGGCTTTGTGAATCCTCCATCAATATTTTTCATAAACTTTTTCATATCTATAATCATCCACTCATCAAGAATTTTATCATTTACCCATGAATAAAAATAATAGTCTGGTTTTTTTAATTTTTTAATCTTATCAATCTCAGTTAAATTATCTGAATTTAATGACTCCCTTAGTGTAAAATCCCTATAAATACAATTAAATCTGATTCTCACACCAATCGTTATCACTGGATTGCTATAAGCAACAATAAGATCATGACAATCTTCACAATCTGATTTTTTATCTGCTTTAATAATCATAATTGGTTGCTTTGCAGTTGCTTCCATAATTTGGATTACTTTAGGTATATAAGGTTCTTGTTGTTCATAATACTTTTTGAAATTTGGACTTGGGTTCATAATATATTCTCCTAAATTTTTATTATATTATATAATTATTTTGTATATTTATAAGTTAATTAGGAGTTTATATAATACCTGCAAGATTTCAAAAAAGTTTTCAAAAAAGTTTTCAAAAAAGTTTGCACAAAAAAGCCCGCACTCGACAATGCGGGTTAGTCTTTTTTGCTATAATAGTTTATTATATATTAAATTATGTTTTATCTTTACAAATAAATCTTCTGACTTACTGCCTTCATGATTTAAAGATTCCATTAAACCTTCTTTTTCAATTATTTTTCTAACTTCTGCGTCTTTTGATAATTTGATTAGTCCAGTGAATAAAATTATAAAAAATAAATTAAGACAAATTGATGCTGTTAATAAAATTGATAATAAAATCATTATATTCTCCTACTTTGTGCAGACTGCAATAATTTCAAGTTTGTTGTCATTGATATAAATCTTAACATTTTTAAAACTTGTTCTCAATAATCTTTCATAATCTTCTAAATTATACATACAAATGACCATAGACGGAGATTCTTCTTCTCCATAAACAGGAACTTTCTCCCATTCGCCATAAAAATCAGAATCTACATGAGGATGGTCAGCCATATTTAGAACACATGAGATAAAAGTTCCACCTGGTTTTAGTGCATTATAGATGTTTTTAATTGCTAAATCTGGCCTGAATTTTAGATGTGGGAAAACTTGTGTGCAGGTAATTAAATCATATTGTTCTACTTCATTTAAATCAAATACAGATTTTTGTTCAAACTTTAGACTATATTTTTGTAAAAAATCATACATGATCCAGTGATCAATCGGCATAATATCTAACATTTTTTGATTTTTAGTAATTTTATTAAGTTTTAGGTATAAAGATAAACTGCCATGCCCAGGCCCAACGTCTAAACCATTTTCAAATATTTTTCCTTCCAATTCTTTGATAATATCTGGAAGATAATATTGTTCTTGATGGCGATATGATGATTGAAAGTAATCATTTCCATTCCACTTATAAACCAGATCTTGACATTCTTTGAGTGTTTTTTTCATAATTTTATTTCTCCTTTTTATATATGTTTCCATGTTTTTCTTTTTATTATATCAAGTATTGTTATATAATTAACACCATATTCTTCTGCAAGCATTTTATAAGTATATACATACCATTTATATTTTGATCTAATTTCTAAAACTTCTTGTTCTGTTAGTTTATGCATTGCATTTTTTTCGCCCTGCGTTGTTCTATTTTTATTTTTACAATCAATCATATTATCTTTATTTGTACCTAAAAATAAATGATGTGGATTTACACATTTTGTATTATCACATTTATGGCAAACGCACATTCCATGATAAGAATTATGTTTTGGTATTTTTCCATAATATAATTCATATGAAATTCTATGTGCATATTCTTCTTTTTTATTTATATTAATTTGTCCATAATTATTACCAAAATAACCTTCCCACTCCCAACATTCATCAAGATTCCCTTTTACATCTACTTTAGACCAAAATCTTAATATTTGTTTTTGTGTTAATTCCATTTTCGTCTCCTTTTTATTATATATGTTTTTATTATATTATAAAAAATTATTTATATGTTGAGAAAAAACCTGCTTTTATTTTAATTATTGTTTATTTTTTATTCAATAATCAAATCTTCTTCTTTAATTTCTAAAACTTTCTTGCAAGATTTGCAGTAGATTTCCCATTTTGTCTTGTTTTTTCTGCAATATCCTAATGATTCTCCAACCCATTTCCCACAAATTGTGCAATAATTAGCATATTTATTAACGAAAAGTTGTGCATTTTGTTGTTCCATTTTATTCACCGCTTTCTTTACCATAATGAATCATCATCTTCTTGTTTTGAATTTTCTTCTAATATTCTTTTATATTCTTTTTCGCTTAAATCCCAATATTCTAAAAATTCCCATCTATCTATTAAAATTTTATGTATATATCCACCTACATTTTCTATTTTACCATTTAAGTGTGCATTCTTTGCATAATTTATAATTTTATATAAATATTTAAATTTTGTTTTATCTTTTGTATAAAGATCTGCGTCGAATTCTTTAAATCCAAAATTTAATAATATTTGTTTATAATAGTTTTTATCTTCTTTTAATTCTTCATCTTTTAATTCTTCATCTTTATTTTCTTCAATATCTATAAAATATGGAAGTAAATCTTTTCTTAAAAACTTATATAAATGTTTATTTGAACTAAAAGTTTTTTCTTTTTCTTGTTCTATAATTTTTAATTCTATAAGTCTATCTAGAAATTTTCTAGTTTTATCGACAGATTTAACTTTTAAAAATTCACTTATTTGTTTTTGTGTTAATGGTTGTTTTGTTTCTTTATCTATAACCAATCCAAAATATTTTTTATTACTTTCATATTTATCATAATAATAAACACAATTTAATATAAATCTTATTAATTTTACTATTTCAAAATCTTTTAATCCAAGACTTTCTATTTTATCCATATAATCATTATTAATTTTTAAATAACTTTGTTTTTTATTTTCCATTTTTCGGCTATCTGTTTTTTCACAAAGAAAAATTCCTTCAACCAGCAATTTCATTAAACGAAATTGCTGCAGTTCTTTTAGTCCACTTTGTTCCATTTTATTCACCGCTTTCTTTACCATAATAAATCATCATCGTCATCGTCATCTTCATCTTTAATAATTTCATCTGCATTTTCTTTTATCTTGAACCACTCACCAGATTGACCTATATTATTTTTAAGTAATGACATAATATATTTTCCATAATTTCTTGGTTTTTGTCTAATAGTATATACTAATACATTCTTTATATTAATTAAATTATTTTTTGAATCCTTTTCAATCCAATCATTAATAATTTTTTTATTAATTTTAAAATCGCTTAGAATTTTAATTAAATCATCTTCATCAGACTTATATACATCTTTTTCTGATAAATCTAATTCTTGTTCTTTTTCATCATCGTCATCAAAATCATATTCTAATGGAAACTTAATTTTATTATTTTTATCATATAATTCTTCTTTATATTTATTTAATAATTCTTCAACTTCTTTTTCAGATGGCAATTGACCTTTTAATAATATTTCGCAAAAATTAACAAAGATTCTTTTTTCATGTTTATAGAATGTAGTTTTTATTAATCCTTCTTCTTCTAATTTTTTGATAATTCGACTTAATGCAGCCGTATCTATATCTAAAAACTCAGCAATTTCCTTTTGGCTTAAGAAAATCCAACCAAGGAAACGTTTATTTTTATTACCATCATGTGCCATTTTCATTAGTTCAAGATATGTAGATTTTATAGAAATGTTTAAATCTTTGATTTTATACCATCTATAAATAAAATTATTTATTTTTGTATATTGCATATCTTCGTGACCTTTTGCTTGTAGATTTTTAATAGTTTTTCTTAATTTACTTGTCATTTTTATCATCCTTTTATCATCCTTTTATCTTTAATTCTGGGGCGATAAAGGATGATAAGAAAAATCGCCCCAGATTTTTTAAGCATTGGAGGCTCATGACTTCCTCCAATTTATTGCTTACAATATATTAATTATTTTCTTCTTCAGAAAATTCCTGCAACATTTCAAAATATTTTTTTAACGCAATTCTTATCAAGTCAGATTTACTTGTTTTTTGTTTATACGCTTCATATCTTAATTTCTCATAATTCTCCTCATCAATAGAAATAGATAATTTTTCTAAATTTTCAACACTTTTTGGTCTTGACATTTTAATACCTCCATTTGTTTATTATATTATACAAGTTTATTCAAAGTTTTTTATTATTTTAGTCCGAAAATATAACTTTTTTTATCTCATTACTACTATTATACTGCGTATAGCATAGATAGTCAAGCATATTTGGGAATTGTAAAATCGTTAAGTGGGAATTGATAAATCGTTAAGTGGGAATTGATAAATCGTTAAGTCGAGATTAACAAAAATACAATTCACGATTGTAAAATTGTTAAGTTCGAAAAACAGCCGAATTTGCGATATAAGCATACTATGATGGCAATAGAAGCCATTTTTTGCTGTTTTTTTGTGAGGGGAAACATAACATAACATAAAAACATAAAGAACATTATAAAGATAATTTTAAACATAAGGGATTAATAGGTGCTTAAAGCACCATATAAAATAAAAGATGAAAGATGAAAGATGAGGCATAGATGTTTCTTGTGCTTACGCACAAAACATCTATGTCTTGCTGAAGTTATTAAAACTTCAGCAAATCACTGATTCTTATATATCATTTAATTACAAGAACTTGCTTCGCAAGTTCTGGTTCGGTCGAAGACCGAAACGGATTTTTTTTTTTGGCCTCCGGCCTATATTATAAATGATAGAAAATGATTCTTATAAATAAAAAAGCGGCAAAGCCGCAACAAAAACAAATCAGTTGTCTTTAAACAACAACAACCAAATATTGTCATAAACCCTCGAATTTTCGATCAAAATCTTCCGTCATGAGTAAAGACACCAAAATCTCAATTATCTTTGAAAATTCGGCCACTTTTGACGCCATTTCTGGCATCTTCTGCAATCATTTCAATGCCATTTTTGGCATACTATAGAAAATCATGATCATGACGATAGGTTGCAGCCGCGACCAAAGACGGACCACCACCACGGCCCGCCGAAGAAAGTCCTTGACGTGCTGGTGCGATAGTAGTATAATGGTATTATAACAGGCCCACCACGGGTCGAGGCAAAAAACAAATAAAAAGGAGAAATAAAAATGAGCGACAAATGGACTGAGATGGACGTTGTTAAGTTTTTCGGAATGCTTGTTGGATTGGTTGGAGTTTTTGCTTTCGGGATTTTCGCAGGAACTATGCTTGGCCGTCAAGTCTATGACATCAAACCAGCAGAAGTTGTAAGAACAGTTGAAATTGAAAAAAATGATTATCAGCCTTATCAGATTCACATTGAAAGGGTTAAGGAACTGCCAAGATAAAAAAACATAAAAAAAGTTTCAAATCTTGCAGGAGTTTTCTAAACAACTATTTAATTATATATTATCAATTATACTTAGGAGGTATAAAAAATGACAATCACGATGGAACAACTAAAAAAACTTGAGGAAAGTAAATATTTTTATGTAGTAGAAGTTGAGGATTTATCACCAGATGCACTTAGATCAAGAAAAAATAATAAAAGTTATAATATTACTATAAAATGTCCAAAAGGAAATTCTAAAGTTGGTGATGAATATCCAGAAATTGAAAAAGGTTGGTGTGGAACGACAAATAATGTTTGTGTTTATGCACTAGGAAAGTTTGAAACTTATGAAGAAGCAAAAAATAGTTTTTTTAATGAAGAAACTATGTATGAATATGAATATAAAAATGATTTTGAATCCGAATTTGATTTTGAAGAAGGAATTATTTCTAGTTTTATTATGAAAAATTTTAAATCTGGAGATTTAGCAATTATTAATTTTAACGCAGAAGACGGAGATATAGTTGAGTATGAAGATCCAGAAGCGATTTGCATCTTTTCCAAAAATAGTTCAGAAACAATGA